>JAAUXT010146555.1_pt1 | contig 18847 bp, 22 predicted proteins | sample 7278171 | NCBI WGS metagenome assembly JAAUXT01 (sample SAMN14350112, study PRJNA611818) | marine sediment metagenome | isolation source: surface marine sediment (1.8m) | place: French Polynesia: Moorea | collected 2018-08 | reverse complement strand
TCCTCCAACCTGACACCCTCCAACCTGACGTCCTCCAACCTGATGTCCTCCAACCTGATGTCCTCCAACCTGACGTCATCTAACCTGACATCCTCTGGCCTGACATGTCTCGTCCTTCAACCTGACAGACCTTTGAACCAGACAGGCTTCAAAACTTGACAGGTCCCCTGGCAATGGCACGCAGGAACCGGATCAACGAGACTCCAGAACCTGGCAGGTCCAGATAAATTGTCCAGAGAACCTGAGGTGTACCTTTGTGTCAGTGACAGTTCGGTTCCTTTCCAAGTGACTGTCAGGTTCTGACATGTTCAGTGAACCAGTCAAGTTCAGTGGGTCACTGACACATACCCACCTGTTGTCTCCCTTGTCGACCTGTGGACTCACGGTAATTTCAGGCGGACCCGGGGAGATGTGGACTCTGCCTCAGGACGTGGCGCCCGAGGCCGGGGCGCAGGGGGCTTCGTCTGGACTGCGCTTCCGAGGTCAGTCTCCGTGTGTGTATGTGTGTGTGTGTGTGTGTGTGTGTGTGTGTGTGTGTGTGTGTGTGTGTCTGTGTCTGTGTCTGTGTCTGTGTCTGTGTCTGTGTCTGTGTTCGCAAATTTGTGTGTGTGTGTGTGTTTTGTGTATGTGTGTGTGTTTCTGTATATTTGTGTGTGTGTGTGTGTGTGTATGTGTGTGTGTTTCTGTATATTTGTGTGTGTGTGTGTGTGTGTGTGTGTGTGTGTGTGTGTCTGTGTGTGTGTGTATGTGTGTGTGTGTGTGTGTTTGCAACTTGTGTGAGTGGAAAAAAGGTGAAGCATAATCGTTGAACACGCGTAGCGACTGCCGCCTTTCAGGCAACGACTCGCGAACAAAGTGGTGAGTGTATGAGCCGCAAGCATCGATGCATGTGGAAATGGTTTGGCGCGCGGAGTGAGCAATGAAACGGGCTGACTGACCCGCGGAGCCTGGAAAACCCCGAGTTCGTGTGGAAAACCGTCCCTGCTGCGCCGATCCAGCGACACAGCTGCATGCGATTACGAGCCAGTGACTGATCCAGCAGACCTGGCCTGAACATGGTGACCAGTTTCAACTTCATTGAACTTCAAGGATTTTTCAGTGCATGAAGGAGCAATAATATTGCATGTGTTCAATTTTTCTCAAGGGAACGGAGTTTGGGCACCACAGATCCTCCCCACTCGTCTGACCTTGTCATCTTCAAACTGGGCCCCTTCTTTCCACGAAACACCCTACACAAGGGCGTTGATGGCTTGTGTCGCTGGGGCATCTCCTAATCATTCTATCCAAATGTAGGAAGAAACAAGTGCATGTTGGGTGAAATAAAAATTCCGGGTTTGAGGGCGTAGCGTAAGAACGGACCTAGGGCACGAAGATCTGCCCGACAGTCCAAACAGTCCCCCTCCCGACAGCTTCTCCCAACATGCATGAGTTCCAAGTGAAGTTGACTTTGGGTCTCAGTCAAGATAACTGTCCAGATAGTTTTATGGCGCACACAGTGAGGGAAACGTCCACTTGGAAAGGTCACAGTCATTCAGAATGCGAGCAAATTTGAGGAGTCTGTTCCAATGGGTTCCTGCTTCTGCCCCTTGAAAAATCTCTGGGCCTTGACCCGTGCCAATAGAGATTTCTGATTCTTCTACGGATGCCTGCGGGCGTGTACACTCACGCACCCGTGCATGGGCTGTTTACCCAGCCGGAAAGCAACTACTGCTCCAGCTGAACTTGCAGGCGTTGCGTGGAACGGATCTGGGTGCGGGTTGAGTTTGACAGTGCGGGAGATTGGGAGAATGGAACCCAGGTGCGCGCCCCGCTCCGGGCGCCTCTCACTCGTTAGCCGCGAATTACACACTCCAGCACCGGGGTCGGATCCCCAAGGGCCAGGTGACGGGCAGGGTGTACCCCCCCCCCCCCCCGAACTCTGCGGGCACTATCACAAAGCAAAATTCGTACCCGACAGTACCACAGCGAATCTCAAGGTCAGGCCTCCTTTGCCAACGGATGGAACCCCACGGACGTAGTTCTTGAGGTTCATTTGCAGCTGACAGGCTTGCACCTGACCTGTTGTTCTGAAGCACCACAGCTGCAAAACTTCATGGGCCACGTCTGCCCTCATCATAACATGCGCAAAAGGTGTGGTCACGGGGTGGTCATGGATGGGTCAAGTAGGCAAAACCCGAAATCCCGCAATCTGGCCGCCTGGCCCAGACCTCCCTGGGATCCGCGCACAGATCTGCGTGCTGATCCGCGCGCAACACAATCGTAGATTTTCCGCACTTGAGCGCACCTCAACTTGATCGCTGACAGCAGAGGCGGCGGAGGCGGCAGATCGAAGCGTTTGTTTTCCCAGATCCACGGGAACTGGATCAGATTCAGTTTGAGTTGAGTGAGGGGAGCAGCAGGTTGAAGATGAGTTGCGTGTTTCACTCAAAGAATCAGTGGCTTCACTGAAGGATACAAGTGTTGAAAACATTCACGAGTTTTGGCAGGTGCAAGAACCTCAATCAACAAAGGGTTTTCATCACCCACGAACGAAAACCTCAGTCAACAGCAGCTTTTCAAACTCGTGGCACCTGCTTTTCACGACGTAGACGCAGTTCAGTTCTGCGCCTGTTTGCCAAAGGCCGCACACGTTGCCTTTTGGCAATGCAGTTTGTGTCCGCAGCCACACAACCCATCACTCACCCATGCTTGCATTCGCTCGGCATGTCAATTGTCCTTTGACTTCACGCGAAACACCCCAGCTGGAACGCAACACACAACGCCCTCTGCTGTGCACGCGGCGATACACGCTGTTCACACTGGTTCCATGTCCGTAACAGAGCACCCTGTGCAAATTGTGTGTGAAATGGTGCGTACACTTTCAATAGTGCTGTTTACACTGGTTCCTTGAATCTGTGATGGAAGGTTTTGGCTCCAAGAGGCAAAACTGTCCGTCACGGATCACGTATCACGGATCGCGGAAGCAGTGTGAACAAGGGGTTACATTTTGGGGTTTGCATCCGGCATCACGTCATTAGTGTGCACTGATGATCACGCCTCCTTGGTGTTCACAGGTCTGTCGTTACGCCCCCCCCCCGCTGGTGTGCACCTGACATCACACCCGGCGTCACCCTATCTCTGTGTTGCAGACTGCGATGACGTGTGGGCGTCGGGACGCCGCGGCAACGCGACGTACACGCTGCGGCCGCTCAACTCGAGCGACGCGTTCCCCGCCTTCTGCGAGATCCACGGAGACGGCGGCTGGACCGTCATCCAACACAGGTAACCACGGCAACCACGGGTAGCAACCACGGGTAGCCATGGCAACAGTGAGTTGTCATCGCAAGTTTACGTGTCAGTGCGTCTGACAATGGGAACTGTAAGCACCAAGGAGCACGGTGATCACACGCGTCGGTGGCAACAAGAAGTGACACACAGGTGAGGTTATGCACCGACAGACAGTCTCTCTGTGCAGCTCATCACTTCAACAGCCATAAAACGGAAATTCCCGAAACAAAAAAATAATTTGCCTTGTGGTGTAGCCGTTTGTTTTTTGTGGCGGTACAGGGAGACGGGAGAGGTGGATTTCTACCGGAACTGGACTGAGTACCGCTGGGGGTTCGGAGACACGGACGGAGAGCACTGGCTGGGCAACGAGCACATCCACAAACTCACCAACCAGGTGAGCAGACTTGAATATTTGACGAAAGCGCCCGAAGATGCCACCGGCCTTGAAGGATGTGTACCTTGCATCGTCCCGTGCAAAGAAATCGCGTGCGTCACCCCCACCCCCCCCTCCCGCCTCGAAGACCGACCAGTGAATTCCAAACACACGCACATCCCAAGCATGCGCGTTGGAGAACAACTTAATGGACAGCATGCATGCGCCTCCAACCAACCAATGACGGAACTCCCTCAGGTCGCTTCGGATGGTTCTTAGTTCCAGGGCAGGAAGCGTGGGCATTGTGTCGCTGAGTCGCATTCAATGTAAAATAGGTCACAGATGACGACACCACCAAAGGTACAGCTCCATAGTTCCGCTCACACACCTGTGAATTTCATTGTTCGACGCAGGCGACCTACATGCTGGCAATCGACATGTGGGACTGGCGCGGGAACTACTTGCGCGCGGAGGCGGACTGGGTGCGGGTGGAGGGCGTGAAGCGGCGGTACCGCCTGCGCCTCCCGCGGGATTACTACGCGTACTCGGGGCGCGGCGCGAGCGGTCTGCGGGTGCACGCCGGCACGTTCAGCACGTACGATCAGAACAACCTGTACGGGAGCGAAAACTGCGCCGTCAGGTCAGTGCGACTTCGTGTGCCGCGCGCGTCGAACATTGAGTCTGCCAGCAGAGGGTGCGGGGGTTGTTCTGCCAAGTGCGGAACCAGTTTCAAACTTCCACGTTTTGCAGAAAATACGTTGACCTTTGACCTTTTTGTACTGGCAGGTTCCACTGTGGCTGGTGGTTCACGTCGTGCGTCACCAACGCCAACCTGAACGGGCGTTACTACGCGGGCGGCTACGCGACCCGCGGCGCCGTCCGGGAGCGCGCGCGCGACGACATGCACTGGCCCAACGTGAACCAGAGTCTGCGCAGAACGACCATCAAGGTGAAGCGCGTCGGCTCGTAGCGACGTAGCGACGCGACGTCAATGACGTCAAGACGTATTGAAGTGATACGCTGCGTCAAAGTCGGACGTGAGGAACTTCGTCCACTCAGCGGTGCATCAGGGCTACGCTTCTTGCATCAACCAAGGAGAGACGAGGAGAGTTCAATGACTTGTGGACTGACATCAACTCTACTGCATTGGATGTAACGCGTAACACGACGACGCGGCCCTCTGTACTGTGCTGGGACGCAATGCCTGGCGCACTCAGTGTGAAAACAGGCCCGAGATCTCGACAGTGGAAGACGCGGAATGGACCCAGCACCGTGACACGGTTCGGACACACGAACCACGATGTGTGAATAATCCCTGACTGAGGATGTTTTTTCAATAAATGCTACATATTGTTTTGTGAGGTGGAAGATTATGGAAAACGAAAATGAACCGCATTGTTCGGAGAATAAAAGTACAAAAACTGAATCAACAGAACAGATCCGCCTCTTTCAATTGACGCCCTCCTTGAAGGAAACCCTGCGTGGTGCTGCCAGCCAGAAATCGCTCAATTTACACACACGCACACACACACACACACACACACACACACGCAAACACGATTTTGATGAGTGATACAGGTTTGCAAAATTAAGAAAGAGTACTTACTTTCTAGGTCCAACTGTGGATTTGTACTCGAATACGAGTGAGAAAATTTTGTGCACTGACACATGCACAAACCAAAGTAAATTTTGCTGCTACGAGGCAAAATGATCCGTCATCTGAGGACAAAGGGACAAACAGATTGCAAATTGAGTAACTTTTTTTTTGTCTTCCGAAGACCACGTTAATTTTGTTCTTGGTGCACACAAACACGCGCACAGGTCCTGTGTGGAGTTGTCCTCCAGCAGATCCAGGGGTGGAGGTGGGCGAAGAGCCACTCCTGGTTGGAATCTGATCCCCGAATGACCCGACTCGTGTTCGACAGTCTTCTTCGTTTGCGTGTGCACATCCTGACACTTTCTGCCATCAGCGGATTGTCATGCCCCACATGCACAAGCAAACGAATTGTGTCAGATTCAGCCTGACTTATAGTGAGTGCATTGGGCTCTGAAATCAGAGATCAGGTGTCACCATTGGGGGATGAGGCTGAACCACAGGCCAAAACTGAACCAGAGGTCAGAACCTGAACGAAACACTTCTCGTGAAATTTACCAGATGGTGGTTCTTCAATCACTTGAAGCTTCGACCAAGAGGATCTGATACAAATGTCTTGCTGGTGTGGCCAGAGAGCGAATGGGCTGCACGATTTGGTGCAATTGGTGGGTCTCCCAGATCCTCAACACCCATCATTCACCGCTATATTTGATACTGACCACGGTGTGTTTGCCAAAAATATATCTTTTGACGCACGTGTGAGGATCTGTATTCTCATCCTGTTCAACAAGTCATTTTGATTTGAGCTCAACTCTCTGCTAACTCCACTGCTGCAAAACTCGAGCATGAAGGGTGTTGGTGTCTTTAGTGTGCTCATCTGGGTGTTCATCGTCCACACAGAAGGATTGGGTATGTGTTTCGCTGCCAGCGTTTTCTTCCAATTGGTTTGTGAAAAATTGCTGTGCTTTCAATTTTGTGTGGTCAATTTCTTCTTTGCCTGCGGATTTTTTTTCACAACACTCTGCAATCAACTTTTATCAAAATTTCGTGGAATTCGCAATTTGATTGGCATAACGAGCCAAAGTCTTGAGACTCTCTTTTCGTGCGACTGCAGTTTTCAACAACTCTGGGTCTGTTGACCAGTGCGACACCTGTGAGGCTCAGAACCACTACGGTCCCGTCATCCACAACGACTGCTGCTTCTACTTTGCTGAGACGTCAAGGTTTACGGCCAAAATATAACACCTTTTTTGGGTTTGTTTCATCAAAGAAGTGTGTATGTGCGTGTGTTTTCATCCATCGTGTATGCAGATGTGAGGGATGCTGCGCCCAGAAGATGGTCGTGAACCCCGTTGAGTTCACAGCTCAGAGCATCAACCAGAGCTGCTGCGTCCCAGTCTACAAGAGAAGCAGGAAAACCGTCATCTGGTGCAGTAAGTTACCGTTCAGCATTGTTCATCGTCTGCGCACAAAGGCTGAGCTCACAGACACACACAAAAATGCTTGCACTGCACGCCTCTTGACAATTGAGTCGTTGTCCCAATGAAGAAGCCATGGACTTTACTTTGACACCTTTTTCAGCTGGGGAACCCAGAAACCCGACGCAACGGGTGGACCCCCGATTCCCAGGCTGGCACTACAACACTGACTTCGGCTACTTTGTGGCGACCGAGTGCAGGTGTCTGGGCTCTTCTGACTGGCAGGTATCGATTCTTCTTGCACAATAGATCAAGCATGATGTTGTCAAGGGTGGGTCCTGGAGATTTGGGGGCAGGCTTTGACGCTACACAGTGGTATTTCACAAATGCAAATTGTTTGCTTGCGGACTGTCAGCTTTTTGGATGACTGAGAGAGAGAGAGAGAGAGAGATGATGGGGGGAGAGAGAGGGAGAGAGAGACACAGAGAGAGGAGATAAGTAGAGAGAGAATGACGAAGAAAGGAGAAAGAGAAGAGACAGATGGAGAAAGAGGTATGCAGAGAGAGTGAGAGAGAGAGAGAGGAGAGAGAGAGAGAGAGAGAGAGAGAGAGAGAGTGTGTGTGTGTGTGTGTGTAGTGCACAGGTGCACAGTCAATGCGTGTGTGGGTGGGTGTGACCCCCTGTGTGAAGTGTGGAAGCGAGACTTTTGAGTATTTGGCATGTCCATGACACCATGTTTGGCACTTGTCCAGAGCTCCATCGACTACTCTCCCGGCTACGACCCCGACTATGTGGAGGACACCTTCCAGCCCTGCGGGAGCGTCATCCAAGAGACCATGGACGACTTCAGTGAGTGAACTGTCCCACACATTTCAGTTCAAGTGGAGCCACAATCCTGTCCTGCGTGGAAAAAATGGGGAAACAGGGGCTGGTTGTGCTGGTTGTTCTCCATGGCTGCAGAGCCAAATCGTGACCGCACGCAGTGTTGGCACACACACACAATTGTGTTGATCAGCGGCCTCCAATCGACGTGCTGATTCCTGGAAACTGTCGTTCTGCATTGTTTTCAGACTGTTTTCGGCCCGTGGATGCACGAGATCGTGTCAACGTTTGGGGTGAACTGCTCCAAGGATCGGTGGCCTACTGCTTCAAGATATGCAGGTACGAGCGTTTCTGTGCAGAAAACAGTTCCAGAGACAAATGTGGGCTTGAAAATAGCTCCATGGAGCTCGCGGTGATTTGAGGAAATTTCAGTTGCTCTGATTTGGCTTGCTCTGATTTGGCTCACTCCAATTTTGCTTGCTCTGATTTGGGTTTCTTTTTTTGTCAAAATTCTTACTTTTTTCACGCAATATTCACAACTTGGGAACTCATTTGGGTATACCCAAATGGAACAAATTTGACCAAACAGAACTTTTACACATTGTTTCACAACAATATCCACATATCAATCAAGAGAATTGCCCAGTATCTATTTTTAAAATTTCTATGAAAATGACTTTTTAACTTTAGGCCTACCTAAAAACCAAATAAATTTTTTTTAAAATCAAAAATTAAATGCTACCTCTCAAACCCCCATAAAATATACTACATTTCATCAATATACTTCTTTCACCAAATATTTGTACCTTCTGAGATACAGAGACATTTCTTCATCCACACTGCATTTTTTCTGCACTTTCTAATTTGAACTTTTTGACATCAGAAACTCAAAAATTCCAATTTGACAAATTCCTTCCTTGTGCATTGTCCCCAACCTGAAATGAACCAAAAGAGCCCAAAAGATCCTGAATCAATCTCATCTTGACTATAAAATTGCTGTACACATACGTTTGGAAGATGCTGCCTGTAGGTGCTTTGATTTGGCTCACACCGATTTGGCTCATTTGAGCCCAAATCGTGCTACCCACCCCAAATCACCTAAAATGCACGAGCGAGGTCCTGTATCCGAACAACAATTGTCATCTGAAGCAAATGAACAAAACAACGACATTTCCTCTTGTTACTGCACCATACGTTTTGCAGTGTCTTTAACATTGAGCCTCCAAAGATGACTCCACGTTTTTTGTCTTCTTTCTCTGTCAGGAGTTGGAATCCGGAAGGAGGAAGTGGTCCCGTCTGCGCTGGTGTTGTCCACTCTGGCAACCTTCAGTATTGCCGCCTCCTGGGCACCAGTACGCCTGCCAGCGACGTGGTTGATCAAGCCTTTGTGGAGCAGTACCAGGTCACGGCCTACCTGAGGTCCCCTACATGTGCCCAGGAGCCGCCGATCATTGAAGTTTCCGTGGATTCAAGCACCTAAACATCTTCTGGGACAAGGAATTTTTGCCACAAAACCTTCGACTTTTTGCCTTCTGCATTTCAATCTTTCCTCTGTTTTACTGTTTGGTCAAACTTGCAAGAAACTCTCCTGATCCTGCATCGGTGCATCGATGATGCTGCTTTTGGTTTGTGTTTGTTCAATCTGGCTCATTTCGTGCAAGGGCAGATCTAAAGGACCCAGGGCCACTTCTCCACACCATCGGAAAAAATGTATTTCGGACCCCTATTTTTTGTCACGGACCATTGAAAAATATCACGTTGGTAGAATTCTATATATGAACCTTTTGATTTGACCCAATTCAAGGAGCTGAGGCTTTGGACATCGGCTTTGTAGTCAATGAAAACATTTGGATCGGGAATGTGCCTTCGGTTTTGAAAATTTTGCCTCCTTTTTCCTGAACAACCCCACAAAGAAGAGAAACTCCTTTGGGCTCATTCGGTCCCCAAAATCACACAACTTTGGACTCGACTTTTCCTGTCACTGTCCTGTCTGCATGAGAAGTTCCCTTCATGTGCCACTGAGTTCAGTGAAGCTTTTGCTCTTGTTACCACAAAAATCTTGGAATTTCTTGCGATGACACAAGCTCGAGACAGTTGGAGATTGTTTTTTGTTTGACGTTTTCAGTTGTGATGTTTTGGGAATAAACCAGGTTCACAAATGGGACAAAATTCTTCTGTTGTGATTCCAAGAGTTGATGCACACACCTCAATTCTTGCCCGTGTTCGATGCATCCCAATAGATACGCTCTCAGGTCAAAATTGCCGTGATATTGTCCAGTCCTCAAGCTACGGATGGACTCCCACTGACCAGTCCGGGCAGTCTGTCGTATCAGGAGTGCCATTCAAGCAAATGCCGGAAGATTGGATTGGAAGATCTGATGACGTGTGTGTGTATGTGTGTGTGCGTGTGCTTGTGTGTCCTGTTAGTTTGTTAGCACACTATGTCTCTCCCCTGTGACCCAGACTTGGAAATTTTGCCTCTTCCTGAGTCCATCCTTGGAGTAGGAATCTGGAGAGATCTCTCCTAGATCCGTCCCTGACAAGAAACCAAAAATGGACGAAAATGCTTTGATGTTTTCTCTGCCTCGAGTGAATTGGATGCACGTCATCCCTGTCTTTGTGCAATTGATGTTGTTTGCTGGAGGCTCCGGAAAATCTCTTCCTTCCTCAGAGCTTGGATGGATCCAGGGAGAGTCAGAGGAATTTGAAATGTTCGAGCAAGCAGCAGAGAGAAAAGCAGGGGCACGGGCTGACATGTGCTCCTTGTCGTCCGATTTTCACTTTGCTTTCGTCTTTTCCACTGTTGACTTTTTGAGACATTGCCAGGTGGGATCTGGGTTCATCTTTGAATCTCCTGTGTGGTCACCGCATTTTTGTCGCTGTCGAGAAGTTGACAGGAAAAATTGCACTCGACAAGGACTACCAATGTGAGCATGTCCATGCAGTTGGAAATGCTTGAGCCAGCGCACAAAGGATCGTACCACTCGTACACATCTTGAAATGAAGTTTTTGGAAATGCGGCCCTGCGCGGACTTGTTCCTCACACCTCATCACTGGATCCGTCATTGTCACCTGTCAAATGAGGAAGGGAAAAAATTTTATCTGCTCAAAGCGACTCGAGCAGAGAAACGGTGGACTCGACAGGAGCCACGTTGTGGCGTTCTCTGTGCACGAACAGGTTCTCCAGACAGCAGCCTGGGCAGCCAACATCAGTCACAGTGTTGACACTCGTCACCCTTTCAGACTTTTGTAGCTCAAAGCCTGACAATCATCGCTCACCGAAACCGTAAAGGTGAGTCCAGGGACCAGGCTTGATGCCAGGCCCAAATCTGATTTCGACTTTGTACGCTTGTGGGTCAGATTTGGGTTTGTTCTTTTGTCAACATGTCAAGGCTTCGGGGGATTGATGACCCTCTGTGAAGTTTGTGTCGCTGTTCTATGCTTCTATAGTTTGATTGTCCCTCAGTGGAAACGAATCTTCATCAATTGTTTGTCATGCAGACCGATTAGCGACTCCATGGACTCAAAACTGTTCATCTTCGCGCTCTGCGTGGGATTGTCGCAACAACAAAGTAAGTCGCAGTTCAAATTGTTATTTCTTCCGTTGATGCATCGTGCATGCTGTGGATATTATCGGAGAACCTCTTATAGCTTTAGCTGAGCAATCTGTTGGGCACCTTTGCAGCTGATTTTGCTTGGTTATGATCTGTGAATCATTGCAGGCAGCACACCAGAGGTGACCCCCTCCATGACCTCCAGTGACATTTTTCCATCGTCCTCGTTTTCCAGTGATATTTTCTCAAGCGCGTCCTTTTCCAGTGACATCTTTCCCAGCTTATCTTTTTCCAGTGAACTGTTCTCAAGTTTCTCATTTTTCTCTGACATCTTCTCCAGCAGCTCCATATTTTCGAGCGATATCTTTCCATCGTCCTCATTTTCAAGCGACATTTTCTCAAGTTTCTCCTTCTCTTCTGATATCAGCAGCTCCTCATTCTCCAGCGACATCTTACCCAGCTCTTCCATTTCCAATGAAATTTTCTCAAGTAATTCCTTTTCCTCTGACATCTTCTCCAGCTCTTCCATTTCCAGTGACATTTTCTCAAGTTATTCCTTTTCCTCTGACATCTTCCCCAGCTCTTCCATTTCCAGTGACATTTTCTCAAGTTATTCATTTTCCTCTGATATATTTCCCACTTCCTCCTTTTCCGCTGATAGCTTCTCCAGCTCCTTTTCCAGTGACGTTTTCTCAACCTACTCCTTCTCCTCTGACATCTTTCCAACTTCCTCCTTTTCAAGTGACATTTTCTTGACCTCAAGTGACATGTTCTCCAGCTCCACATCAATTGAAATTGTACCGACCTCCACCATGTCCCCCACCATAACTCCCAGCTCCGAGCCTCCCCCTACCTCCCCACCTCCCGTGGAGCCTCCCGGCTGCGACACCTGCGAGGCTCAGAACCACTACGGTCCCGTGATCCACAACGACTGCTGCTTCTACTTCGCCGCAAAGTCAAAGTGAGAAAAGAGTAGATTGCAGTCCAATCTCTTTGGGCTGTATGACCCCGTTGTTATGCTGCAGGCAGCCTCAAACACTGAATCTTGCATGGAAAGGACAAGCATCGACAGCTGTATCGTGCATCTTGCTGTCAAGCCACACGTGAACATTGTTGCTTTCCCCCTTTCTCTGTGAACAGAAACTGCCGTCTTCATTTTCAGGTGTGAAGGGTGCTGCCTTCAGAAGATGGAGCTGGATCCCGCGAGCTTCGTCCCCAGGAGCCTCAACCAGAGCTGCTGTGTCCCCGTGCTGTGGAGAGGCATGAAAACCAGGCTCTGGTGCGGTGAGTGACCCGATCGCGTGTCTTGGTTTGGTTCCAAGGTGGAAGAAAACCTCCAGCAAACCCAGGGCACCTGGACTTCAAATTTGTGTGGTCATTTTCTCTCGTGTTTGTCAATGTTTGTGGCACCCTGTATGCCTTTGCGTCAGATCCGATTTGGGCCGTCCTGGCCCGTGGCTACGTCCACGCTACCATGTTGGAACTCATGCACCCGGAAGACCAAGCGTTGGAACAGGCTTGGGAACACATCCCATGAACGCAATGGTTTTGTGAGGAGTTGGTGCTGTGAATTTTCCCTTCACCACCTGTTTCATTTCAGCCGGACACCCGCGGACGGCGGCGGATAGGGAGGACCGCAGGTTCCCCGGGTGGCACTACACGCTCGGCTTCCGCTACTCCGTCGCCACTGAGTGTCGGTGTCTGGCGTCAACATCCGACTGGCAGGTAAGATTTGCGCATGTCCTTGCTGTTCACCAGCCTTGTGTCAAATCTGCCCAACATAATTGGAGTGGGTTATCTGTTCGTTCAGTTTCTGTCGTGGATTGACTGGTAGTGGAAGTGAGGCGCTGCATGGGGCCTTTTGAGTCAGGTGAAAAACAGTGGAAGCGAGCGCGACTGAACATTTGCAATTGAATCAAAATTCATGACAAGCTTGTTACCATCTGCATCTCGTATTCTGCAGAACTCCATCAGTCACGACCCGGAGTTCGTGTTCAACTCGGACCACATCGAGGAAACGTTCCAGCCTCCGCCGAACATCATCCGACGCGTCATGAACGACCTGCGAGGCTACCACCGCGTACCCGGCCTGCCCGTGTGATGGGCGCGGGTTGGGCGTGCCCACCCCCGCCCCGGGCTCCGGGGGTTGGGGTGGGGAGCCCAGGTGGGGGCCACCGCTCAGACACATGCAGTGAACTCATGTGTCGATGATGGTGATATGTGAAAGTCCTGAAGGTGGAATACACAGGATCGTGGGCCGGAGCGTGGTTACTATGGGTCTCTGTGGGTTCTTGCATTAAATATTCTTGAAAAACTATAGCGATTTTCACATTGGGTGCCGTCGACGTCAACTTCAAAGTTGAAGTTTTTGAAGTTGACGTCGATGGCACCCTCAATGTGAAAACAAACCTGCTGTCAGCGTCAAAAAAGTTGACGTCGACGTCAAAAAAACTTGCCGTCGTCACCAATGTGAAAACCGCTTATGTCGTGTTTGCTGACAAGAGAAAGTGCGTGCGATGATGTTGGCCAAGCAGAAGCTCCGTCAGTTTTGTGCTCCTTTTGTGGAGGCAATAAACGGTTGAAGACTTGAAATCGTTTCTTTCTTGTGGTTTTGAAGAAGACACACTATTTGCCTTGTGTGGGCTGGAGGGAAAATTTGGAGTGCATTTTACTGTCACAGCAGCATCGGCAAGATACGATATCCTGAGTTCGATCCAGAAATCTGGTCGAACAGAAGAATATTCAAGGGTGAGGAGAGTGCGATTTTGGCTTCCATCCTTTACACAGCCCCTGCGTCACCACCACCACCAAATCTCGTTTGAGCGTGGAGTTTGTGACTGCACAGTTTGTGACATGGTCGGCAAGGGACTCAAAGTTTCCTTGCCTACAGGTCTACGATCTGCAAATAACAGACACGCTCCTGACTGTCAGGCTCTGATCATACGCCAGAGTTTTTGCTTCAACTTGAAACTTTGTTTTTTTCGGGGGGGGGGATCATGGGCAGTGCCCTTGCCCATCAAAACAGACCTATATGGAGTTTGAACCTCACGAGCAGGTCAGACATGCACCATGCTCGCCACGCAGAATCAGAAAGCTGAAATTCGGACGTTGTCTTTACGCTGGATTTGTTTGTACGAGGACCAGAGGTTGATGAATGAAGGAAGCGCGGGTCACACTATGCGCATTCTTGATGCAAAAACAAGATCCACCGACTTTGTTGTGTTGATCGTGTTGACATCGATGTGTTTTCTTTGTTTGCTGAACGACTGGAAGGTATCAGATGGTGCTGTCAGACGGGGAAGAAAAATCCGCATCTGAGAACATTTCACATCGTGTGTACATGTGCACTGGTGGAGCAGATGGAAGGCTGCGTGTGCAAAAGGAATCCGCTCCTGTTTCTTCTCAGCCAAGCTTGACAGAGAGCAAGGTGGGTGTTTCTTTGACCTGTACTTCATACAAAACTGCTGAAATGATCCCCTGGCCAGTTTGAGCGAATTTCCGGGAAATTTGTGAGCATTCCTCGCCAAAATTTCCACCGTGTGAAATTCATTCCTGTACACGGTTGTCACACTCAGCCACAAAAGCCGTGTAAATCTTTCGGAATGGTTGAGCCCCGCGAGCATGCATGCTGCCAGGGGCAAGCACAGGTCCGTTGGAGACCCTGTCCTCAGGGACATTTCCAAAAAACAGACAACATCAAAATGTGAATCGGCCACCTGTATCTGTGTGGACATGGCACGCCTGGCACCTGTGCGCTTGTGCCAAGTTAGGCCACGAAAGATAAGTTGGTGGGCCGTTCAGTTTTGGGCTTTCGTTGTTCAGGAAAACACAATTTCAATCACTTTCACCATCTTGGCAAACCAGTAATACTCACACCAGAATATAGCTGCAAAGTTTCATTGCACGTGATGATCTTGATTGGTTTCAATTCTCTGGTGGAGCCACACAGGGTTGTTGTTTGCACGGTGGCGAGTGGGTACACAAGGAGGTCTCACACAGGTTGGTTGTCGTGTCCCACCTGTTTTGATGGTCCGTCAGAGTTTCAATCAGCAGATCAAACGGGAAGGAAAAGCATGGACACTGGTTTTGTTCTGAAATTGATTTTTGTGGCGAAAAAATTGATGAAGACAAGAGCTGGAAACACGTTTTTTGCAGTTTTTTGCAGTTGCTTTCGGTGCAAATGAGACTCTTTGTTCTCTCTTCTTGATAAAGACAATTGATGATGTTTACGGGTCTTGCCAGATCTTTTTTTTATTCCTTCGTTCCAGCAACCAAACCGGACAAGTGTGAAGGAAAGACTCCTGCTTTTACCGTGCAAGTGCTTTTTCTTCGGTGCACGGAACGGAAAATTCAACACAAGCAAGTCAGGTTTGGTTTCTTTGTTGGCAACCTGATACCGTAAGGAGCTTCATTCGAGTCAGGCTTCATGTTCGGCTGAGCTGTTCTGGCTCACCTGGTTTGCATGGTTCTGTTCTGGAGTGGCAGAACTTTAGAAACATCCGCTGATGAGCCTCGTGGCATCGCCACCCAGCCTCTCACTCTCAACACAGAAAAAGACATTCCATATTTTTGGCACTGTGAGTACAAGAGTTTGTTTGCCAGAGAAGTCTCTTTGCTTTTCTTTCTTTATCAAGAAAAAACTTGACAGAACAACGAGTAGACCGACAGGTAACTTCAGCAGGATGGAGGCAAGTGCAAGTCTCACTGTTCTTGCACTCAGCGTTGGGTTGTCGGGGCAAAAATGTGAGTGAATACTTTTCATATTTTCTGCCAGAAGGCAGGGGTCCAAGAGACCCACCTTGTTTGTGTCCCTGATTGTCCCTGATTCTGGGGGAAAAGGTTTTGTGCCACAAAACAAGAAAGAAAAAAAATCGCAAAGGAACACGAACAGTGAATTCGGAGCAGGCAGGCACCAACCAAGTCACAGGTCCCCAAACATTTCTGTTTCCTCTATGAATCTTCAGGCAAGTAGTTTCAAATCAAGCAGGTCCATTCAAATAGTCGGCAACCCGTTTTCAAGTGTGCTTCGAGACCAGGGTGGATGACGTGTACAGCACCAGCCGCAGCCGCGTTTTCAGCCCTGAGGCACACTACGGAACAGTGTTGGATTGTCAGGCCGCCTGCATTGTGGACACAAACTGTGTTGGCTTCTACTTCTTCAGAGGAGACATATTGTACACTCTTGAAATGTACGTTTCTGCACGCAATAGAAGCACTTGGCTGCCCTTGTTCTTCTGAACACAAACATGCATGTCATACTCTCACAGTGCTGGTGTCCTGAAATGTCCTGAACAAAAGAACAGAGCCCATTGTTTGATTTTTTCCCAAAAAGGGTTCTGTTTTATGGTTCTACAGTTGTGTTCCCAAAAGTCTTTCATCAAAATCATTTGGGATCAAAACAGGTCAAAACGAGGAAACAAGCACAAAAGTTTATAAACTGGCAAAACACCTCAAAAAGTGGGTTGTAAAGTCTGTTCCCAATGTCATACAAGTGCTGGATTGTTTTCTGAAATGCAAATTCAAGATATTGAGACATGTTTACAATTCTAAATTTCAAAAGATCTTCACTAAGTTTGGGTTGAAAACATGCAGAAGAATCATTGGGGAAGCACCCACTAGCAGCTGAGCAGAACTGTAAAGGGTGATGCTGCTTTGATCTTGGTGGGTAAAATTTCATTCAGCTCAGCGTGAGGGTGGCACTGTGCAAACTCCACAGCTTTTGAAATTTCCAGCACAACATTGCGTCACTTGACCAACGGACCAACTATTGTTCGAATATTTGCAGCTTTTCGAATTGGTGTGTCAAAATCTATGAACCGTTCGATCCAACCACGGACCTGAGCGCTGTCAACAACTCCGTCCTCTTCCATGGCCGACCGGCGGACCCGTCTTCCTGTGGACACCAGTGCAAGCCAGCCACAAGAGGTCATTGTATTTCACTGGTCTTTGTCGGCTCCAGAAGGAACGTGGGATCCAAAAAAAGACAACAAAAATTCAAATATTCTTCGGCTCTCAGCAACAATCCAAAACATGTCCAAGCAACTTGTTTGTTCTCTGCCTTCTCGTGTTCACTTCTTTCGTTTCGCACAAATGGAATTTGGCCCTCATGATTTTCTTCCAGTTCTGTTTCCATGCTGTACAGAGATGCAAAAATTGCAGACTACAGACTGTCTATTTTTGCACAAATTTCTATCAGGTTGATAACTTCCAGTGTTCTTGTTTGCAGTGCCGTCACATCACACAGGGTGTAAGTTTTGTTTGTTCTGTTGGCATGCAAAGTGGAAATGGAGACAAGATTAAGGCTGGACACCGGTTGAGCTTCGTTTGCAGCTCTTGGAATCATTCTCACCATCGATGAACATGTGGCTCACGTCTCCTGTCCAGATCTTTTTCAAGGCTCATTGAGTGTTCTGGTGCTTCACTGCATGGGATGATTTGTGTGCAATGTTGGTTTGAATCCTTCTCGTGAAGATGGTCGCAAAATCAATGGGGAAACAGAAAATTGTTTCAACCATTCACACAAGAAATTGTTTGAACCCTCGGAAGTACAACGTTCTGTCCGAGGAACATTTTCTCTTGTTTCATCCGTCTGTTGGTGTCATGATCAAGGGAACCAACATTATTTTTGTAAATGGTGACAATTTCAATTTGTTCATTTTGGCCCAAATTATTTTTGTTGAACGAGCCCACAGGCAACCTGAGCACAGTTCTTGCAAGGTCTGTGGTGCTTCATGTGTGGTTGGTGTGTTTCTTGTAGTTTTCATGGATGGTATTTTTTGGTGGGCATTTCTCAAAGAAATTTGGTCTCTGCTTTGTCCTCAAGGGAAACTAAACCTGTCTCATCTGTCTCCTGATCACACCACAATAACGTCCAAAACTTTCCTCCCATGTGTTTCTTGATGTTGTTTCTTAGAAGGACACATCGAAGGCACAGGTAAAGATTGCGAAGGTAAATTTACCTGACTCTCATTGACTTTTCCTGCTGACAAAGGTGTTAAAGTTTGGAAACATGTCGACGAAATTTTGCGTCACGATCTTTCAAGGTTTGACATGATCCTCAAAACTGTCTGCAACGTACATTTATCCATCTCTTGCAGTGTGCTTCAACCAAGTGGATAATTTTATGGCCAGCCCTGTCAAAGGATTGAGATTCCAAAGCTTCGAGGGATCTGGAGGGACTGTGCTGGACTGCCAAGCCGCCTGCATTGCAAATTCAGACTGCGTGGCATTTGACTACAGATAGTAAATTTTTATCCTTCCCAGTGGGGTATTTTCCCAATTCAATCATCAATTGGGGCCACATTTGAACAAAAGATAGATCTATTTTAATTTTCAACTGTGAGAAAGCTACTTCTCAAACTGCACCACTGACATGCTTGTTGATATTTTGGACTTGCTTGCCCAACATCTGTGCCAAACTGAGCTTGATTTTGTTGTGTGCGGGTCGGGTCCCGGTGGAGCCCGTCCTTCACAACCACCGCTGCTTGCGGCACCGCAGTAAAGAGCAGCCTCAGCTCAGCCGGACTGCTGTAGTGGAGTCAAACTCAAGCGTACACTTCAAACGTTTATTAGCTCACTCCTGTCTCAAGCAGTAGCTCTCGACAGATGCAGGGTGTCGTGGGCGCAGCTTTAAATAGGTGGCGCGAGTTGTGAGACTGGTGCGCAGCTTCAGCCTCGCGCAGCTCTGCTGAAGCGGCTTCATCGGTACTCAGCACCTCGCCCAAAAGCTGGATTATGCGCGTGGGAAGAGGCAACTCTTCCACATGACATCCCCCTGCCTTTCAAAACTTGTTGGCCATAGGTAAGCAGATCTATGGTC
>JAAUXT010072886.1_pt1 | contig 18847 bp, 22 predicted proteins | sample 7278171 | NCBI WGS metagenome assembly JAAUXT01 (sample SAMN14350112, study PRJNA611818) | marine sediment metagenome | isolation source: surface marine sediment (1.8m) | place: French Polynesia: Moorea | collected 2018-08 | reverse complement strand
GGTGCAATCTCTGTCTAGCATGATGCCGAAAGGACCAGTCCAGAAAGAAGGGTAACGTTGGTAAGATCAGGAAGTTGCAGATCGGAGATCGAGTGTATTGTGAGAACGTGCATCACAAGAAGCATGAAGCCCGGTGGGACCCCAGTTACAGAATCATTCAGTTTGTCAACCAGGGCCAGCGTCAGGTGTGGATCGAGCACACAGAAACCAAGAAATGCAGTCGTGTTAATCTACGACATTTGCGATGGCGTGACCCCATTTCATAGCTCCTTGACAATGCCAGCGTCAATGTGTTCCCGGGCTGTTCCCAACTGTACTTGACTGTTGATGACATCGCTGATCTTAACTGGAATTTCACCACACAGATGCCTGAACTCTCTGAGGAGCAGCGGCGCAAGATGAATGAGATTTTCCGTGAAAGAGAGAATGAACTGTACGAACAAAATAATCCAAACAAACGCATGAGCACAGACAAGCCCACGCATGATGCACCTTCTCCCAAAAGAACATGACCTCTGCGTCCCAACGGATGCCTTCCAGCACGATATGGTGACAAAGACTGGGGAGACTAATAGTGCATTGGGTTTTCAGCTCTCTTTTCAGAATGTATGCTGTCGGGAGTGGATCCAGGTACGTCATGTTCTCGGGACCTGAATCACAGCTCAGCAACCTGGCACTGGCGGAGATCCAGGTGGAGCTGCGCATCCGGGCACCAGGACCGGGACAACCACCTATGCGGGTCTACACCTTCGGCAGCGTCAAACATGCCTACCAATTCTTCAAGTTGCAGTTCATCGGCCTTCAGTGTGATGCTCAAGAACTTGATCAACATTACGCCACTGAAGTGCCCTTCCACAATCAGGCGTCCTTTGGTGTTATGACTCTCGCCAGGGACATGATCAGGCAAGCACGACAGAACTATGAGGTGACTGACATTGCAGTGCAGATGTGGCAGAACAATCATGCCGTGTGCGTGATCGAGGAACTCGTTCTCCGCAAGATCACCCTTCCTAGTTACCAACAAACGCGGGCTTTTCTACTCAACCACTTGGATCTGGAGTTCCTTGAGGCAACCAAACATTCCTTCTGGGGTTGTGGCCATCATTCTTCCGAACTTGAAAAGATGATGGACAGTGAAATTGAACAGCAGTGTGGACGCAATGAGATGGGTAAAGTGATCAAAAGAGTTGCGATTCATTTGACAGATGGTTACAAACACCGGAGGGAGGGTGTGGACTTCAATTATTTCATGTAAGTTCATGACTTGACACTGTGAAACTCACTTGAGGCTTTTTCCACGCAAGTCCGTAAGGAGAAGGGTGGTTTTTTATGCCTCTAGTTTCATGTCGAGTACACACTTGCGAGTGTGATGCGTTCTCGGATCATGTGTTGTACTTGTACTCCTTAGGAGAAACTGATCTACAGACAAGAAAAACTGATCTTCTGTGGTGTGTCACGACAATGTCAAGTTTTCCAACACCTCCACTCGACGAGTGATGAATTTCAACAACACAAATGCATTCGGTTAAGTTTTGTCTTTATTTGCATTGTTGTGACAGGGTGATGATGTACATAGGCTTCATCATGATGGATTTGATGCATTTATTGATGAAGTGGTTGAGATTGCATGGTGATGACCACAAATGGGGTGGTGTTGCCCTTGGTGACAGACAAATGAGATATTGTACAAACTAACGATGGTAGGAACAGTGTTTGAATGAATTTAACGTGGCAGTGGTTGTGCAACTCGTTTTCTACATTTGTTGTTGACGTGGCACTTGTGCTTTGTGTTCTCTACGACGAGTGTCATGGTGGACCACCAACGCTGTCTTGGCACGTTTGTGGTTGTCTCTGGCTTGCAAGATGGACGGTACCAAGATTTCGATCACCTCACGCACTTTGGCACTGACATCTGGCACATCGAGGTAACATGCTTTGTTGACGGTCAACTCCAGCCAGTCCTTCATGATTGCCAGTCTGGAATTGATATTCAAAATTGTTATTCTGAGAGTTGTGAGTGTTATGAACGTGAATTGACTGAACCAGTGTCTATTTTCACAATTGTACACTCACCTGTCGTAGCATACTGCAGTTTGAAAAGCATCTGCCAACAGCATGTCATGCAGTGCACCAACAGCACTTGTTTGTCTCGCTTCTCCCATACTTTTCAGCCAAATCACGACAACAAAACACTTTGAATTGGTGAAAATACTGTTCCAAGATGTATTTGCACATGAACTGTTGCTGCTGTAACTGCGTAACTACGTGTCGCGTAGAAACTTGAAGGATAATGGCATGACATCAAATTTTGTAATGTTTCTACGCGGGATGCGAATTTTGTGATGTTTTTACACTGACGACATGTGAATTTGGACATTTCATGTCATGATCATTTTCAATTGTATGTGGGGGAGGAATGGTGATGAGAGTACACTCACACCAAGAAATTTTCGATTTATTTGTGACATTGAAGCACAACAAGGGTTTGATTGAGGAGGTTAGCACAAAAGGTGGTATTTATTTTACAAGATGATGAGTACGGTTCACAGGTAAGTTATGGTGAATATCTGGAAGAGTGACATGAGTGCTTTGAACGTGGAGACAGTGGTTCTGTCTCTGTGATTGAGAGGTACCGTTTACACTTGTCAATTCTCGTGTGGTACTTGAGGATTGTTGAAGTTTCAACAGAGTCTGTTTCCGACATATGTTTTTGGAGCAGACGCTGTGTAGAGTACAGCTCTCGAAGATTGTCTTCTATTTTCTGGCAGTGGGCTCGAGCTGCAGGCAACATTCTCTCCATCCCATGGAGATGTGCTTGGTGATGCTGTCTTGCAAGCTTGCCATTTGTGGGTGCGGGTTTGCTGGGGGAGTATGAACTGAATTGTACACGTTCTGACTCCCAATATCCTTCATAACTATGTCCATCGAGAGCAAGGGGTAGAGGGGTAACACCATGGAGTTTCACCAACTAATTGCAGTAGTTGTCTTGTGAGAGTTCCTTGGAGCAGGGCTGCATCTGAATGCACTTGCAGTTGTCGAAGGGGCAATTGTACGCTTTCCTGAGACACCTTCCCCCAGTCTGCTCATGGTGATGGCACGGCTTGAAGCGCTCGTAGTGGTAGACGAGGTCATTTTGCTGACCAGCACAGTTGGGTTTGAACTTGAATGTAGGCAGGAGTCGACAGTCGAGATCCTCGTCACACCACGGGTAAATTAGGAAGCACATTCTGGAAAGCAAATTGACACATTTTAGAGAAATTGAATAATAATTTTTGGACAGGCACATTTTGGATGGTGAGAGGAAGTGAAATTACAAGAGATCACGGAATTGTAATGGATGAAAAGTTTTAGAATACAAAAGTTTTGGGAACACGAGAAATTTATCATAACAATTTGGAGATAGCCAAAATTTATGGTCAAAGATAGACAAAATTATCCTGAAAATTTTGAAGACACACAAAATTTATCATGAGAGAGAAGGTGAAGAAGGAAGAATGAAGTTCAACTTACTTGATTTGAGAAGTGAGTGCGAAATCCTTGAACTGAAGAGAAGAGCGGAGTCTTGAAGCATCCAAAGTGCCAAGTGAAACACGAATTGGAAATGGACAGTTGTGTGTGTCATTTAAAGGGACAGTGGGTGACGCCGACGCACTGATGATAATGCTCGGGTGTTGGGACACTCACAGTGATAACGCTCGGACTGTGGGATGCGCAATGCGCACCAACAGAGTTATTGCAATTAAGTCGTGTGCCAACAATCCAACTCCTCAATCAAACAATTAAGGTTAACTCGATGTTTGCTTTGCAGGAAATGTTTCTAAACTCTACAGTGGAAAAGTGACACGAACTGTGAACACAATGGTGACATGATGTCGTGATGAAAAAGTTAACACGAGTTGCGAATGCTGTGGTGAAATAATTGTGTGGAGAGAACTTGACTCAAGATACACACGCTGCGCTGACATGATGATTGACAGGAATATTGGATGAACGAAAATGTTCAAGCAACTAATTGGGATGATCACCTTCGCATTTTCAAGGATGCATGTTGTGATATTGCTCTTGTGGTTGCATGTTGTTATGTTGAATGGATGTTGTTTGTGATTCGTGAACTGTAATGTGACTTGTATTTGTGCAGTCTTTTTCAAGGTGGGGGAGTATTGTAGACGTGATGCTCTAAATTTTTCACATCATTGAACGACCCCAAGGGTGTGTTTGATATGTTTTCCTTATCACAACGAGTCACCTTACATTATCCAAATCTCTTCATTGTTTGCCGGTTCATCGACTAATCAAGTTCTTGTTCCTGCTTTCTGCTTTCCACAAACAGCATTGTTATGTCTGTCACTGAGATGAAATGTCACATTATTGGTTGCAGTGACATCATGATCCAAGACACGAGAATTATTGATTTTTCCTGGAGCGACATGTTGAACTTAGGGGAAATAAAGAGAGAGAGAGAGAGATTTAATTCAACTGTAATCAGCTTGTTTCTCTTTTATCGGGCAAATCACAAGCCGTAATCAGATCACAAAACCCTAGACATCAATTAACCTTCATTAATATCACGAGTTCAATCGGATGGAGAAAATCTAGCAAACATCAGTGCGAGCCCGGGGAGAGAAACACAATCACTGTAAATTGCGAGAATCCGAGTCATCAGAATTTCTGCCGTCGACAGGGCAAACTTTTTGCGACCGCAGAGCTGGCAATCGAAACCAAAGAGGATTCAGATGGAATTGGAATTGAAGCGCTTCCTGTTGAGTGTTTTTGGCTGGTTCCCCTGTTCCAGAAGTATCAACAAGTGCAATCATTTTTCACAATTTTCAAATCATTTGTGACCTTTGTAGCTTTCTTGTGCAAATCAAATGCATCTGCAAATTGATGAAATGGCTTTTTTGGATTGAAACAAATCTGACAACCTGGTTTTCAGGTATTTTTGGGGATGGGGATTCTGTTTTGAGTGTTCTGGGATTGCTGAAGCCAATTCCATTTTGAACAAGAAAACTTCTCTCATAATTTTTCTTCCAGAGAAGAATGTTGTGGTCAAATGAGCGAAACAGGAAGGCGGGAGCAAAATGAAAATCGCAGCAAACCCAGAAGGTGAGACAAATCGAAAGAAATTTTTTGTCTCAAACCCACCTGGGATGTTTCCCGAGTTTGCTTTTTCCCTCTGTTGAACCTATCTCGCTCTTCGTCTCGTAATTTTCTGCATTTTTTGGCAGATTTTCTCGCGTTGATGTTGCCGCGTTGGTGTAACCAGCTCCTGTTGCCGTGTTGCCAGGAAATTCGCCCCGTTACCAAGCAATGTTTGTGACGTCATAACACTCAAAATTTCTGACGTTTTGCAGACTTGCCTTTTCAGCAACCGTAAGAAGCTTTGCTGCAAGCCAAAGCAGTTTATTAGTTGCTCTCTTTCAAGTTTCAATCTTTTCACACATTTTAGTACGGGAAAAACATGGTTTTGAAAAATTATTCTGTACAGCGCGTGTTAAACTTTACGCGTGTTGTTGTTTATCACATTTGCCTGGTGTCGGCGCGATGCTTGGTGCTTAAGTGCAGGAAGTGAAGCGATCAGTCAAATCCAACATGTCGCTCTCCAGTCCGTCGGCGCTGCTGCCTCTTGGTGCGTTGTTTTTACGTTTTATATCACACAGGAAATAAAATTGAGAGACACACATCAGGTCAATTTTTCGCTTAGTGGTAGCTGTACTGCAACATCACCAGTGTGTCTGACATAAACTTCTGCGGAAGGTTCTTTTGACCGTCGGTTAAACCAATTTGTTTCGCCAATGCAGTGTGGAAACTGTTGGCTCAACCATTCTGTGAGTGTTAGTTCCTTCGTTGCCTGATTCAGTCACCTTTTCACCCTGCAGAGCTGGTTGACAAATGTATCGGGTCGCGCATCCACATCATCATGAAGAACGACAAGGAAATCGTCGGGACGCTGCTCGGCTTTGACGACTTCGTCAGTATCCTTGGCAACACCATGAATCTCCTCTGTCATTGTCCCACGACAGTAGATCTATCAATTTCCATCAAATTTTCTTTAACTTCACAGTCATGTTGACAAACATCTGTTGTTGGACTGGTGAAGGTATCTTAAAAATATTCTGAATATTTTCTGTTTCCACTTGGAAACAAGCTTGCAGTGGACTGAGGTTTGCCCAAATGTCACAAGTCCAAAGTTGACATTGACGTTTGCGTCGCCGATGTTTGATTTGGAGAATGAGTGTGTCTGCACCTTATTTGGAAGCTCAAAATCTGCCAACTTGTACAGGAAGAGAGGAATTGTTCAAATCTGCTCTCGTGAAGCCTGTTGGAAAAGAAGAATCCGCCCTCGTACTTGTCGGACAAAGCAATCTGTGGTTGCATTGCCAGCAGTCGAGTGGTTTGCAAGGTATCAACCGCATTGTGTTCAAAGAGATTCGACAGAACCGTATTTCTGTTAAAGACTTGCTTTCCTTGACCCACTCCCCAGATATGGTGTTGGAAGACGTCACAGAATTGTGAGCACCGACCTTTTTTTCCTTCGTCAAAAGGGATCATGTTTCCGTTTTGCACTGAACAAATTTCTTTTGGACGACATCAAGTCAAGGCTGCAGTGGGTGCAAACGTTCTCAAACTGTTCTCCCGAAGCTTTGAAATTGGTAACACTGAACCGTGTGTTTCAGCGAAAGTACGCCGGAAGGCAGACGAGTCACCAAACTAGATCAGATTCTACTCAACGGAAACAACATCACCATGGTGGGTTGACGTCTTGAGCGCGTGGACGTACGAGATTCCGGTGGCTTCATCAGTCCGTCAACGGTTGACGGAAGGAAGATTGCCTCACACGTTGACGTTAAAAAATCGCCGAAGGTCGATGACGCATCATACAAACCAATCTGCAGTTCCGTATGAAACAAAAATCATGATGGGTGGAATCCCAGTTCACCAAGCAAACTTCATTGTTCCCCTTGGCAAGTTTGTGCCTGCGCATGTTGTTGTCTCTTGCTTCCTTCCTTGTGCGATCAGTGAAAGTTGTTGTTTTTTTTGCAGTTGGTACCTGGAGGTGAAGGCCCAGAATTGTAGCATTTTCGTGGTTTCGGCGTTTCCACGGTATTCACGGCAGCTCCATTTCAATCATGTTGTGGACTTGTTCCTTGAAACTGGGAAAGGACAGAGATGTTGTTCCGGAATCAGCTGAGGCATCGTTCTCCATGTTTTCTGCTGAGCAAGGGAGAAAAAGCAGATTCTTGCGCCAACAGTGAAATCTCCAGAATTCAGCAGAAAAGTGTCTCCAAAAAAGTTGTCCGTGATGTTCATTCGTTTTCTGTCAAAACCCCGAGAGCACAACGAAAATGTGAAAATCTTCTGTGCTTTTTGACGTGTGAACTTTGTTCCTTGAATGCAAAATATATTTTCCAAGAAGCATCGTCTTACTTGTGTGTTGGCTTGACTTGCGTCGACTGAGGCGTTATGACGTTCGGAAACCAGGAAATCTGTCCAGCTTACAAGTTTCCCTTGCTGTGTCCGTGAAATCCATCATTTATCCGTGACCCAAAAAGTGATGATGAGGTTTATGCCACCTAGGAAACATCCAAACAAATCCTGACTTCACGTCAGTAACCTGGCTACACCCGAAGGCTACATCCGAAAATCTTTCGTTGCCTTGATCAGTCTCGAACTAAGTCGTTGAAGGGTGCATCGTGACCCTACGAGTGGACAGTGGCGCCGCGTTACGTCTCTCAGGATCAGCGGCCACAACGACGCCTCTAGCGGTCTGAACACAAGTACACACAAGTTGGTACTGCTCAGACGGAAATCTCCACTCTCCTGGTGTTTGAAGCCTTTTGAAACTGTTCCCAATGATAAATAAGTGAAATCTGGATTTTAAAATGGAGAGGAGAATGGATAGAGTCCGGTGGACGTTGTGGATTGTAGGATTAAGTCTTCTAGGGGCGGTTTTCCACGCTCAAAAAACAGGTATGTCAAAAACTTTGGTAGATCCTGAGAAACAAGTGTCCCATTTCGAGATTCTCAATCTGAAACGAAAGGGGAAGACTTGGATTCGGTGCTGCCTTCGGTTTGGCTGTCAGTGGTTTCTGTTGGAGTGTTTGACGCGAACTGCCTTCAACTGTGACAGCCAAATTTGGACAATACGCTCGTAGCCATGATAAAACCAAAGCGAAGAACTGGTTGAGTGGTGTGTTTTCAGGTTGAATGCTGCCAGCTGATTTTGTGTGGCTTGATCTCTGCTGGCCAGTTCAGCATGGACGTGGTGGTCTCCCTGAAAGTTAAAGTTGATATGTTGTCCACTATGAGAGACACAGATCTCATGAAGTGTCCTGACGGCATTTGCAGTCGAATCGTACGACACGAGCGAATTTCGCATCAACGCAGATTCGGCTCCATTGGTGTGTGTGTGTGTGTGTGTGTGTGTGTGTGTGTGTGCATTCTTCAATTTGAAATCGGGTTGTCCACCCCTTGACCAGATCCAAACCCTACCAAAGTGACCCTTGAGCAGGCGTGAAATGCTCTTGGATGGAGACTTCCAAACATGTATCGTTGACTTTTGGATTGACCCAGAATTTTGGTTGATGGGGGAGGGGGGCACCCCAAGTGCCTGACCTTCGTCACCCCAGGTTCACCTGTGAGGCCACCAGAACCTGGGGGTGGGTGCGCCTGGGGCCACACCTGTTTGATGGCTGCAGCCTTTGTGGTCGGGGTGGAGGTGGCCACGCATGTCAAGGGACTGCGTGTGACAGGTGTGGACCGTTGGTCACTTTTTTGGACAACCTTGAGCAGGACGGGGGGAACCACCAGAAGTATACTGCGATTGTTCCACGGCCGATCTCCAGTGACTTCCTGCGTTGCATCTCCAGGGAATTTGCCGCCACCCGTTGCATCGTGTCTCTTCCAAGTTTGTGGATCCAAACTTTTGAAAACGGTGGGTTTGTTTGGCGGAGCCCACGTTCAGTTCTGTTTGAGAAACTGGAGTCTGATGAACTGACTCATGAAGGTTTTTTAGCGTCTTTAATTTGTGGAGACAATTGACTTTCTCAAAGGTAAAAACCCCGAGGAAACTTCCGAAAGTCTTGTCATCCCGTTCTCGAAGTCACGTCCTTTGAAGATTTGAACATCTTTCTTCAAGGCCAGAAGTTCAAGGTTTCTCTTTTGAAACTTGTTGCATTCTGGGGGCGTTGTTCACACTTTGCAGTTTTCAACAAAGTGGACTGGACACGTTTGTCCGCTTCCTGGAAATGGACCTGCCAAAATGGCTCACATTTGTATGTTTTCAGACAAGGTTTCAATGTTGCGTCAAATTGAAGTCGGTTAATTACGAGTAACTCGACCGACGTCAGACGTGTCCTTCTATCCCTGGACGGTTATGCAAGGAAAAGTTTCGCTTTTGCTCCTTTGTTCCGAAGTTCTGAATGATGACGGCGATCCCCCGTTCACGTGTGGCCTCGATAGACCCACACCAGCTCCACCCTGAACCTGGATACTTTTCCAGCTCTTTCTGTTCCAGTCTCACAGTTCAAAAACTGTTTTCTCTCACACACAATCTAGAATTCTAGGTTTCCATGACGACAAGGTTGTTGCCAAAACACTCCCTCCCACACTTGCAACACTACGCAACTCTTCAAAAGGCTGCGTTCACTCTTGGGAACATCCGATCCCCGAAGTTCAAAAACTCGCACGAAGACGTCGTTGTTCCTTTTCGCAAAAAAAGAAACTTTTTTGACGGAATCAAGTGCTGCGTAATTACTCAACAAAAATACGCTCGTGGTTGTGTGGTGCACATGGGCGGCTGCATTTTCACATGGAGCAGGATTTCAGGATTACCTTCGAGGAAAGAAAATTTGTTGACAGCGCGTTGTTGTCAAAAGACATCTTTGGCCCTGAAGGTGCCTTTGAGGTGTGGAGTTTGTGTGAAGGTGTTTTGATGTCGCTATGGTGTTCGTGTACAGATCTGCTGCGCCGGCAGCGCTTTTGTACTTCTGTAACCTTTTGGGAGGAACGTCTTCGAGGAACTTCGGAAGTGCGTGCGTGCGTGCGTGTGTGTGTATGTGTGTGACTGAACTGGGCATGAATGGGTGTAGGTGTGGACGGAAAGGAGCCCAAGGCTCGTACGCAGCACATTGTGAAAAGAGACCCCTTGGTTGGGATGAGATCCCTTGGTTGGTCAGTTTCCAGTGGTCATCCAGTCAAGTCGTAGTACGAATCCGGAAATCAAAGAATGGATGATCTGGTCGCACATGACGTAAAAAGAGTCAACATTCAGTCAGATAGGATGGGGCAGCGATGTTTTTCCCCGCATCATGACTTCAGTCGGGATGTTGTTTGTGTCTTGTGTGAGATATACTTGTGTCATACTTCTGTACGTGGGATTGACTTCATGACTTTTTCCCAAACACACTGAAAAACAGTTCGGTCGTGGCTGGGTCAATTTGACGCTGATTTGGGGTGAAAATGTTTTGTGGTGAAATGGAGAAATCTCTTGGTTGTGTGAGAATTCGCTTGGATTATCTGAATCAAAACGTCGTGGCAAAGAGTCAGGATTTATCCACCACAACACACAAAAAAGTTTCCCTTTGTCAGTATGTCGTACCGTTTCAACGCAGTCCCTGGTGCGAACACTCCACACGGCTTGGTTCACGGCGTGAAAGGGCTTTGAAAAGTTGTTTTGTCAAGGAGATTATGTTTCCACAGAGAAAGGAAACTTTTTGTGCCATTTTTTGCCCTCCTGCTATTGTCGTGTTCGCACGAAAGTGCTGAGGCGGGAGAATAACTTTCCCGTTGCTGCATCAAGCGTCTTGTTCTCGCAACACTGACGCATCTCAATGGCGAAGGTCGCTGTTGCTGATCATCAAAGTGTCACATGTCGCAGATTCAGCACAAGTTGCATTTTGATCTCAAGATGGTGATGGATCTCTTCAGCGGCAGCGGATCCAGGAGAGAAGTCGTGCATGCGTAGATCTATGTGTGAACTGCAATGCTTGAGCGACGCGGTGGGTATATCGGTGTACGAGTGAACTTGTGGTTGTGTTCGCCACTTTCAGTTTGTCGCCTCTGGGTGTGTGTTTGATGGGAATCGATCCCAAACCGGCGGCTGTGGCGCTCACACTGCAGACAAATCAATCTCTTGCCACTTCTGCAACGTTTTCTCTTCCACTATACAGCACCACGCATACTCCCAACAACAAAGTCTGTCTCCACTGCAGTTCAAGCTCTGTTTTGAGCCAGATTTTGACTTTCACTCGTCGCAAAAGGACACCTGCACCAATGACGAGACTGGAAAAGCTTTGCTTCTACGGGTCACTTGCAACTGCATTTTGTTCCTGTTGTTCTTTCAGTCTATGTTGTGTTGCTGTGTTTGAACACTGCATGATGTTCCGAGTGAATTGCACATGAGTACATCAGATTAGCAAGGTTGTTGGGCACACATTGTTCTCATCAACTCAGTTATCTGAAGCAGCTGGGAACAATTGTGCAGCTTTTGTGTGGTTTTGGGGTCATTACCAATGTGATTGGGGTGCGCATCTGGGTGTACACGTGAGTACGTACGTGTGTGCAGGGACCGAGGGATCTCGGCCGCAGCAGAGTTGGCGACACTGGCTGGCTGATGCCTCCACGTCTTCTCATCGCTGTCGCCAAGTCTGAGGCGCCGACTGGAACTACGAGAGTTGTGAATGAGAACAAAACTTTCTCCTCTTGTCTGTGTGCTTGCTGTGTTCGAAAAAGACTCGCGTGTTGTGCTAGGGGCGGCCACATTTTGTGCCACATTGCGAGAAAGTTGTGTCTGAAAAAAAACTCCTTTTGGGTGTGAATTGTAGCCGTTGAGTGGTTAGCGTTTGGTCACCACTTTCAACACAGGTACGAGCATTATAGCTGGAACACCTACAGCTGAGAGGTCGGTTTGCTGAACCTCACTGATGGGTTTATGATTTAACGCTTCGTTAAGCGCCTGATATCCCTGATCATTACCAACCGCGACGTGGTGATTGGGCCATAAAAATTAGGCCTGGGGCTTCACAGCATGATGTACCACCTTCAAAACTGGCAGATCTCGTACCGAACACGTCTGCAACACTGTTGTGTCATTGATCACCAGGTATTGATAATAAAGCCTGTAAACACCAGGTAAAACTCGCGTGTATCCTTGCATGGGTATTTCCAAATTTTGTGGGACAATGGTGTCAGAAATGCTTGCTGGCGGATGATGGTGGAACTGAATGGAAGGCCTCCAATTAGGTCACAAACTGCCATCAATTTCTGCGTGAAAGCCTCCACCTGAGACTGAGTTCTGTGCGTGCGAGTTTGGGCATTTAGGGAGGATAGAGCAGGTGAAATAGCGGACACAGCTGCAATTTCACAGTTCCCGGATCCGCCCATATCATTTGGAGTCTGTTCAGACTGCGGCACGAACTCAAACGCCTCACCGACATTTTGGACAAGTGAGAAGAAGTCCGAGGTGCAAAATCCGTTCAACAAGATCGGAGGCCCAAGTCTATCAAGAAATACGTCTTTGGCCATGGAGATCTACGAGTGTTATCCCTGTTTGGTTGTTGTACTCTCCAATCCACCCTGTCCTGGATCCGCGGCTTGGCGCGTACATACGGGCGGATGTCGGACACGGGCGGATGTGTAGCATCACACAGACAGGTGTGGCACTTTGCCTTCATGTGAATGTGTCACCTTGAAGTGACTGCCAATCCCACTTGATTCCTCACTATTGATCTGGTTATGTACATACAAGCGCACAGGTCGAGTCTGATTGCAGGTGATCCCATCCATGTATTCTCGTTTGGCAAGGTTGATCCCACTTGTGACCTCTTTTCACTCCAGGTTGTGTCTCTTGATGACCCTCCAGAGAAAATCCGGCGTGTCTTTGTCGGACAGTTTTCTGTCAGGAAAGGGTGTCAGTTGGAGAAATCGGATAAAGTGGACCTCAGGTGTATCTGTGTGGCTCATCAGGTGAGATAAGTGCTTTGGCAGCAGCTCAAATGTGTATCCCCGGAGAGTCAAGGATGTTGCGCGTCTTGGCAGGGATTCAGACGATCGAACAGGAGAGATGAGGTCTGCGTCCGAGGATTGCTTGCGTCTCGTCAGGCTGTTGGACTCTTCCGTTTGGAAACAAAGGTTGAATTTTGTGATCGGATGAAAGCTGTTGGTTCACAAGCGCCTTTCACAGGCAAACAATGTTCTCAACATTGATTGCAGGAAGGAGCAGGCTTTTTCTGAATGGAAGGACAAAAAGCTGATTCCTCCAGTGTTCATGTGCGCTGTCAAACCCCTCGCTCATTTCAATCTGACTTGGAGCAGGACGGTCTTTGTGTTTTCTCAGGCGCATCGCGCGAGGGTTGGCCACATGTGGTCATCACCTCTCTCCACCCCCACCACCTCCAGACCGCAAAAGGGCACCTGATTGTTGTGCCATTTTATCCCTGAAGAACATTGCGCTTTCAGATACGCTGGTTGTTTCAGCCTTTGTTGTCACCAACATACTGCTTTTGCAGAACAAATAGCAGAGATAATATGGGAAATAATAGGAGAAGCTCAACAAGAATCGTACAGGGAGCGGTAGGAAGCCCCGAAGCTCCTTCTGTAAGTCTCCAACTAATATACGTCAGGGTTGTCCTGTGTTCCTGCGTCATCCGCGGGGCATAAATATCGAGGGAGAATCGGCCTTGAGCAAAAGCTGCTTTATCCACTGCTCAGAATCCCTTTGTCGATTACTTCTCAGTGTCCCAATCAGAATTTTGAATATGAAAATTACAAATTTTAATTGGCTGCGGTGGATAGAAATTGGATTGGAATTTTCATTTGTTTTGGAATATGGAATCATACCCGCGGGTGATAGAATGTGCATGGGGGTTGGGGGGGCATTGGATAGGTAAGGGGGAAAGGAGTCTTGGTGAGTTTGTATCAACTGGCAAAGCATTTGTAGGCGTGGTTTTGGGCTTTGGTGTCCGCAGAAAAAAAAAAGGCAGAGCGCAGCCCCCTCCCCCCACCCAGCGCACATCCCATTGACCACAACAGCTGACATTGTCAGTCTTGAAGCAGGATGCAACTTGCAGGTTGCGCACGATCACCCGCAGAAGTCTTGAGGCGTGTGTCAACACCAATCAGTGTTCTTGTTGAATTCCAACCAGTGATTTCACCCTCAAGTTTCCCGAGATCGCCTCTGCAAACAAACCAGCTCATTGACGAGGAAATACGCGTCGCACAGACGTGTTTCTCAGAGTGTGATGAATTCTGGGGTGAATGTTCCATGAATTAGTTATGAACATCAATTCTACACCAGATGCGCGTCTGCAGGAGTTCGACGCTTCTTTTGTGTTCGGCGAGCATTTAAATTGCCTTCAGACTCAAACGCTTGTTGACTGCAATAGCTTTCCTTGCTCACTTGCAGAAGCTGCCATTCATGTTGCCCTGTTTCTCGACCCATGGGTGGTGCTTATGAGCCCAGCATCTGTCGCTTGGTCATTTCCTTCCTTGACTTCTGCATCCCTGAGTCTCAGCTGCACAGAAACCTGTCGTCAACTCTGTGTGCTTTGGAGTGAGAACATTGATCCGGCAAGGAGTACGACTCGTACAACAGTTCTCACCAACAGGCTTCGAATCCAGACCACGGTGTGTACGTCGTATGTTTCAGAATACCTCGTTGATGAATGGGTTCCTTGAAGTTTACACTGCGAAAGAACGGAAGCTCTCTCCAGGCATCCTCCCTCAAGAACTTGTGAAGAGTCGTAACGAAGGTGTCACAGCGAGACTTACGAATGTGTTCGTGTAGATCAAACACCACCTTCACACATTTGTATGGGCTCAAGCGCGTGAACTGCTCTATCAAAGGATCGGATTCCCAGATTTGGTGCAACACAACACCGAATTGCTCCAGACCTTTCGCTGCCGTTCCGTTCTCGTGATCTCCACCGGTTTTAGTGGCTCGCGGATCCGAATGTGAACTTGTGGTTTGACGTCTTCGTCCGAAATCAGTTTTGACAACACGGTTCTTTGGTTTCAAATTGTTCCAGGGGCGTCAGCAAATGACTTGTGACGCAGATCTGTGCAAAGACATGTGAGGAACTCCGTTTTTGAGTTCCCAACACAGTAGTGATTCGCAGCGAGTGCTGAGTGCGCTCATCCAGTTTTCGAGGTTCCAATCTCTTGCAGAGAGGAAACAAAACATTGCGTGTGTGGCAACAGATGTATGCGAGTAATATATATACTGCAAATTTGTGTTCAATGTCGTGTTTTTACAGCCTTTCAGTCGATTCAGCAACGGCGAATTTCGCGTCGACCGGGAGGCTTGTGGTCCATTCATAATTCAGGAGCCTTGGCCAACAATACGGCTCTTCCGCTGCTTACATGTCTGATGTATCTGCTGCAGTCTTGTCATGTGACTGCGAAACCAAGGCACCATCAACACAAGTGCGATCAGCTGTGTCTCAGCAGTGGCGGAGGGGGGGACAGGCTCTTTCTTCACTTGCAAAATGCGAAGGCAGTTCCGGTACTTCCTTTGTGCTGGATATTGGGCCACCGCAGCATTTCTTCCAAACGGTTCGTCAGCGGGAAACGCACAACGCATCGTTGGTTGACGTCAGCGTTGCGTTGCACACGTCCGGTTTCGGGCCACGGACGGAATCGAGCGCGGGTCACTTGGCGAGTGCCGCGCGTCAGCAGCTTTGACTGATGTACTTTGGGAAGCAGCCCGGCGATGTTTGATGTTTGATGTACGATCAGTGAATAGCGCGGTTTCTTATTGATTTATGGACCATCCTCTCAACACTCTCAGCAAATAGACTTTTTCTCCCTCATTTCCACCTTTAGCAAAAAGGAACTCACGAAGAGGCCTTCGCAGCCTGAGCACCGAGCACACCAAATGTGATTGCGCGATGTTTCCTTTTGCCTCAGCCCGCAAAAGGAGAATTTTCAACCTTTTTGGATGCAAAGTCTTCAGAAGGGCTGCAAAAGTCACCAGTGTTTGTGAAAGTCCATTGATCTGTGTGAGTGTAAATAGGTCTGTTTCTCTCTCATTCATGGACGTAATGCTCACAATGTTCACATTCATAATGTGCAATCATTATAAAATATGTGCAATCTGCCTGGTTCGCATTCATGTGGATGTGGGGGTATGAATAGATTAGTGGGTGTGTTGATGACACAATTATATGCATGTGTGGTACTTTGTTGATCAAAGTACTGGTTTCTCGAAGGAAAATTTGTGATGATGTGATTGAGCCGGGCAGTTTATGAGTCCAGAATTTCCAGGGGAATGGTGGTGGTTCAGTTTGTCTGCGAGTTTCGTTCTTTGGGGGATTTGACGAGAAACAGAACAGATTCTGGTGGACCCAGCTGCCTTCAAAACACCGCATCAAAACAATGTCTCCGTGTGTGGTGTTCGAGTAAATTGCAACAAAGGAAATGGTCAGGATCAGGTAATTTTCCCATGTACCAGAGCGATGATTCCACAATTGCGTTGCTGAGTGTTTACTCAGTCGGGGTCCTGAGGTTGATTGCACGAATGGGCAGATTGCATGTTCCTTCGCAATGTACGTTTCCTCTAATACTCACCACACACGTCGACACGCGTCAGTGTGTAAATACACCCGTTTGCGCAGAAGTTTGATGAGGAAAGCACCATGCATTTGGTCTACTTCTGATCAACCTTGCGTTCATTCTAATGCGAGACATGAATTCATTGAGTCTGTCCGAGAATGCGGTCGACCGTTCACTGCAGGGCAGACTCTGGGGCCGGGAGACTAGCTGGTCGTAACGCTTTTGTGCGAAAACAAGACAATTGATGTCCACGGAGCAGTCGTGGGCAGAGAGAAACCAGGAAGCAAAATCCATTTCCTTGACCTGATTTCATTCTTGAGAGATTCAGAAAAAAAACAGATATCATTGAGCTGTTCATTGTCGTTGGTTCAACCCGACTGTGAAGAGCCTCGTGCCTGGTGTGTGCGAATGGACCATTCCACCTGCTCGTGTGAGCCTCATTCTGTGAGCAGGTTGTTGCGCTCTGCACACTGAAAACTCAAGGCAGCCCCAATTGAAATGTCAGCGTGCCCTTTTTCGAGCCTGCAGTCAGGGTGCGGTGGTGCGGGGGTGGGGTGAAAGGGGTTGGAGCAGGAAAGTCAGAGCTGCGGTGCGGCGTCTTTGAAGCCAACCACTCTGTGTAACTCTGACGTTCCTTTGTCGAGGAACGCATTGCCAGCTCCCGGTCTTGCAGCAACTTGAACACGTTCCCGTGGTTGATGTTGGAAGGTTGCTTGAATGCTGAATGCTCAGCTTCAGTACCGTGCTGCTTTGGAGAGGCCCGAGGGTACCAGCATGAAACAGAGATGGCTGCTTGTCGCTTCATTGATGCACAATGCGAAGACATGAGACGGTACATCAAGCATTCCGTTTGTTACTGCACATGACAAGTGATGTTGGGATGTCTCCAGTTGATCAAAATGCATCCACAGGTTTGAGGCGCTCCACTAGCCTTCTTTTGTAAAACAGCCAATGGAGTCTTGGTTGGGTTCTTTGCTTTGCTCGTTTGTCCCCTTGCTGCGTTCAAATTAACCAGTATATAATTGTTCCAGACGAAGCAGATGGATCCTGTGTTCAGCTGCCTGAGTTGTGGTTGAATCTTTGTTGGAAAACAGCTCTCAACCTCAAAACTTGGAGCCAAGGTATATACGAGTAAAGGAACCCCGATTGTGGTTCTGCTGTTGCGGTTTTGTTCTGGCTCTGGTTTCTTGTTGAATCCAGAGGCTGCGGCTGCCATAACAATGGGTGTTGATTGTTACAACACCAGAACAACGCTCAGATTACCCTCAACAGTGTGCTTGAAAACCACAATTCTATCCGCTGCAACAGTAATTGAGCAACGTCAATTGTTACGAGCGTCGATTGTTTTCGTCTTTCTGTCCTGCCTGGTGATGAAACAATTGTGTATTGGTGGAGTAAGTCCAGACCACGGCGGGAAGGTGCCTTGATTGTCAAAGACTCCACGCCAAGTTATCTTGACAGGTGGCTCAGAAAAAAACGTTTTACTTCTGTGTGAAGAACGCAGCATTTTGACACTGTATTTGTTTCCTCTGTTGTTTGTTTGTGGCTGTATGGTTGAATTGTTTGGGTTCAGCTGTCACCGGTCGTGCAGCATCGGGTTTCTGGAGTTCATTCACGTTTGTTTGTGGCTTCGCCCCAACAATTGAGCCGGACAACCAGGGGACTTGAGACAACGGCCCTTTTGATAGCTCCCATGCAAGCTGGGTCACCAAAGACAGGCCTTTGTGTCCTACGAACAATCTCCGTTGATTTGTGGAAGAGAAAACAAGCCTTTGGCGCAAATACTCGGATCTTGACCACATTGGTGAAATTGTTTTGATTCCGCGCCAGCAGACGTCGATGTGTTGACCTCAACTTCAGTCTCGGACAACAAGTCTCTCAAAACAATAGGGCCACGGGGTCCCGCGTGCATTGTTGTGTCTCGTCAGTGTAATGAGGTGACGAGAACTTCAATGGTGATTGCAGCTCTGCCCCGGGCAGTGCTGGGATACGGTTTGTTTTGCGGAGCCCAAGGCAGCAAGCAGCAACACGGTGGTCAGAATTGGGTCTTGCACACGGTGAGATTCCAGTGTGTGTTGTTGGACGTCCAAAGGTGACAGGGTGTGTGCAGTTTGGGTCCACAGTGCGTGCGTGTACGAGGCTGATACCAAAACTCTTTCCTGCCGATGTCGCTTGTTTTTGGTGTTCAGTCAAGATCTTTGCACTCCCATTGGTCAGCAATGGTACCAGGTGATTGAGAAACAAAAGAAGTCGACCAGAGTGTCGCGTCGCCAAGAACATGACCAGGAAAGAGTTTTGG
>JAAUXT010012039.1_pt1:0-17500 | contig 18849 bp, 20 predicted proteins | sample 7278171 | NCBI WGS metagenome assembly JAAUXT01 (sample SAMN14350112, study PRJNA611818) | marine sediment metagenome | isolation source: surface marine sediment (1.8m) | place: French Polynesia: Moorea | collected 2018-08 | reverse complement strand
TTTACATCCACTTCCGGAAGAGCGCCCAGTGGGTGGCGCCACCATGTGAAATCGTTTGTGTCGCCATTGAAAATGGAGGAACATCTCGCATCGGACGCTGTGGTGTCCACTTGTTGCGTTGGAAAAAGTGTGTCTATGCAAAGGATATCCGTTCAACAGGAAATGTCCGCAACTGCAGAAGTGTATAACTTCTGCACACTGTCACTGAAGCTTCTGCAGCCTTCATGATTACGTCATCAAACGCCGTTGTGAGGAACATTCAGTGTCTGCCATATCTTGCCATACTGGGACCCACCAAAGCAATGAACAAAGTTCGTGCACGAACTGCGTTCTCTCAGCGACTTTTCGTTGTGTACTATCACAGAGGGATGTGTACTGTGCAACGTAGATTTTTTCAGTCAGTTGCGGTGCGTGCGTGCGTGCGTGCGTGCGTGCGTGCGTGTGTGTGCGTGCGTGCGTGCGTGTCTGTGTGTGTAATATGTGTTTAGTTGCAGGGCGAGAGATTGTTTGACAGGGAAAACTCGTCAAACTCACCACTGTCGAAGACCTTCCAGACAGTGGGTTGTACCGTAGTATTTGTTGTGGGGCCCAGTCAAACACAAGTAATCTCACATTGAGGTTTACTCGCACTGTCCAGCAGCTGCAGGTTTTTGTCAGGTGTCGGTTCTTTTCGCTTTTGCAAGGTCCGAAGCCAGTCGCTTGAATTTATCATGGTGCAATTTTTGTTTGTGATTGAGGCTGCAGTTCTAGTGGCACCAACTGATGGGTCTTCGTTTCTACAAAGTGCGTGCAGGGTGGGCGACGTGCGGGTATTCTGTGGGCACTGGTGCAACACTTTCAGTTGTCTTTCAGAAATGTTGTCAGATGTGTTTGCGGATTTGGTTGTGTCTGCTTTTGCACTGAAGCACTGGACGACGTTTTGTAACAAGGAGACGGTGTGAGATTTCAGTTTTTCCGCATGAGTGTGATCGAGCATCCAGTCAGATACAAAAATTCAAAACTGTCCGTATTTGGTCAGATCTCTTTGCACAATTGTGTTTTGTTTTGGAATCGGCTTGTTGCGTCACCTGGACTGGTTCGTTTCCACAATCGAGCGGTTGGGGCTCACTATCACAGGAACTGAAATAAAATACCAAAATCTTGCTTTGCCGTATGCATTTATTTTTGACATTTGGCATATAATAAGTTCGCAGTCCCCATCTGCTGTCACCCAGCAGGAGAAACCACGTGTTTCAGAACCACCGATGCCAAAGTGGCAGCGATGACGCAACGCATCGTGACGTCATTCAGTAATTCGCGTCTCGTCGTCAAGGAAACCATTTAAAACTCCCCACCAGCGCGTCCGTTTGTTTACGTTGTTCGGAACCAGTTCAATCTCACTTGCCGAGTTGGATTCTGTTCCTCTTCGAAGGAGGAACTGTTGTCACACCATTATCAGGAAAAAAATAATTCAAATTGTTGCAAGCAGCAACAGCAGTGCTCCAAAACTCAGAACGCTACATTTCCCGGACACCTGCCTCTCTCCAGCAAAACATGGCACATTTTGTCTCGCGTGTTTGACACGGGACAGCCCATACACCTTCAATGCCTCGGTTACGGGGTTTAGAGTAGAACAGGAAGTACCTTCTCCACAGTTCAACAGTTGCTCTGCAGTTTTTCGTGAGGATTATCTTTCTCGTATTGAAAAAATATTTTTGAACGCAAAAACTCGTGCACGAATCTTTGGTGGAAACAAAAACGTTTGGAGGACCAAGTCTTAAGTTAAAAAGAAATCCTCACTAAAATCTGATGGTTTACAAAATTTTAATGAATTCGGATAAACAGATAGTAACAAGAATTAAATAATATCGCAGGACCCTTCTGCACAAGGCAGCCCCGTGAGGCCTTCCACCCTCCGGCGCAAATTCTTCGGACACACAACCATTCCCTCCCACCGCACAATCAATTCACCATCACAAGTTCAATTGCGAACTGTCCGACAGATTCAGATGGGAGAAATTCGGGAGTTGAAATTCAAAGGAATCGAGAAGCTTGGCAAAACAAGTCAGAGTCCATGGTAACTCCCCAGCAACGCGCTGGGTGTGTGTCAAAAACTTGTGCACGTGAAAGACAGTACGAAAGGAGAAACTTGGGAAACAAAGCAGGAAACAACGTAAAAAGGAAACGGATTTTGAGATTCTGTTCTTGGCGTCATCGACAGAGCAGCGGCAGCGCGTTGTGGGGTGTTTCCATGGCAACAGAGGAGGCCTTGAAGAAAAGCAGCGCGAACAAGGAGCTGCAGGTCCGCAGTGGCAAATCTCCACAGCAACATCTCGTCAACCAATCAGAGAGCTCCGCTCAAAGATGTTTCACTCAATTTGACATATTCTTTGCACGAGCAAGAATCGCTTTTCCATGTTTCGCTTTAAATTAGATGATAATTTCCACTTTTCCTATCACAGGTGTTTGAATTGGTGTCAGCTGATCAAACAATTCGCACATTTGCTCATCGATTTTCCGGTCACAATAATGATATGCAAGGTTCAGTTTCGTAAATCACATTTCGATCCCAACAAATAAAAGCAAGAATCACTTGCACGATAAAACTTTGCAACCAACCGTGCAAGGTTCACAATTTTTGCGTTTTGACATGTTGTGAGGCAAATTTGTTCGTGGATCTCATACATGGTGTTGCAATTGGCTAAGAGAGGAAAAGTTTTGAACGCACCCCCAAAACAAGTAGAACCTCCTACAAATGCACGATGCGACAGGTTCAATTTTACTGTGATCGACCAATTTCGATGGCAACCATTTCAGAAACCACAAATATCACACGCTCCTCACTCGGTTTGCCTGTAACTTCCCGTCGTGGGTCTTTGGTTCGTATCACGCTGTTGTGTGGTCAAAATGTCTGAATCGTTGAATTTTTTTTTGCCTTCATTGTTCGACTCTTTGAGAAAATTGGCTCTGACGGCCATTGTGTGGTCCCGTCACACACGGAAATAGATTTTGTTGTCTTGTGCTGGTTGTTGTTGGTATCAGTTTTGCGTTGGTTCAGCCACGACGTCACGTCGTGTGGAATTTGTGACGTCAGCCTCGCGTCGCGTCGCGTTGCCCCGGGAGATGAACGCTGCAGAGCTGCCGTTGCTCGGATGGTGTCGCCGCTGTCGGAAGGAAGTGGTCGGGCCGGTTCTCACCACTCGCGGGGGTTTCTACTGCACTCCGGCTGAAACGGGTCACAGAATCGTCAGGCCAAACGTGCCACACGATGAGGATTCCATCAGAATAAATTTTCCACATCTTGAAATGATACGAGGGCCCAGTGCACACACACAGCTCACCAGACGGGAGTTCTGATTCCTCCCACAATCAAACACAGAAGTGCAGCAATTCTCAACACAAGGACATTTCGCTCACATGTCACCGTCACAACAGTTGGTTTCCGATTCACCATAATTTGCGTGCCAAGCAGTGACTTTTTTCCTTTTCAGTTTTGTTTTCTTGGGGAACACAAAAAGCATCGCTCCTATTCTCGCACCAGGACAGTGGACTGTCCAGTGCAGACCGAATGTGCAGTGCAATCGTCGACTGATGGTCCCCAACATACCTCGACTGGAAACGACGACCGTTGCGCTACAAAGCGCGCAGCTGATGAGTTATGAATCGACACGATTCTCCATTTGTGTGTGTGTGTGTGTGTGTGTGTGTGTGTGTGTGTGTGTGTGTGTGTGTGTGTGTGTGTGTGCGTGACTTACTGGACATGTAAGTTTGTACGTGATTTCACTGACCTTCCAAATTTTGCATGTGTGCGTGCGTGTGTGTGTATGCTTGTTTCACTGACTGTCCATCTCTCTGTGTGTTGTGTTTGTACACGTGTGTGTTTTGTGGGTTCCACTGACCTTCCAACTGTGTATGTGTGTCGGTCTGGCTGTGTTGTCTGAGTGGCCCGGATTGAAAGCCTGGCGGCGGGAGCTGGCTTTGCGTCGCCCAGTTCACGCCTGCTGCCAAAACAACAAGCATCACAACCACCTGCTTGTCTTGACTCGTCTGTCACAATCCTGTTTCTTTCCCGCATCAACACACACGTCACTGTTGACCCTACGAAAAAGCGCGTGCGCGCACGCAAGTTCGTTCCATTCATTCATTCATTCATTCATTCATTCATTCATTCATTCATTCATTCATACACACACACACACACGCACGCACCTGTGTTGAATGAGGGAAACTGCTGCACGAACGGCAGTCTGTGATTGGACGTCGCTGCCGTGTCGTCCGTCAAGTGCTGCAGGCTCGCCAGCCAGTGCGGCGGGGCGGGGTCGTCGCCGCCCAGGTCACCAGGTGGCGCCACTGAACCGGAAGTGACGATGGCGGGGTCCCAGCCGCTGAGGTCCGCCTGCGCAGGCGCGGGGGGAGGCGCCATGAGAGGCGCCACCTCTCGTTCTGACAGCCAATCTGAACACACGGAAATACTGACACGTGACACAGGCGTCCGTTGGAGTGAACAACAGCTGAACAACATCACGAAGTGCACGTGAAGACATGGAGCCATCAACAAGGTTTCGTAGACATCTTGAGTTTGTGTGTGTGTGTGTGTGTGTGTGTGTGTGTGTGTGTATGCGTGCGTGTCGTGGCTCGTCCTGCTCCCACACATGAGTACACCTTGGCACGTCAAACATTGTGCAAGTACACGGTGAGTACGGACGTCGAGAATACATGGTGAGTACTGCTCGTGGGCGTCGAGAGAACGCACCGTTGTGTGGATGCTGCATGTCGTGCTGGGGCGGCGGCGGCGGCGGCGCGGCGCCGTGAGGTGGCGTCCCGAAGTGGATATTGATGTTGTTTGGAAGCAGCGCCCTCAGCCCCTCCTGCCAGTCCTTCATGTTGAACACGTCCTGCGAAACGTAGAGCAGAGGGTGAACAGCGTGTGTGTGTGTGTGTGTGTGTGTGTGTGTGTGTGTGTGTGTGTGTGGAGTGAGGGTGGTGAGGGTGCGGCCCAACAGGACGGAGGCCAGCTTGACCCTGACGCATCAAGCCTTCAGCTTGCGTTGTGGGAGCATTGACATCCACAGAAACGCGACACAATACCGGCCCTACGAACAGCTATCAGGGACTGCGCAGGTGGTGGTCAACATCTCGAAAAGCCCCCAACGCAGAGACGGTCATTTCCACGTCCCCTCGTGTTGTTGACTTCCCAGCTTGTCCCTTCCAATCAATTCCCTTGTGGCTCACCTTTTGATGGTGCTGCTGCTGCTGCATGTCGGCGAACCCCGCCGCTCCGTGGTGGTGGTGGGCGTGGCCGGGCGGCATGTGCAGGTTGGGCGGGGGCCCCGCGGGCGGCAGGGCGGCGGATCCTCCCGCCCCCTGCATCATCCCCAGCATTTTACTACCCGTGAATCCTGCAGGGAGAAAGAGATGCGGAATTTATGAAATAATGACGAGCAGAACAAACAAGAATTCAGTCACTTTTACAAGTGTACGTGTGCGTGGAGGTGATTGTGTGTGCGCGCGTGTGGTGTGGTGTGTGTGGTGTGGTGTGGTGTGTGTGGTGGTGGTGTGTGTGTGTGTGTGTGTGTGTGTGATGCACGTGTCCGCGCCCGTGCGTTTTGGGAAGTGAGAGCTGGCTGTGTGTCAGGGCGAGACGGGGCTGGCTGGCTGCTTTGTGTGTGCGCATGTGGGTGTGCGTGCACGTGTGCGTGCGTGTAAACGTGTCGTGTCGCGCCATACCTGATGACGGCGGCGGCACGCTGGTGTTGAAAGCACCGATGTGATTGCGCGTCAGTCCGGGCGGGAGGTTCTTGGCGCCGCCCACGCCAGGGTGACCTGGGTGGCCGCCCATGCCTCCTACTCCGCCCATCTGTAGCCGGCTGTGTAGCCCGGGAGGCGGATTCGAGCTGGACGTGGGCGGGAGATACCCCATACCCGCCCCGGGATATCCGGCGCCGGGGAACCCCACTGGAAATGACGTCATTCCTCCGCCCGAATGCCCTGTGGTTTCCTTTTCGATAAGATCTGCAAGTCCTTTGGTCGACTCATCCCAAGGATCGAACCCTGCAAACAAAGATCAAGAAATCAACACACTGAAAAACGACTCGGAAGATTGCATCCGTCGCTTGTCTCCACCTTGTCTCATCCCCCGCCCCCTTCCCAGCCCTAACTTCCTCTTGCACCTAACACTGCTCTTCCCCCACCCCCACTTTCAACCTACTCTTACGTTCTGAAGCTCACACAAACCCTTTCACACACACACACACACATACACACACACACACAACTTATATCCTGCCCTTCTTTCTCATGCTTAGGCCACAGTGGCGTGTTCCAACCCCCGTGCCCCTTCCCTTCCCGGTCCCCGGCGCCCCGACTCACCCAGGTCGTCGTCCGCAGCGGCGCTGGGTTGCGCCGCCGGCGCCGACGCCGCCGTGCTCCCGAACCCGAACGCCGCCTGCCAGTCGGTCGTCGAGGCGACCGGCAGCGTCTCGGCAATCTCCGTCACCGGAAGCGACTCTGCAGCGGAAATGACGTCATCAAGTCAAGACATTTGAAACAGTGAGGTTGCCAGAAAATATGCAAAAGTGTTTGTTCAACGACGTTGAAGAAAAGGGGACCAATGCACTCACGCGCGCGCGCGCGTACGAGCGTTTGTGCGAGGACTCATCTGTGTGTGTGTGTGTGTGTGTGTGTGTGTGTGTGTGTGCGCGCATGGAGGTACGCGGAGGTACTCGACTCACCTGTTTGTTGTGTGGGTGGCAGAGGTGGGTGGTTCTGTCTGTTGGTACTGAAGCCGGTTCCGCTGCTGAAGAGCGACATGGAGTCATTCGCACCACCATACACCCCGCGTAGCCGACTCTGCACCGACTGCGCCATGTGGTGAGGTTGCGATTGCGTCACCGCTGCTGATGACGTCACGCTGTGCGGTGCTGACGTCAGCAGGGAGGGGGGCGCCGGCGGCGTGACGGAGGGAGGCAGCAGCTCGTGGGCTGAGCCTCCGCTGCTGCTCGCGCTGTGTGTCGGGGTCGGGGTGTTTTTCCTTGTGCTGGAAACAACGGGAAATTCACATGAAAAAGTTCACGAGGGAAGACCGCGCTTTGCGCCAAAATCAACACTTTTTTGCATAAAATTCGTTCTTTGGGCATTGACATGTACCCAAGTCTGCATCTAGGCTGTTGCCACACAGCAAGAGATCCATCTCCTGTTCTGCATGCACAGAGCATGGAGAATCTCTTGACCCGAGCAGAACTGACCTGTTTTGCTGTGTGTCTGCTGTGTTGCTGTGTTTGGATCTGTGGTGCCCCGGAGCTCTGTGTTGTTGTTGTTGTTGTTGTTGTTCTGTTACATCTGTTGTTGCGTCGCTGTGTTTACTTTTCGATTTGGTACCGTTCACCATTCGTTCTGTCCGACCTGCAAACGACAAGAAATCACGTGACTCCATGTTCACCACGTGACACTCTAGTTTTCGTCAAGTGCGCATGCGCATCAGCAGCCTCCTGGGCACAGGGAAGAACGATGTGAAAACGCATTGGATGCAGCTGCTGAAACCAGCAGTGGCTCTGGTGGACAGAGGCGAACTTCTCCGTGCACAGACAGACAACAGTTGCAGATTCACACCTTTCGCTCAATTCGACAACCCAACACCATTCGATGGCAAGAGATTTTCGCTTGCTTCACTCACCTATCACCACTGTTTCTGGAGACTGTGAGTTGGGTGTGCCCGCGGCCGAGCCTGTGTTGGAGGAGTTGAGGGAGAGGGAGGGCCAGGCGCCGCCGGAGCCGCCCCCGGCGGGCGGGGTGGAGGCGGCGGGGGGCGCGGCGGGGGGCGTGCTGGCGGGGGAGGCGCGCGACCCGCTCCCCCCGCCCTCGCCCTGACTAGATCCGTCACTCATCTGCGGAGAACTCGCCTTTTTTCTAAAACATCAAGTGGCGTAAAGATGAAAATGATGCGGGTGGAGAAACATCGGTTGACTCGCTGTGTCGCAAACAGAAGGTGCAACTTGGTGCAACTTGTCATACCACAAGTTTCAAGGATCTGAGAACAACGAACATAAACTTTTTCCAGAATCCTCAGCAGGTGCCACTTTATCGAGCACAAAACTCAACTGGCCTTTCCAAAGAGGACTACTTTTCCACTGACGCCCCCCCCCACCCCGATTCCAAAACTTGCTCAGCCTCAACAGAAATCAAGTTTTGTGCACCTCTGTTTTCCTGTGTGAGGTTGTGTGTTGGATGTTGTCGCGGCCGGCTGTTGCTGCGTGAGGTTCAGAGTGTTGACGTAAGATTCGATCAGTTGATTTTCGTATTCCGTGTGTTTCCTGAAACAAAAACAACAACAGTGTCTCATTATTTGTCACACAACTCTCTTGTGACAAGCAACACACTCGTGTGAGTTGTTCTACTCACGTGTGAGTCGCACAAGTCTCGTGTGCATTGTACAAGTCTCGTGTGAGTTGTACAAGTCTCGCCTGAGTCGCACAAGTCTCGTGTGAGTTGTACAAGTCTCGTGTGAGTTGTACAACTCTGATAGAGATGTTCAAAATGCGTCAGTTCCTCAGGATACGGCCGGGAGACCTGTTCTTCCACGTCTCAAGGTCAGAGAACGAGCGCGGTCGTTTCATACCTCCCACCACCACCACACACAAACGCACGGACGTGCACTGAGGGGAGTCAAGTTCATGACATCCAAGGACTTCTTTGCAGACACAGGGAGATGTGGCACACTGCCGCGTGGAAAAACAAACACGCGCAGCTCACCACTGCAAACGGCTTTTTGTCATTTTTTGGGTCAAATCAAACATTGACAGAATTCACCGAACTAACGACTGAACCTCCCCTGGTATGTGCAGCTGTTGCACTAATTCTGTGAAACTGAACCAATTCCATGGAAGAAGCACTTGGCGACGGCCCCGCCGTTTGACAGGCACTTGCAGCCGCTACTTTAGGATCTGGCGGTCTGCCCGGATCACTCCACAGGGGACTCAAACATCCAGGGCGGGCTGCTCAGTGTGTGTCTGCGCATACAGAGGCCAGGTTCACAGCGATCCAATTCTTCAGGTTTGTCCAGCACGCACTAACTCCAAGGGGTTTGGGCATGAAGCTGCACGCAGTCAGAGAAACTCACCCTTGTTGCATCTCTTCCTTGGTGAAACTTGCCAACTGGTCGCCCAAATCGTGCAGATACATGCAGTCCTGCGAATGTACAAAACAAGGTCACAATCTGGAACGACACTGTCTCGCTTCGTGCCTCAAACCCCTGCACGCACGCACACACACGCACACATACACGCACGCACACATACATTCGTTTTCACTTGTCCTCAACTCTCTTCACAGCTACTTACTCTCTGCCAGGACGGTCAGCACACAACACACCCCTTCATACAAACGCACGTACACACACGCCCCATCAGTGTGAGTACTCACGGGTTTGGGGCATTGCGAGCCTTTCAGGAAGTGCGAGCAGTATTTTGTCGTCCCTAGCGACGCCTTGAGCGTACGGCCGTCCACGACCGTATTGTTCACGGCCTGGATGGCCCTCAGCGTGTCGTCGAACCTGTAGAACGTGACGTAGGCGGAGGCGCTCGGTCCCTGGGAAGACGACTACAAGTCAACACAGCGCTGTTAGTCTCGTATCTCAATGCGTACATGGTATTCATCATCATCATCAACGTGTTGAGCCGCGGCTCTGGAGAAAGCAGCGCGCTCATTGGCTGACACTGATCACCACCAACCACCAATCACAGGCCACTACAGTAGCACCACCGACGGGGAACCACCACGACAATCGCAACGGCAGAGGGGGGGGGGATGGCCATTCATGGTTATCCTACCCAGTGCAGGCTGAAGTTTCCTGGTGGATTCTTCACCCAAATCCAAATTCACCCGAATTTCGCTTGTTTTGGTCAACTACGTTTTGGCTGCTTCTTGGTCACGAAACAAACAGAAGCGAAACAATAACACAGGTCACTGCGCCCTGCCAGATGCTGCAAGTATTTGCGCCCAAAGGCAAAATTTTCATCTGGGCAGGGGGAGTGGGGTCTGTTGCACACAAAACTACGTTGAGTCCCCCTCAAAATTCAAACATCCGAGTCAAATTTCTGTTTACAGGAGGGGGGCAGGGGAGGTGAAAGTCATTGTGATTCTCCTGAAAGTTGTGCTGTCAAAAACGGCAAAATCACACATCGGGTCCTCGTTCAAAATCAAAACAAAACTGTGGACACCAACACCATTGTACACACCGCGACACACATCTGACACACTCTACAGCTAACATCAGAAGACAAACCGACCAAGCAAAGCCACCAACGAGAAGCAGGGGTGCCCAAATTTGTGCAAGTGAAAATTTTGCGCTGTTCTGAATGCGTTGTTGGCCTGCTTTTGCACTTGGGTTCACAGGAGTTTCAAATTCAGCCAGACGACGCCAATAGCGAAGTCAAATCTCGGGGGAGAAGAAGAATCACGTGATCGGGAACGAGACTTGTTGCTGCTGCGTGCGCACCTTGGAAACCGTTTCACACCGGAGCCAGCGTGCGTCACGTCCCTGAACAAGTCAACGCACCCTGAGTCGCCCCTGGTTCAAGGACGCAACGCATCAACGCATCCAGCGTGAAGCAGGCCTGGAGGGTGGTGGTGGTGGTGGTGGTGGAGAGACAACACCCGACCTTTTGGCACCAAAGCTAGAGTCTATACCACGTACGCATAAAAGATACGTTTTCTACAACAAATGAACCACTACGTACATGAAAAACAAGTGCAAAGAAACGTAATCAATCACTGTGCACACCGTACTTTTAAAATGTACAAAAACTTTTTGTTTGTTTTGTCACAGAATTACATCCACGTGCATCTAACCTCTCTCTCTCTCTCTCTCTCTCTCTCTCTTTCTCTCTCTCTCTCTCTCTACAAAATCCCCAATACCTCGGGGAATGACAATCACTTGGCATGCTTCGCAACTTTCTTTCGCCCCTTCCCCGAACCGAAGTCGTTTTTGGTTGAATTCCTGTTTTACCCATTTGCACACAACAATCGTGAAACAAGTTCGTGTATGTTCACCGACTCAATCACCAGACCTACGTGTCTACAGTATGTCGGCATGCGCTCGACTCTATACGGTTACAACAGATACAACATTCACATGATAACTAGTCTCTATGAAAACAGGTGTGCGGTCACAAACAAATGGCTGTACACAGAACTCGCAATTCTTTTGAGCGAAGTTGAAACGAACGGCGAACAGGTGGAAACGCTCACGAATAAAACTGCTTCTAACTTCCATCAATCGCCCCTGTTCGGATATCCGGACGGTTTCTCTTTCTTCTCCAACAGTCCCCAACGGTCGACAACGTGGCAACCCCAAAATGTGTGACGTGGACATTTGGCAAGTCGTAGTTTTGCTCCTCTTGAAGTCTGATCAAATGAGGGGGGGGGGGACAGAGTTTTTTCAGGGGTCATGGAAGACCCTCCCTTGGACCCACTTAGACGACAGGTTGAGTTTGCTGGCCTCCCATTGGACGACAGCGGGCACCAGCTTGGCGCTCATTGGCTGCTCACCTGCGCGCCAGCGTAGGACGTGGTCTTGTTGACCACCACCTTGTGGATCTTGCCGAAGCGGCCGAAGAACTCGTTTCGCTTGAGTACGTCTGAGTCGGCGATCCGCTGGGACAACCCGACGACGAACACCAGGTTCCTCTGCACCACCCTGCAGTGCAACGGTCAGCAATGTCAACACAAACCTCTGAAATGCGGTCAAAAACCAAATCTGGCCAAGAATGAACGACGATTCAAGTCAGTGCGATTCTCGTTGTCAGTGATGGATCGAACGAAGCCAAAGTTCGGGTGCGTTCGACGTGCGACTCACCTGACGTTCGCGAGGTGTTTTCTGTCCTGCTGGGCTTTTTGTTTCCTCTGCGCATCTTTGTTTCGTCTTTCTCGTTTGATCCTTTGGAGCCTGCAGAAAACACGACAACATGTATGTTGGCGGGAAGCAGGGAAGAGAAAGAAGGGCGTCCAGAATTTGGTTCAAGGAAGGGCTGGGGCTCGTCGATTTGCGGAAAACCAGCAATAATTTTTCGTCCGAGGGCGCCAACCAGAGTAAATTTTTAAACGAGCGAGAAACAAACATGAATGAACGGAGTGAGACAAACTTACTCGTCTTCGGTGAGAGGCTTGAACTCTGCAGGGTCTTCCTGATATTGCTGCAAACACACAAAACGCAACGTCAATAGACAAACTCAATGGGCGGAATCCCCAATTTGCCCGAACAGGAAAGTGCAGCTGCAGGCGCGGGTTTTTGAACTTTCCTACCCGTGTCCACCAAAATCTTGACGTTCACTCGCACAAGGGCTCCTGAAATTTGTCTTGTCCCCCACAAGACAGATTGAGGACCAGACAGATACACAAAACATCTCTGCAAAAAAGAAACTTCCTTCCTCTCTCTTCACAAGCCAAACTCCCCATTGGCCAAGTTCCCAGGGTACAACAATCCAGGGGTGTATCCTGGAGGGGCCGAGGTCAGGAGGTGACTGGGTTCTTGTTCTCACCTGCCTACTATTTTGCATCGCAAGGCCGTCAAGATTGGACCAGAGGCCCCTGGACCAAACGCTGGATCCTCCTCTGTAACGGCGCAATGCTGGCTGATCAGACATGCAGATTAGCATGAGTATACGATCAGCTGGTGTTGCCTGTGCTTATCCCGGCTATTCTCGCCCCGACATACTCACTCACTGGCTTTATAGCCAACAGGTTGCTTCGCTTCGCTGTAGATCCCACAAACAGCTGCTGTGTTGTTGGGTTGGCGATTCGCGCACATGTGAGATACTACGTGGATCATGTAGCCGAGGCAGATCATGGTAAGTCTCGGACCTGCCTCACACTGGATGCGCCACGCGATGCGTCTCCGTCCACGTCGTCGAGTCTGCATGACGGAGTCAACGCACTGACACACAACGCAGAACGCGTTGATTGGTGAACAGGTTTTGATCACCGCAACCCCCACTTGTGCATCACGAATACAGCGACACAGCTGACTGAACAGCGACACAGCTGACTGACACCATCACATGAAGCGGGTCCATGTCGGATGACAATGCGTCCACTTTTTCAAGATCATCGTTGCAGTTCTGCTTCAAACACCGGGTAGTGATTTGGGTGCAGATTCAGGCAGCCTGCCCCCTGACCTCTGGAAATATTCATTCTCCACCCCACGCAACACAAACCACACACACACACACACACACATTTTGTGCAGCACACGCGAGGTTTTTCCGCATTTTAGTTTGACGTGAAATTGGTTCACGACTGAAAACAGCTCCACCAACAGAGTCGCCTGCACCCAACAAAATTCACATTGAGATTCGGGCTGCAGAATTTCTCTGCTGATAAAGAAGACTGGGAAGTGGCGAGACCCCTCCCACCGCGCCCAGCTTTGAGTTTTTCTATGTTTTTTTGTGCCCTCGACGCAAAGACGACTTTTCGGGCGAAACATGGGACGGGCTGACTTCCAGGAAATTTTCCTTTTCTTCCCACCAGGATGTGCCACGGGTGATTGATGTGCGGCCACTTTTTCCCGCAAGGGTCTCGCGCAAAAAAATCTCCCGCCAGGAAATGCAGTTTCACCAGGCACGACAAAAGACAATTGAAAGTCCAGTTGCTTTATCCCGGTAAATTTTTCACGATTGGAGTTTGTTCCCCCTTCGATGATAGTCCCTCCCCCCCCCCCAACACACACACAAACTGACTTCGTTCCTGCACACGCCCAAGAACAAACACCAGCGAATACCAGATGTGCAATTTAAGTTGAGCTGCCATTTGGACCACCGCGCGGACACACAGAGGTGACTACTCCCGAGTACAAGTTTGACTGCGGTACACAGGAGGCAGATGGGCTGTATTGCAAGGGCTTTCGTGTTACCTTCGTTCACGTTCGCATTCCAACCCATCACCACATCTCTCAAGAGACGGGGCTTGGCAATTCAATGACAATTAACTTTGTCCTTTGCAGTCGACACAGACACCAAAACAAGGTCCAGTCTACGAGGAGCTGTGGGGCCCTCCACTAGAGACCACAAAATGTCTGACGGGTTCTTCTTACCCGACGAGAGTGAGTGGTGCCCGAGGTAGCTTTGGACACAGATTTGGAGTCTGCGGCATTCAGTTTTGACAAATTGGAATCAAGATAGACAAACGTGGAGTCCTTTGCTGTCAGAACTCTTCCCCCCTGCGCAGGCAATCTTCGCACGCAGTTTGGCATCAACAGTTTGACATCCACGATGTTTGCTGGAGTTGACACACACACGAAGCAGTGTGAACAACTTTCTTTTTTCAACAAGCAGACGATTTCTGTGGTTTGGAGACTCAAGATCATTCGACTGGTTGGACTCGAGGTGTGTGAAACAAAAAGCTCAGCACCCACGAAACGACACTGTTTACCGAACCCCAAAACCAAATTTCCGTGAGAATATGAAAAGCTTTGAAAACATTCTTGAAGGTTCCTTCCACTGGATCAGTAAGTCCCTGCGTTGGTTCTGTCACCAAGGCTCAAATCTGGCATGCATCTTTCGACAGAGAAAACTGTCTTCACTGGTTGTGTTGATCGAGGGAAGTTTTCCTGAGCGTTTGAAAGTAAGTTGTGCGTGACACAAATATCGACCTGCATGCAGCTGCAGGTTGCTGTGCGCGACCGAATCGTATGTGTTCATTTCCAAAAGTGGACGCTGACTTCATCCCCAAATCGAACCCGACACAATCTGTGTCTCAAACAAGAGCAAAAGGAACACCATGCGGGTTTGTTATTGTCACACATAAATGCAAATCTGTCCTCTCAAACATCCACAGGTCAGCGACAAGTGACGCGATGGTGGATGACCACGACACATGGTCAACAGAACATTGCGTCAATTTCAGACAAAACACCCAACATGACGAAATCATTCAGATCCACTTTACCTGTTGAAGGGGACTGAAGTAGAACCCGTTTGTTGCTGGTGCCGCCCCGCTGGCCACCGCGGGCCTCGGGTGTTTGTTCCTCGGGGACCTCGGGGACGCGGCGGCGGCGGCGGCGCGCCGGGCCGCCCCGGGCGTCCGTGCCCCACCGCCCGGGCGGGACGAGCGCCTCGGCCCGGGGCTCGAGGGGTAGGGGCGGGTCGGCGTGGGCGCCCGGCCCGTCACCCCGCTCAGTGGGCTCGAGCCGTGGCCGGGTAGGTACAGTCTCATCGCACTGTTTGGAATAATCCCTCTGCTCCAGATCAGATTATCCTTCCCTTGTGTCCTCACACAAACGTTTCACACTTGTACGTTCAGTGTCATATCTCCGCGGAGTCCAACATGAAACTGCCTCGAATGAAGCTGCTCAAAACTGTTCATTCACCACGTGCTCCTGAAAAGCTGCAGGGCCACTGAACGCTTCTGTACGTGGAACGCCAGCTGCAGTTGAAAACTGCAAGCAAGATTTCCGTTGCACTGTCATACAGTTGTTCGGAGGGGTAGACCCACGATTTGCCCAAAGCGTCAATGCCAACATTTGAAAAACATTACATTTGGGCTCAGACGCGCCCTTGGCTCTAAGCTTCCTGTAGCAGGCATCTTGGTTCTACAAGACTTCTACAACGAAAATCCGCCTGCACACGCCGAAATTCTGTTGGGAGGCAAACTTTTCTTTTTTCTTGCAACCTTCCAAAATTTTCCTGTCTTGAATTTGTTTTTGGTGGGGAGGCGAGCAATTGACCTCCAAGAAAGTTGAATGGTCATCTGACCGACGATTATCTGCAGACAAGTCCAAAACTTCCTGAAACCCTGACTCTCTGAGAGTATCACTCTGCGAGGGACCCTCCCCCTTTGGTTTGACAGTATTCTATTTCTGACTCGCAAACACAGAACATTCCAGTGAAAGCGTTCAGTCACCCTGTCAGCACTACTTTCGCAACACTCACCGTCATTCAAGTCACCAGCCAAGTTTCTACCTTGCACCGACAGACTTGGGTGACGACTCACCCCAAAATAGACCCAACCGAACCACTACTCAAACACGGCACAGCGAAATTAGACACCTGAATCCAAGCGACTGATCAAAACTGACACCTCAGCACTGGCGACAACTGCAAACCAAGCCACTTCGTCCAGAATTGAGACACCTTTCCCCCTTCGATCCGCTGTCCTCGCCAGTTTTGAAATTCCCTTCTCTGTTGCGCAATGATCACGTCACACGGCGCAATCGGCCCGCGGGTGCCGTTGGCATCGCCAATGGAAGTTTCTTTGCACTTTTTTTTTAGGCTGGGGGGGGGGCGAATTGGAACGTTGATTGTTGCCAAAGCTTTAGCTCGCACCGTGGTGTGGATAGAAAGTCAATCTATCTGGAGTGTTCTCGGAATCCCCAATTTGCCGACGACAAGAAAAATGTTCCTATTCTGACCCGAAGCGATTCCCGCTTCTTTTGGTTGGCAATTGTCTGGTGATAGTTGGCAACAGCTGTGGAAAACTCGCTCACACACATTTTTGCAGACACACGGAAGTTCATTGTCGTGGGCTACCAACGAATTGTTTTGGTCATCGTTTTTGTTCAGCCTTTCTTATCCCCTGTTTGAGCTCAAATCCAGTTTCCAGTCAATGTTCCAAGTCGCTCGGGTCGTGACAACAAACGGCAACGTGGCTCGGTGTTTCCGACCAATTCATTTTGTCTGAGGTGTAAATTATCAAATTTTAGTTTTTGAAACAATGACCTGGTGAAAGGATGTTTCAGTGGAATCGGCCAGCTCGAGATCTGCCGGGATTTTCGAGCCAAGGCAACAATGAAACATTTCCGAAAAGCAAATCCGGTGTTCTGAGTGTCTCCAACATGCACTATTTGCAGGAGAAACCAGGAATATGGCCCCGCATATCAAAACACAGCAAATCATGCACCGTGTCCTTTGCACCATGGCACGCGCCAGCAGATGCTTTGCGCACAAATGAGCAGATTCGAAATCAGTGCCCAACCTTGATCTGCTTGGGAACCAAGTTTGATACGGTGGGATTGCAGGTTCCTTCATACTTCAGAGATCTTTCTTTGTTCAAATCATTGGTTACCCCTTTATCTTGATTGGAGACGGCAACTATTCAAATTCGGAAAGACCGTTTCAACCAGCTTCCCTCGCTTCAGTACATGAGATCCACACGCGACAAAAAGACTGAAACTTCGCATTTTTCCAAAGCGCAACCACCTGGCAACAGACCGAACTCAAACAGGATAATTTTCGCCAAAACAATGTTTTAGACTCACCCAGAATAGCACCACGTACCAACCACGAAACCGATACATATTTTTTCCTGGTCTGGCCCTCCAAATTTTTAGGTGAACTTTAAATCGTTTCCAACAAGCCAATTAAAGCACTCGTAGTGTCTCCCAAGCACGAGGGAAAAAATACCTCCATGGAGGTCGCGGTGTTTTGAACTGGGATAGATCTAGATCTACCTCACCGCCCAACTTCACACCACATTTGGTCAAATATCTCAAAAACTACTGGGCCGATTTCAACCATTTTTTGACACAAGCTGG
>JAAUXT010045922.1_pt1 | contig 18854 bp, 21 predicted proteins | sample 7278171 | NCBI WGS metagenome assembly JAAUXT01 (sample SAMN14350112, study PRJNA611818) | marine sediment metagenome | isolation source: surface marine sediment (1.8m) | place: French Polynesia: Moorea | collected 2018-08 | reverse complement strand
TTTTTGTGCCGTGCTGTTGGGTCCACCAGAGGAGATTGCACTCTGCGCCTTGAGTACTCACTACTCACTCGCTGCTGCTTCCTTCAATCCGGGCTCTTACACTCTACTACCACTTTAATGCATATTCATTAACTGAGCTATTATTACTCCCATTAGTCTTCTTCTGTCGTAATCGTTCATTACACAGATTTATCATTGGTGTAAACGCATCAATGACCACACCACCGACTTAGTGTGTTTACAGCATTCCTGTTAAACATGAGAACAATCAGATCAAATCCGATGATACTACTTCCAAGTACAAGTTGATCTCCCAAGATCCTTAATAATGCGGCAGCTTGTGTTCATGGCAGGACCTGACAATGCAACTTTCAAATACATACTACTCCTGCTATGTATCACAGTTAACATGTCAGGATATGTATCTTTTGTTCTTTCGGCAGAACAGACTCTCACTCATACACTACTCAGTTAATTACCACCTATAGTGTCCTTGCATTAAGCACGACGTTAGAAAGCGCTGAACGTCACGTCGCCGACGCGACGCTTGAACGTCGAAATAGCAATTTTGACGCGACGTTGACGCGACGGGGCTCCGTTCAAACGTCGTGCTTAATCTGCCTAATGTCAAAATTTATACTGACGCCCAGTTGGCAGGCATCGACCATTCTTTGACGTCGTCAGAAAATAAAACTGACACCCTGTGAAAACCGCTTTTGGCTGATTCGAAACACTCAAGCAGAAATTGGGTCTTTCATTCAATCACAAACTGGTGAATTTTGACTCGTTTTTCAACACACAATAGGGACCCAAGTCCATTGCTATTGTCCATCCCCTCCGCACCTCAAATTGACGATGATGCAGTTGGAAGTTCCGTTGGTGACGAACACACCGTGTCCGGATGAACCAATTTTCTGACAGCGGTCATTTTTCTTGAATCATGCGGGTTTCGTCTTTGATGTCCATGCCCCCCCCCCCCGAAGAAAAATAGATCTAATCCTCACGGGAATCAAGTCAGACATTGTTCAAATGTCTGCGGAGATGTACAAGGCTTCTTGAAAATATTTTAAGCGTCTTGTGAATCAATGGCGGGTGGCCAAACAAGTTTGTGGTTCTGTTTAGATCCACCGTGAGTTCAACAGACTGTGTGTGATCATGGAGGGGTGACAATAAGATCGTGAGATGCAGTGATGAACATTTGGCATTCTCAGAGCACGGACTTTCAGCGTCACTTGTTTCAGATGCGTGGTGAACTGAAAGATGAACTGGTGTGTGTTTCTACCTGTTTCATGAAGTTACTGGGTGTCCATCAAGTTCTGATGTGGATGTTATAAACTTTTCTCTGAATGTGCAGAATGTCGTGTCAAGATGAGTGATAGTTATTGTAAGCACCAGGGTGAGGTTCAGACCATTTGCATTTCAGAGTTAGAATCATTGATGTGTAAAAGTTTGCAGTGCACAACAAGAAAACAATTCTGTATGAAGCAATGCTCAGTTGTGTTCCTGTGAGACAAGCACAAGGTGAGAAACTTTTCTTGAAGAAAACAGGGATCTCTATTTGATATTCATAACTGAGCAGAAACATGCAACTGTTTGTGTGCATGCATCAATTGTTGTCAGGCTTTGATATTGAAACATAGAGGAGCCACAAACTGCTGTCTAACACATTCAATTCTGCAAAAAAATAGCATGTACACAAATCACACTTCTGCTGTACATTCAAAAGTTACACAGCCACAAAGTAAACACAAAATGCACATAAACTGAAAACATTCCATATATACGACACAAGGGAAATGCACCCAGAAGCTACAAAATCAAGCTGATGAGATTGGTAGGGGAAAACTTCTTTGCTTCAGAATCGATATGTTTTTGAAATTCCTTGTTCACCAAGTACTGGACACAGAGGGTCAATTTGTGCCCATCGACCATGTAGATTGGGCTCCATTCAGGATCAAGTTGTCAGACGTCTCGTGTTTTGTGAGGTTTGACCTCACTCCCGGCACTGCACAGTGATGAGAGCTATCACTGCAACACAGATGATGATGAACAGAAAACCTCCTATTCCAATCCACACAGCCAAATGTTCTGCAAATGAGACAATGAAGATCACTCGAGCTCACCAGTTGGGATCATGGGGCAAAAAGAAAAAAAATTCTGATAATTTTTTTCTAATTCTCAGACTCACTTGGTCTTCCCTTGTTGATTCCTTTGCTCTTGTCTTTATTCCCTGTTGTTCTTTGTGTTGCTGTGCAATCAAACCGAACATTGCTCTGTGGTTCTGGAAATAACGTTCCAATTCAGAGAACTTTCTGTGCTGAACGTAATTGCAAGAACACAAGAATAATTATGATCATGAGAAATTGTGACACTTACTTGTTCACAACAACACACACACATGAAACAAATGGTGTCATCGGTCAGTCGAACAGAAACATTCAGAATCAGACAACTTTCAACAGTCAACCAAGATGAAAAACAATGAAAACATTCTGTGTTTAGCAGACCTGAACAGGATGGTGGATCGGTCCAACCTCCGTTTGCACGACATGTTATGGTTCCACCACCTCCTCCCAGGGGGCAGCTGTAGGTCACCTCGTCATCAGTGTGGTAGGGGCCGTTGTACCGGGTTCGAGTTGCGAATAGGACACCTCCTGGTTCAGGGCAGACTCCTGTGAAATGCAAAATGAGCAATCGATGGCAGATGTTGTGAGTGAATCAAACACCCATTTCCCCTCTGTCTACTCCAGAAATAAAAAAAAAAGTCACCCAACAAAAATTTAGTACCTCAAGGTCTCAGATGACAACCATAATGTTTGATGGTTCAGTACAAAACAATGCACAAAAGTATCCCTGATCACATGACAAAAAGATTCTTGACTCTGTCAAACTTACCTTGGTCAGGACAATCAACACTGTTCCAGGCTGTACCACCATCGCATCTGGGAAAGAAAAACTCGCCACTTGCTGACACGAATGTGACGGTTCCGTGTTCTTCCTCGTTCTTCAACCAGCAGAGGGAGCTGCAGTCCAAAGTGTCGGTCCCTCCAGAGTGTGGGGTGCTCAGTTGCAGAACCAGGGGTCGGGGCAGGGTGACGAAGAGGTCTGGGCTCAGGGTGGCCAAACTGTTGCCGTGGAGGGTCAGGACTTGGAGGGAAGTCAGGGACTCGAAGGTGCCATCTTGAATGCTCGAGATTTCATTCTGGTGCAGGGTGAGCCTTTCCAACTTTCTCAATGACTCGAATGATTCTGCAGTTATTTGAACAATGTTGTTTTCTTCCAGTTCAAGCACCTTGAGATTGTGTAAACCTCTGAAGATGTCACGTGTAACTCTGATGTCATTCTCCCCAAGGATCAGTTCTTCTAAATTGCTCAGAGTATCAAATGCGCATGCGTCAATACGTGACAACTGGTTGTCCTGGAGACGCAAGATTCTGAGATTGCGCAATCCTTTCAGTGCTCCTTTCCCAATGCTGCTGATGTCATTGTTTGCCATATTCAGCTCCAGTAAGTTACCCAGTGATTCAAAGGCTCCGTCATCAATCTCTGAAATCTCATTCCTGGCCAGACGCAGCGTTTCGAGATTGTCCAGCCCCTCCCACATTCTATCTTCAACGTATCCAAGAGAATTCACATTCAGGATCAGTACTTCCAAATTTCCGAGAGATTCAAATGCTCCTTCCTCAATGTAAGAGATGTCATTGATTCGCAGGTCCAGCCACACACACTGAGTCAGGTGACCAAAGACTCCAGCGGTGAGGGACGTGATACCATTGCCGTGCAGGTACACCTCCAGGGCGGTGGCTGGGATATCCTGGGGTACCTCAGTGAGGCCCCAGTATCTTCGGTGGAACTCTCCACTGGTGGAGGAGTACTCATTTCTGCACCTCGCCTGGTCTGTGCATTGAGCCTCTGTATGCTGAGTGTGAACAAAGAGACACACACCTGGGAGGAAAAACAAAAGACAATGGTCCTACAGCATTTGACGAGACAAAGCAAATCGGTCCTGTGTTGCTGAATGTCCGTGGCGGACATACACAGTACATGGCCAGTTTCCTTTGTCAATACAAACGCTGTCGTATACTTTGTGTTGGCATTGTTCTGATTCCCCCACCGTCTGGGAATGTACGGCACACCTCTCCCTTTCTCGACTTGACTTGCGGCTGACTGTGTGTTTTTGACCACGGTGGGAGATGCCAGTTGATGACCCTACTTGTTTGTTGCTCACACCTCCGTAGCAGTTTGAGTGGTTTTCAAATTGGTGACGGCGTCAACTTTTTTGACGACATCAAAGAATGGTCTGGACCATTTTTTGAGGCCCACCAATTGGGCGTCAGGTTAAATTTTGACGTTGACGTCAACAAAGCTGCAGTCGACGTCACGAAAACATGATGACATCACCAACGTGAAAACTCCTTCACGTAGATCTATTCACTTACTTGACATGGAGCATGCCTGTGTGAAAATCGTTCAGAGAGGAACAGAAGCTTCACAGACTCACCGACACAGACGAAGAAGAGCTGAGTCGTCGTCATGCTGCCAGGGTCAGTGCTGAGTTGCTATAGAGACGGGTGTTGTTAGCGATCCAGTTGGGATTCGCCACAATCAGGAAACGCCAACACATGCACACCTGCTCGTTGTCAATGTGAGCTATACTGACGAAGAAACTCAAGTGCAAAAAATCTTTCTTGGGGAGAATTAAAATTCTTTTTAGATCTAGGTTCACTCTCAAACCATGGCCTGTACTGCGGTGTCTCTGGCTGGCAGTTTGCCCTCGCACACTCACGCAGAAAAGTTGGACCGCCGTCACTTGGCGGTGTCGCTCGCAAAGCCAATTGTTCACAGCATCCCTTTGATGCGATCCTTTTGTTTGTGAGTGGCACTTGAAAACCCCGTCTCACCGCAGACCCCCTCCCGTGTAGCCAGGTACGGAGATACTTGTTCTCATCAACACAGGTGCAGTGGCCCCGCACAAACGAGTTTCAACCCCCGCGCTATACATCAGTCTTGAGGTGAAAAACTTTTTTCTTTGGAGATTTCACAGAAGCGGCGACCAAAATTTTGGGTGCGGAGGAAATTTTCGTCTGTCACAGAATCACTCCGACGCAAACTTTTGAGACACCCATCTTCTTGTGGTCTTTTGTTGTGACGCAACTGAGGGTATTGATCACCAAACGCTACAAACACGAGTAGATCTCTTTGACACTTTTCTGATTTGAAGTCTGCCTTTGCGGTCGGGCTCACAGTGAACTATCCCAACCCGCATCTCAGACTCAACTTCGCTTTTGACAGAACCAACCTCAGACGTAGAATTGAACATATAAATAGAGGCCTCATTTTCTGCCAGAAACATCAGGCCCATGGGCCTCGCGGTGATTTGAACAATTTGGCTTTGCAGTTGGCTTTGCTGTCCAACAAATGCTGAGTCAGCAAATATGTGACAACTGCCTCTCCACAACCAAACTGTTACCTTTGAAATCACCAAAATCACTCTTTTCTTGCAAAATGTTAAATCTGTGCTCCTTGTTGCAACCACACTGAGACAAGTAGTTCTCACTCACCACGGTCCAAGCAAAATGTTCCGTTCATTTGTTTTGCACATAACGACACTCTTTTGCACACCACACAAAACAAAAAGCAATAACAACACAGTTTACAACCCGAACATTGTTTTACATTATGGCAAGAGTTTCTGTTTCTCAAATGCTGCAATCAAGAAAAAAAAGCAATTTCAGCAGAACCAAATTATGCAGAACCCCTTTTTGCTAGTGTACTGGCCACACAATAATTAATTCCAAATCTCAGAATATTGTTTGCAGAAAATGTTCAAAACAGTTCAAGGTAACTATGGTGACCAGTTGCTCTGGAGCTGGGTTGGTATCGCTCAGGATAAATAGAAGTCTCCTGATAGATGTTAGAAATTTGCACAGAATCAAAAAAATTTTGCACACTCCTTCCAGCATATTGGTAGGTTGACCCAGAAGCTGGCCCCACATGTGGCCTGGTGTATCTGACACTTGGTGCAGGGTTTCCCAGAGCTGTGTTGATAGGTGTGTACTCATGGATGTTGAGTGGTTGGTACCACCTGTCCTGAGGGGGTACATTTTCTGCTGGAGGGATGCTGACAGCTGATGTGGTTTGCTCCCTGAAATGAGGTGAGTCTGTGACATTGAAAAAGATAAAGTGTTCAGCATTCCCACAGGGTAACCCAAAATTACTAATCTGACAAGACAATTTTTCTGCTGACCAGCACAAACAAATACAAAAACAAATATTGACCAACCTTGTCCTGCGTTTGACAGCAATGACAGCAACCACCCCAACAAAAATGGACATGAGGACAAAGGTTCCAACTCCCATTCCCACAAACAGGGATACGTTGCCCGATTCTGAAAACAATAAAGTATCCATGCTGTATTTTTTCAAATGCAAATGCCACGGGGTACTTCAAAATTCAGAAACTGTTGAGACTACAAAGCGCTTGCACTGACCAGTTTTGTTTACATTATTATTATTGAACTTGCTGGTGGTTGCTTCAGCTCCTGTTCGCGTTGTTTCAGCTGCTGTTGCAGTGGATAAATCTATTCCTGTTGTTGTGTCGGGTTCAGTTGTACTTGTGGACGTCTGTGTCCCCATTGCTGATAGTTTAGTGGTTGTGTCGGATGTTTCATGTTCGGTTGGTGTTGTGGTAGGTTCAGGAACTGTTATGGTTTTTGTGGTTGTTTCAACCATTGTGGTAGGTTCACCAGTAGTTGGGCTGGTAGGTTCAGTTGTCATTGTGGCAGCTTCAGAAATTGTGGTGGTAGTTTTAGCAACTGCTGTTGTGGTAGTTTTATCTGTTGTAGTTGAAGGTTCAGATGTTTCTGTGGTTGTTTCAAAAATAGTGGTGGTAGTTTCAACAACTGTTGGGGTAGCAGGTCCAGTTGCTATGGTGGCAGGTTCAGTTGTCATGGTGGTAGCTTCAGTCGTTGTGGTTGTTGTTTCAGAAATTGTGGCGGTAGTTTCAGCAACTGTTGTTGTTGTCGTTTCAGCTGCTGTTGTGGTAGTTACTTCCGTTGTTGTGATGGTTGCGTCTGGTATTTGGAAAATCATGAAAATTATAATTGAGTACTTTGTTGGCCTTGTCAGTTTCGTTGATGTCAAATCTATTCTGAGCATCAAAATCCTGTCTGGCTTCTTATTTTTTATTTGGATGGTTGAGAAAAAAAAAAATTGTTGGATAACAGACAAAAATCAGTTCATTTGGCCAAGTGAAAACAATACCTGTACACGTTGGTTTCTGGGTCCATTCTCCATCACCCTGACAAGTGATTGTGCCGATTCCCCCATCATAGCAGCTGTAGGTGACCTGGTCACCAGAGTTGTAGGGTCCGTTGTACTCAGACCTGGTTGAGAATGATACACCTCCAGGCTCTGGACAGGTGCCTACAAATCAATTTGTGGCTTGTGTGAAAGAAATATACACACAATTCCTTTGTCCATAAAGCCATAGCAAAGATGATTTGTGAAATGGTGAGTTTTGCAGAAATGGGGAGTTGATGCAGTTTGGCTGCTCAGGTTGTTTGGTTATGTTTGGTGCAACTTTAAGTTTTTGTTCACTTTTCGAAAGGTGTGATGTGTTTCCACAAAACAAAATCGAGACATGTCTTACAAAACAGTGTTGAAGAATCCTCCACCCAATGACTACAAAATGGAGGGCAACGCCATAAAACTACAGCAGAACAATGTGAGCATTGTTTCACAATTAGCATTACCCTGAGCACCACATTGAAGGGAGCTCCAGTCTTCACCATTTGCGCATCTTGGAGGCAAATTGTTGTTGTCCAAGAGAAACCTGACTGTCCCATGCTGCTCCTCATGTTTCAACCAGCAGAGGGAGCTACAGTTCCAGCTATTGGGTTCTGCAGAAAATTGGTTGCTGGGGGAAATATCCAAGGGTCTGGGTAAGTTTATCAATAAATCTGGAGTCAAAGTTGCCAGACTGTTATTCTCCAATCTAAACTCCATAAGTGAGAACAGAGAATTAAATGTTCCTTCTCTTATGTCTGACAGCAGATTAGAACCAAGACTTAACTTTGTTAGAGTGTTGAGCCCTTCAAATACTCCATCCAGATTACTCAATCTATTGAAACTGAGAGAAAGTTCCTGCAAATTTTGTAAAGCAGCAAAGGCTCCTGCCTCAACATGTGAAATCTTATTTGAATGAAGATTGAGTATTTTTAATCTGGGCAAAAATCTCCACAATCCACTGATACTGCTGATCTGATTTCCTCCCAAATGAAGAGTTTCCAACACAGTAAGAGAATCAAATGCTCCTTCTTCTACAAGAGTCATACCATTTGAGAATAGGTACAGAACTTTCAGACTGTTCAAACCCTTCCACAGTGGACCAATGCTGTGTATTTTATTTGATGAGAGATGCAGAACTTCCAAACTGTTGAGGGACTCAAAAGCTCCTTGACTTATTTGGGAAATTTGATTCCAACGGAAATATATTGTATTGAGGTTGTGAAGACCCCTCATGGATCCTCTTTCAATACTGCTCATATTATTTACATCAAAGTAAAGTTTTTCCAAGTTGGTTAGAGGATCAAAAGCTCCAGGTTCAACAAGAGTAATTTGATTTGATCCAAGGTTTAGTACTTTGAGGTTGTTCAGACCACTCCACACTCTATCAATTTTAAATATTCTGTTTCCACGCAGGTTGAGGTCTTCCAAATTGGATAGAAAATCAAATACTCCTTGTTCTATCATTGAAATGTGATTGAATTTGAATGAAAGCCATGTACATTGAGTCAAGTTATTCAAGAGTCCAGTAGGGAGGGAAGTGATGGCATTATTCTCCAGATTAACCCACTGAGCCTCAGTAGGAATGTCAGTTGGAACCTGTGTGAGGCCCCAGTGGATTCTGATGAACACTTTGTTGTTGGGGTCATATTGATTTCTGCAATAGTTTTGGTCAGTGCATGCTGACTCTACTTGGAACATGTGAACACACATCAAGGCAGCTGAAAAACACATGAAAATGATGCCTTTGATTCGTAACAATGAAACAATGACAAGTGATCCAACAATAGGAAGAATGCAACTCAAACGGTATCTCACCAAGGAATGGCAGAATCTGATGAGTCATCATCTTGTGCAACAATTTCAATGTCTGTGTTTGTTGTCCACAACAGTCGCGGAGTGAAACGTCGTTTCGTTGGGGTTGCAAGTCGAGGATTCGGCTCAAAGTTCTGTTCAAATGGCTCAGACAAAACGAACTTCCACCCTCAAATTGTGCAAATTTGAAGTGCGTTGTTAGATCTTCCCAGAGCCATTCCAAAAACTCCACCCAGGCGACACTGTTTTGGCAGACAGCCTGGGAGAAACTCGCAAAGGGAAATTATTGGCCATTAACTGAACACGCAAAACACTTGTCAAAAGGAAAAGTCTTTTGTGTTGGGTGTGAGTTTCTGGCAAAGCACTTGCCATTTCGTGTTGTGTCGAAGCCACTTTTTGAGTGACACGAAACACGATTCTTCTGCAAATCGCAACTCCACCCTCCGGGGTTGAATGACAAGTGGTACTTTTGCCCAGAAGCATGGTGGGAACTTCAAATGTTCCTGAATTTTCTTGGGTTGCCAAACGACGCACAACAAAAACGTTGCGTGTTCGGCAACATTTTGTCAGATCCACCAACAAAGGGGAACCAGAGGAGAAAAAAGGAACTTGGTCAGCTGCCATTTCGTGAGTTCTTCTCCAGAAACACGGACAATTAAAACCCACCCTCCCCTCCGGTCAGGGCACGTATTTTCAGAGGAGCTTTTGCGGCATACCTGTGACAAACACAACTTTTCTGTTGTCAACTTGTTTGAAATAATTATCATTTTGTGCATGTTTGGAAAGGTAGTGCAAAATACAGCAAAGAACACACATTCATCTGCAGTTCGTGTCCAAAGTGCCCAAACCGAGGTTTTGTGCAACCGAGACAAACTTTCAATTGAGAATTGTTGGAATTTCACTGGAAGATGCGAAGAGATCCATTTCTGTCTTTTCATTTATTTTCGGTTGCAACAAGCAGTAATTCCGGCATTGATAATTTGTAACCTACGGAAAGCATCATTTGGCAAAGAACGATGGAGCGGATGTGCGAAGAGGTCCCATTTGCTTTTATTCTTGCCCAGAAACACAGGAAAACCCATTCACGTAGAGTCAATTGACACTGATCGTGCAGTGCCCTTCTCTCGAAAAAATCTCATTTGATCAGTCGTGTGAAAAGTGCTTGTGTCAAATCCAGGGCGACAGTTCCACTGCCAACACAACAGGTAAATTAAAAAGTTGTGACAACCAACGCAAACAATTCATCACAAAGCTTCCTTGATCCATTGTTTCACTTGATCATAAGTAGTTTTCAGCTTTTTCTTTGTTGCTGGTACGAGAGCCTCCAAATAGCATCCAATATTTTTTGTCTTTCTATGAAATTCTCCTTCAGATTTTTTCACAACACAGTTCAATTTATTTTCAGAGGCTTTTACTTCCAAAAAGTTTGCCATCTTTCTGAGATTCACTTTCAGGTTGGATTTCAAGTCTTCATATTTGATCACTAATGTGGGAATTTTTGAATCTTTCAACCAGAACCTGCTGCACTGTCTTTCCACCCACTTGTCCCAGAAATACTTGCTCCTCATCACAACCTTTGGCTTCTCTTGTCTTGTGTGACTGTGTCCAGTCATGTATGTCTTGAAGGAAATCATTGCAGGCAAAATATTTCTCACAACCACTATGGCCTGCGATAAAAAAAAGAACATTCCAACAAATTCAACCAGTTGACTTGCCAGGACATGAAAATATTCTCACTTTGTGATTTTTGTATTCTGCACAGACAAGAAAAAGCCATCCTTTATTTTTTTGCTTTCCCTTACCTTGGAAGTATTTTGCAACTTGTCCATGGATGGTCTGTGAGTTTTTACTGCAATAACTCCCTTAGTGTTACCTGAAATGTATTGTAAAGCAGAAGAGAATGCAATGAAATAATATCAAACAGAAATTGTCAATTTCACAGGAACAGGCTCTTTTTGGTCTTTGCCTTCTCCTTTGAAAATATGCTTGAGAGGTTTGTCATTGTAGATTGACCCAGTGTAAAATCCTGCAAGAAAAACAAACCCCTGAACCACAAGGATGTTTGTGGTGGCCGGAGCTCAGATTGCCAATGTAACTCTGTGTTGTGTTGGTTCCCTGTGAAGTGTTGAAGTTGTGTGTGTTTGTGTTTTGGTTGTTTCAAAAAAACAGATAAATTGAGATTTTGTGGTGGTTATGACAAAATGCCACCAAAACACCCACGGTCAAACATACACAAATCATACAATTTCTTTGAGAGGTTTGGCAAAAAAAAACAACTTTTTCTTATTTCCGTTGAGGTTGTGATGTCGCCACCAGGTCAACTTCCGGCAGTTCTGCCTGCGCGGACTCGACTGGTTGACCTGTCTGGTGTTGGTACATGTAGCTCGTTTGCGCAAGTCAATCCACACGTCCATGTTTTTGGTCATTGGTCAAACTGGTGGTGTCAGCCTGATTTCTTTGAATGTTTTTGTTGCTATTGGTATACTATTTGTTGTTGTTGTTGTTGTTGTTGTTGTTGTTGTTGTTGTTGTTGTTGTTGTTGTTGATGTTGCTGTATCAGTTTTTGTTTGTTGCAATGGAATCAAAGGAATTGTCCGCAGATGCGGTGAAAAAATATCCTGCGAAACAAGAATGTGCAGAAAAAATTCTCTTCTGGAAGGAATTTCACATAACTGTGTTTTTGCGTTCGTTTCCTGATCTGCTGAAGACTCACCAGGTTGGCTTCAGTGCTAGTCCGACACACAGCAATACGACGATGAACGATCCTGAAACCACACAAAACGACGTTCCAGCACAATTCCCCTTCCTCCAAAAGAAACGAGGTGAATTTTCAAGCACGCGCATTGTTGCCAATGAGTGTCTGCGTGCGTGTGTGCGTGTGTGTTTGTCGCCAGCAAGTATGCGTGCATCAGCACGATAGCACGCGTTCCACTGGAGAAACAATGTGGCGAACAGTAACGCCACAAAGATGCGCCAATGTAAACGAATAATCACAGTGATAAATGAGAAGATGAAAACAATGCGAACAAACAATGGGTGACAAGTGTTTCTATTGTTTTGGGTAAATCGGAGTGTCGTACGTGTGTAGATTCAAACAAGTTTATGCGCATTCACTACGAACAACACATGAATGATACCTTGTGTTTTGTTTTTCTTTGTCTCGTACAGACAAAAGGATCTACCAAGCCACTTTGGCTTCCAAAGGTCTTGTGCGAAGTTGTACTTGGCGACGACTTTTGATGTATGGACAATGTTGATACAAAACGAACTCACAGAGTTCAGAAGGGGGTAGCGAGCAAAGTTCAATTGAATTTTGTTTGCTGTTCGAAATTAAATTTCTGTTCCTGAAATCCCCAATATGATTGAAGCAAACAACCGCGGTACGGGTACCATCGGTGCGTTGAGCCTTGGGTACACTTACACTCTGTATTCATGCAATGTTTCCTCATTCACGCGAAGGATCAACCGAAGATGAGGTTTCTATTCAACCAAGAGAGGCAAAATCCAACAGACTGTGCCAAACGCCTTTCAATGCTTTGAACCCGCGAAGATCACGAAGTGGCAGCAATCCAAACGAGTCTCTCTTCATTCAGACTTCCTGGATTCCTAGCCGCACGAGAGGTTTCTGTGAGCTTGAGCCCTTTGCGTGCACGGCAGGCTCGGCGGACCCGCTCGGCTTCGTCCAGGGTTGGGGGCGGGGTGAAATCGGCGAAGGCAGCCTTTATTGGTATCGCGTGAAGTGAATGCACCTTGCCGGGCCCACATTCGTGAAAGCGCGCAAATCGGCAAATCCAGATGATTTGAAATGCGTTTTGGTTTGTGGAACGTTTGTGGAATTTGGCCGGGCCAGTTTACACAAAACAAAGTTGCGTTCGCCCTCTTTACGCCAAAGACTCGCAACGAAGGATTTGAATGATCATCTTTTGCCATTTGCGTGTTGACCAACCGAAGAAATTTAGAATTTTGGAATTTGCTCAGTGACTCCTCATCTGGAACGTACCGCGTGTCACAGAAGGAAAGTCCGATTGGATACAAAAAGCGGTTTTTTACGGATTTGCAAGGCTACGGACCGAAACTCCAGGATTGTCTCAGCAACAGCGACAAATTCTTTTCAATGGGAAGAAAAATACTTGTGGAAAGTCCCTCTCAGAGCTCAACTTGTTTTGCTGAATTTGAGAAAAAGGTGATGTCGTGGGAACGACAGGAGATCCATCATTTTGTCATTCCCATCTTCTTCGCGATAACATTTTTGGCTGAACCCCCCAGGCACCTGGGACTAGGCGAAAATAGCCTGTCAAATTGCGTCGTGTTTGTGCGCAATCTAAAACAGGCGCAAGCGTACCCTGCCTCATGACTTTTGGGTATCCACACACTGTCTCAACTTGGCAACGTAACAAATAATAGGTACATAGATGGGCTACACTTGGCAATATGACAGAACACACAATGGGAGTCGTGAGGAGGGTTGAGGAAATTAGAAACATGGATGATTTCTGTGAGCACGAAATTTCCTGCTGAGAGTGTCTCACTCAGTGTTTTTGTGTAAGGAGCTCACGCACATCTCAAAATCAGCTGATCCCAAAGGATTTTCCAGATTGTCCTCCATTGGAATTGGATTTGGCGAACACTTGAACGGGCATCAAGGAAGTTTCTTTTGATAGCACCTGTACAAACACTGAATTGTTGGCACAAGCCAGGATCTGAATTGGCTGAGTTTGAGGGGTACGTGTGTGCGTGTTCGCCCATGTGTGCGTGCATGAAGCAGACTCGCATTGTCGTCGTCACAGTATCATAGTGGACAACAACAGTGAGATTTAGCAGGACGTTTGAAACTCCAGCACGTCGCGCCAACATGGCGTCACCCGTGCGACGCTTGACGTTGGAGCGTCGCGAGGGCAACGCGACGTTGTCGCGACATGCGGGATTTTCTGACGTCGTGCTTGTTCTCCTCAATGACAGCAAGTCAGGGAAATGACACATTGATGGGAAAATGACCGAACATTTATTGCATGCCGAGCTTCTACAGTGTGACTTGTAGACAAGTGATTGGATGAAAAAGGCTGTCCTGGACCAATAACTGAGTTTTGATTGCATCAGGACAGGAATATTTGAAAGAAACGCTTCAAGAAAATCAAGTGGGAAGCTTTGGACTGTGCGCATATTCCACAGTCACTGGTATCTTTTGACTGCAATGGAAGAGATGTAGTATATCAACAGGTTTTACACAAGTATGAACAAAGCAAGTGTCACTTTTGCGATGTGCAAAAGACTGAATAAGTGACACAAATGATGATGACTCAACACTTGATGCTGTGTGTAGGTGAGTGGTTCATCATGTTGCTGAAACGGCAAACCAGAACAAATTTGAAAGACGCATTCAATTGGCCAAATTCACTTCTGTGCAGTTCAAGGAAAGCTCCCCTTAATCATGCAGAACTTGTTGTCATTGCATGTAAATTTGATTGTTTGACCTCTTATTTCTTCACTGATATTTTTTCAGCTTCCCTGTTGGTTGTTGCTCAGATTCAGCAAACCAAAGCTGAATGCACAAACCAAACTCACTGTAGAAATTTGTACAACACCACTTCCAGAGGATTTTATAGAACACACTGGAACCTTAGTGTGGTGCCAGATGACATTCCTGGAGAGGCCAGGGAAGTTTTTCTGCACCACAACAGAATCACACACCTTCCTCTTGGTGTCTTCAGTCACCTGACTGAATGTTACATTCTGCACTTGGAAAACAATGAAATTTCCCAAGTTCATCAAGGTGCCTTAGATTTTCTCAACAATTTGCACACATTAAATCTTGTGAGAAACAAAATGTCCTACATTGGTCCAGTATGGAGGGGCCTGAATAACTTAAAATGGCTCTACATTCAATGGAATCAAATATCTCAAATTGAAGACAGAGCCTTTCATTCTCTCCACTTATTGGAGCGGCTTGTTCTTGACCAAAATTACATCAGAAGAATAGGGCTGAGAACATTTGAGGGTCTTGGCAACCTTGTACAGCTGTTTCTGTATCACAATCAAATTTCTGCCATTGAGGATGGAGCCTTTGCTAATCTAGGAAAATTGGAAGTGCTTTACCTACATGAGAACAGAATAAGCAGGGTTGAAAAAGGGATGTGGAGAGGACTTGATAGTCTGAGAGACCTCCATCTGTTTCAAAACCATATTTCCCACATTCAAGAAAGTGCATTTGATTCTGTCAGCAATTTGCATGAGCTCTATTTGGGTCACAATACAATCAGTGACATCAATTGGGTGTCAAGAAACCTGCAGAACCTAAGATTGATTGATCTTGAATCCAATCAAATCTCCAATATTCAACATGAAACTTTTAATCATCACTCACTCAGTAATATCTTTTTGCACAATAATTATTTCACAAGTCTTGACCCTGATTTTTTCATCAACTTGCCACGTCCACTGAACCTCACCTTTAGTGGCACAAGAGGCACCAACAGGTGGACCTGCAGAACTCTGTGCTGGGTGAAACATGAAGAGCATCATGGAACTCTCAAACTGTCACACAATGGTCAGAATTATCAGCCAAAATGTGCAGATGGAACTGAGTGGGAGTCTCTCCCATGTGGTAGCTCAGGTTAGTAACATAGAATCATTTTGCTTTGAATAAAACAAAAAACACCTGAAATTTAGTGTTGTTGGATTCAGTCAGCCAGGTCCTTTGTTCACCCAAATTCCACATCCAGTGTCAATGTGAGCCTATTTTCTTCAGGTACTTGCCCTGAGCCTGGAGGAGTACCATTCGCCACAAGGTCCAGATACAACGGACCCTACAACCGAGGTTCTCAAGTTTCCTACAGATGTGTGTACGCACCTGGTGGAACAAGATCCATCAGTTGTCAAAGTAGTGGGGCTTGGACCCAGAAACCACACTGTTCAGGTCAGATTCAACTTCAGTCTTTTTTGTGTCCTGATGGTTTCTGCATCAAAGCTGAGAACCATCATTTCAGAAACAAGCAGATCTGCAGAATGGAAAATGGTGTGATACATCATCGCCAAATTTTTCAGTGAACACTTTTTCCCCAAACTTTCTCACAACAGTTTGTCAGAAAGAAGAAATGTAACAGAAACTACATGTCCATTTCAAATATTGAGTTATTTGACATTTTTTTCCAGACACGCCGATTGCTACAACACCAAGAGTGACCAATCTTGTAACCACAACCCCCAAAGTTGACATCATTGAATTTAACACCGTGCCACAAACACCAAACACACCATATCCTGTCACGACAACTTTACCTACCACTACCACCACAACGAGACGAACAACCACAACACCCACAACTACCACAAAACGAACCACCACTCAAACCACCACCACACTTCCACCAACCACAACTGAAGTCACTACCACACCAGAACCAACCACAACTGAGCTAACAACCACTACTGAACCAACCACCAGCACTGAACCAGCAACCACAACCAAACCAACAACCACAACTCAGCCAACAACAACCACAACAATGGAACCAACCACAACTGAACCAACCACCACTGAACCAACAACCACAACTCAACAAACTACAACCAACCCAACTACCACAACTGAGGCCACAACCACAACAAGAAAAACCACAACAAAACCCATCATCACAACCAAACCCACCACAACAGAAATCACCACCACAACCAAAGCCCCAACAACAACAACAATAAAAGTCCACACAACAACTGAAGTCACAACCACAAACAAAGCATCTACAACTGAAGTACCCACCACCACTAAAGCAACCACCTTGCTTGTTATGCTTACTTCACCTGATGCCCCCTCACCAACTAACTCCATCCCTACTGGTGGTCACACGACCAGCTCTGATGGCACATCTGCATTGATGAGTATCTCTCAAAGCACCCTTGTGCCTGTGGATGTGACAGATACTTCACCTGTCACTGTATCTGAGATGGTCACCACTATCGCGGGCAAAGAAACTGAGGATGAAGGTAAGAAATCAGGATAACGGATCAAAGATTCCTGTCGCATGCGTTTTGTTCTTGGGCACATGTTCTCTTTTTGCCAGCAAGTTTGATTTGGACGTGTTGTTTTGGGCACGTTCTTCTTACGTCTACCGCTAGTCGCAGGCGAAGTCGCGCCACATCGATCTGGGTTGGAGATGGGAAAAATGGGGTAAATCCGGCTGGCCACAGTGCGTCTTCTTGTTTTTTCACAACAGATCGGACTTCGGTCTGGATTGGTGTGGGAGCCGGGTTCCTGGCCCTGCTGCTTCTCGTTGTGTTTCTCGGAGGTTTGGTGGCAGGTCTCTGTCACAAAAGGTCAGTTTGGCTCTTTGCCAAGATATGTACTGAAAGCAGCGTTTCCTTTTCTGCAGCAAAATGAATGAAGCAGGACACGAGAATTTTTGTGTTCGCACCAACAGTTCAATCAAATTTTTCATATTTTCTTCAGGAAACAACACAAACCCAGCACAACTCCTACAATATCAGGAATCCAAGGGGACGACAACAGAGCATACCAGTCTCTGGACAACCACTTCTACACCCCCATGACCACCTCCATAGGCCACCCCACCAGAAGCTCAACCAGAAGTCTGAGAGACTCCGGCCATGTGAACTCCATCTATGTCAGAAACTTGGACACTGATGAAGAAAGTGTTCATTCATATGATAGAATCCAGCTTTCATTGATGACTGATGGAAGTACACACCACAGTGACTCATATCAGAGAATTTCTAACAGCACAGGGTCCTATGAGAGGATGTCTTTTCACACTGAGATGCACCAACCACTCTCCATCACCTTTTCGCTCACTGGACGGGAAGATGTTGTGTGAAACTTCTGTTCATCTCGAGAAAATTTGACTGTTATATTTTGCTGAACATTGCACTGCAATTGTGTGTCTGGGTTTTGTTCTCTTTCTTCATTGATAGATTTTTTCTGTGTTGTTGATTTCAATTCAAACATTTGTTCCAGCTTTACCAAGCAGTGCAAATCAATTGTGAGTGACTATTTTCAATTGTCTGTGTCTGAAGAGCTTTTTTACAGGTTTGTGCATTTTTATAGAAAATCACTGTGATTGTTGATTTCAGGGTAAATGTAGGACGGCCAGGGTCTGGTGTGGGACAAGGCAGACACGTTTCTTTTGATACACCCATTTGTTTCATTGTGCTTTTTGTTTTGTCAGCTGCTCACCTCTTCCTTTGTCATGTGTTCTCGTGATGCTCTCTCCCAAGCTTGTCAACCGTCTGCGAACACCAAAATATAACACGCTAAAAAGACAGCAAAGCACTTATTTTTTATCGTCAGAATATCAAATCTAGCCCCAAAAAACTCATGAAGGGTCAGAAGTGGTCTTTTGAAAAACTTCACCATCCAACAGTCTCCTGCGCAAACCGTCAAAAAGGGACACGACAACTAAAGATCGGAAAAGATTGGACGAAAGACAACAGGCCTGTCGAAGTGTCCGTTTTCTCAACAACTACGAGGCCCGTCATTTATGAAACCGTTTTTCATCCGGTAGGACCCCAAAACCTTCATGGATTACCCTGAAAAGTTTTGTGTGCAATCTTGACTTACATTGCTTCATTTTGGAACAGCTTTCAGTCAAATTTGGTTTTCCCCTTGGACTCAATGATTCAACAAAAAATTATGTCTTTTAACTTGTGACTATTGATTGTGTACTGAGTTGCACTGAATTTAGCTTGTTGACCATTGACAATTAACAGCCACACAAGGAAAACCAGTCAATTTTGGACTT
>JAAUXT010064043.1_pt1 | contig 18857 bp, 19 predicted proteins | sample 7278171 | NCBI WGS metagenome assembly JAAUXT01 (sample SAMN14350112, study PRJNA611818) | marine sediment metagenome | isolation source: surface marine sediment (1.8m) | place: French Polynesia: Moorea | collected 2018-08 | reverse complement strand
CAAAAAAACAAAAAAAAATAAATAAATAAATAAAAAAATAAATAAATAAATAAATAAACTGACACGTCTGAAAACAATATTGTCCGAAAATCAGCCAATAATAAACCGACACGTCTGAAAACAATATTGTCCGAAAATCGGCCAATAAAAACACCAGCAAAGTGTAACAAGTGTAATAAATAAAATAGAAAACATGACTGAAGCCACAATAATAGTTTTGCGTTTTGAATCATGAAGAAAACAAAACTCTTTCAACTTTTGACTTGACAGAGTTTCAGTCCAATTGCCCGCTTTGTTGGAAAGCATCATAAGTTTCCAACACAACTGCTGTCTTTTCTCTTTGGTCTGCAGTTGCCAATCATGGCAAACCGGACCAAAACCGGACCGTCTCCATGTGAGTTTCATGAGGAGTCGGATCGTACGTGTCTTCATGTGAGGTTCCCAACTGGTCAGCTGCATGCGCGCGTGAATCACACCCAGCCATCCGCGTTGAATTGCAATGACACATTCGCACTCCTCGTACGAGCGTGGCTTCCCTGTCATCTTTGCCAACTGCGGTAGGTAAAAACTTTGCAGTAATCCTGTGTCTCACGCACAAATGTGCACGTACTTGGAAGTCAATGCATTTTGAATCCCAACGAACAGGCCGATTGGAATCATTAAATTGTTATCTCAGGTTATCCTGGGTTAGTAAATTCAGCTCAAACCATTGTCAAACGAGCGAAGTTGATACGCCTTCATTCGAGAGGCGAGATCGTTATCGAGAAACCAAGTAGTCTTCTTTGTCCATTAGCTTGTACCTGGTCATTACGTTAAAGACCACTTTGTTCCAAGCTCTGCAGAAAAGGATTTTCTCATTCAACAACTGACAAAAACTTAGCACTTAAGACATGTCAGAGTTGTCCGCTTGGCGACTGCGCACTTTTGTGTCGCACGGTATTACTACGAGTTGTTCAGATAGCATTAAAACACATGTCAGGCTGCCTAATTACTGTCATTAGTAAGCTGTCAGTTCACTTACTAGAGCCCATTGATTGAACTCCCAGATAAGACAGTTATAGAAATCACAACAATGGAAAACTACTTGGGTACTTCTCGCTAAGTGCTCATTACTGTTCGCTGGAGTTGCATCAATTAAGAGAAGTGAGATGTGAAGCCCTACCGGTTGACTTTATCTCAGCAATTAATCACGGGACAATCAGCACTGTTGGTTTTCATGCCGACCGTATTTTCCACTTCAATTCAGTTTTGATCTGATCCTCTGGTGGTCCAACCTCAAAATTGAAATCGAAGAAAGTGCAGTTTGTTCTCCCATTGGAGAGAGAACGATGCAACGCGGCCACATACCCGTCCACACACGTACACCCAACATTCACGTGCACATTCAGACCTGCCTATCACCCACCACTTGGATCTGGGTTGGCAATCATTTGATTTCAGATGACACCACAATTTCCAGGTACTGGTTCAGAAATTCTAAAACCAGATATTGCGCAGATTAACTGGGTTATGGCAAGCCAAATCCATGCACGTTCTCATACTTTCTCTGTCAATCAAATTTGGGTCCAAGGATAATGCAGGGACTCAGCCCCAACCCTCTTGCAATTGTGAGGTGGATCCAGATGACATACTGGATGCGTTGTTTCATAACTAGCCCAGGGGGTACAAAAGGACTGTGTTGACCACAGCTTATTCTACAATTTGAGTCAAACCAAAAAAGCAAGTGAAAAAACAAACAAGATAATAACCAAAGAAAAGGTGGAAGCAGTGCTATGACACCTTGATGGTCAGTGGGTAGTGATCACATAACAACTACTTTTTCTGTGGGGCTCAGAACAATTGGCCAGGTGACAGGACAGTAACCTCCTGCGTGCAAGCAAGGGTGCAACTTTAAAGACCTGCAAGGAAAGCAGGTACAAATTTGAACTCACATGAAAGGATAAATAGCCAATCTAACTGAAGCTTTCACGTGAAAATCGTGGATGAGACGGCAAAAGCTGCTGCCTCTGAGTTCTCATGACACTCAGACAAAGCTCCTCTGGTGTTGACTGAGGCAAGAAAAGGCAACCAGGATAGTCTCGAGAAGCATGCCCTGCAGAAGAAACGAACACAAGAGTACAGAGGGCAGAACAAAACGCTGGTGAATGCCGTGCAAACCAGCTTCTTGGAAGCGAAAGAGCAGATTTGAAACAAAAAACAGAACACAAGCGAACAATGCAGCATGTTGTGCCAGCCTGACAGATTCTTGACTCTTGGAACTAGAATAATCCAAAACCGTTCAGCGGTTCAAGAGAAAACAGCGTGATTTGTCACCAATGACAGTTTCCGTGAAAAGCGATGCGCTCATTGCTCTGACCTGGGGAAAGGTTAATCACGAAAGGACACTCATTTATTTGTCTCATTTTCACAGATTTCACAGCTTAATCCCAACAGACGATTTGTCACTTAGTGGAGTGCAATGAGATGCGTCAACACAAATGTGCACGAGAATAGGATGGCCGAATTAGAGACAAAGTACTTTCAAACACAAGTACGTAGTTCGTGCACACATCAGCACGAGCCACACGACCTGCCTTCCTGCAGTGAAATTTGTTTCACAGAGCACAAGTTGAAATGCAAGAAACAATTGCTTCTGTAAGCTTACATTCTTCTCCAAAATTCCCAGCATGAAAAAGAGAAGTGCTCCAAATCCACCCACCAGTCAAACGGAGAATTCTTCATTTGGAAGGGATTGTTGTGGTTTGCACGCTAGCAACAGCTAGTTACCGGAACCAAATTGAAAGATCAAGCCTCAAACGAGGACGAATGAGAATGTTTGACTTTGGGTGGAGACTTGAGGGAACTCCGCATTCAATGGACCACTTTTTCACAATTTAATGTTGAAAATAGCAATTAGCCTCGCAGATGGAAAGTTAGCGAGACGCATTAAATCACCACCACTGATCATCATTAAATTCAGACACCTCTGAGACAGACAACACGCTCAATCGGCTTCTTTGCCATTGTCCTGGCTCGTATTAGGGATGCGGGGCCAATACCAAAGGGGATCAGGCTTAATTGCATTGAAGCTGAAGGGAAGGCTGCGGCGTTTTGGCGGCCATTAGCGAGCGATCGAGGGCCGCTCTGCCCACGGGCGCTCCCAGGCGGCCTGGCGGGGAAGCTCGCGTCCTGCGCGCCGCCTCATCTCCCCGTGTAATTTGGCCCAGTGTTGTGCTGAATAGTGAGCTGGCCCACAAAAGAAAGAGAAAATTTCGGAAACTCCGAGAAACCGATAGAAACAAAGGACAATCGGGACCTCCCAGAGAGGTAAATTCACCTTGCAAGCAGTGAGAAGGCGAGAAAAGTAAGAGTTCACATTTTAATTCTTGACGAAGTCCCCTTGCATTTGGCGGAGAAGGAGTACATTCTTGCTTCTCAGTGGAGTATTTACGCGCATCGCTTGTGTGAACTTATGAACGTTTTGAACTGACAACCAAATCCTAACTGAGTGAGACCCAAAACTAATGACCAAATCAAACTTCGTACCTTCAACGATAATGAGCACATTGTAGTTCCAAGGACAGATTTAATCTTCCGTAAATAGCAGGCATCCCACGCCTTCAGCAACACAACTGACAATAATTAAGGCTTAATTTTCTCGCTTATCTCTCATTCTTTTTCACAATTTCCTAATTATTTCCTTTTATTGTATGTCCTCACTGAGGCACCACAAGGGGCTTGGAGGAACTCCCCCAGCCCCGGGGCACTGCACTTTCCCTGTTTGATAATCCCTTGTCTGTGAGCACCAAGATAATGCCACTGTAGCAGAGCGGGATAAACCACCTGTCAAATTATGATGTAAAAATTCTTCAAGCACATTAAGCGCCTAATAATTTTGACATTTTCGGCTCTGTAATTTTGAATTATCTAAATATCTTTCATTTGCATCCACACGTGTCTACACACTCAAACGGATAATTTCTCTTCCTAATTGTTTTAACAAGCATGTCCACCACTCACAACAACAACAATGCAGACCAGCTCACATACTTGATTCACACATGATTGTCGAGTAAATCTGCAGCAATTGAGCTCTCCAGTTTGTCGCGACCGTAGTTCCTACTTCTGAAAAACAAGAGGTTTCATCTCAATTCTTGAAGTCGTACACAATGTACGGATTTGTACAACATGCATCTTGTTCATTTTCTCAGTTTCATTTCAGCTTCAAATACAAGTGCCAATGGCATTGATTCAGAAAATGTGTCCACGAATACCTGCTTCAAATCAGATTCTGACAGATTTCCAATTTGGAAATCTTCTTCGTACCCCTTGCCTGCGTTTTCTCGCTGCTGTTGCACTCAGAGGGTTTGATAAATTCTTTGAAACTGCTAACAAGTTTTCTCAATGCGAGCAATTTCGACCTTATCTGTCCAAATATCTGAAAGGAGCAAAAAGACGCTTGAAACTCGAGAGTCCTTCGATCGCGGCTTCTGAGAAAACTATCAGAGAAAGTAAATCACAATAAGTTAGCATTCGGTGCTTTCAGTTGGGATTTACTCGCGCTGCAATGAGTCCAACCTGTTCATTTACCGAGGCATATTTACTGCGGAAACTTCATTACCGTAAGAAGGATAAATATTAATTTTCAAAGACTGAAAGTTGCCGCAAGTGGCTCCTAAGGCATTCTCCAGAGATGGACTTAGACAGAGCAGGCCTGATGGCTAATATATAGTTGGCAATGTGAGCCTAATTGCTAAGCAGGCGAGTTCTTTATTTCAGAGATGGAGTCCTAATAGTGTCTCAGCATTACCAACTCCCTGATGACCCAGCTAATTGTTCTGATTGATAAAACTTAACAAATGAGTTAATGAAAGAAGAAAGAACTTCCATGGACTTGGCATTAATGGTCGTGTATCGTATGACATGCAGGCAGGCTGCGATAAGTGAAAGGTCTATTAGAAAGCCAAGGCTCAAGTAAGGTAAATACGTGAAATCATTACGCTCAATGGGGATTTGATTAGGAAATGTAGCAGCTTAGACGAGCTGGGCTTTGAAACTCGACACGCACGGTGATTAGGGTCTCATCCTTTCCCTCTCAAACAATGCACAGATATCTTGGTGAAATATGGCTCCTCCCGAATTGTGGAGTCAAAAGGAAGCAGACCCAAAACCCAAACCATTTCTTTTGCTTCTGTGCCTCAGTCTCACTGTCTCAATTCGTTCTCATTGGCTGAGAAAGAAGAAACAAGAAGAACCAGCAGGGTGCTGCGTGACCTACTTTCGGAAGGTTCCATCTCTGGAGACCAAGTACATTGGACCAAGACACACACTGCCTCCACCGGACAACCACAAGACCGCACCGGAGTTGCGTGCAAGTCAATTGTGCACGCAGTCGGCCAGGCAACGACAGCAAACTGCAAACATTCAACACAATAAATTTGGAGGTCGAGGTGGAAGAAAAATACGATTTTGCACATGAACTATGTGATTTCTGAAGGTAGCCGCAAAATGGAAACGATCGTGTTGACCTACAGCTGCTTCGAGCGGACTGTTCGGCAACACAGAAAACTTGATTAGATTTCTTGGATTGGTATTCCAAGAAAGCATCGTTTGCTACTTGTGTCACACAGGAATCTTGATGTACGACAGTTGAGAGCACCTTTGTCGATGACTGCCATGCGTTTTGGTTTCTTATTTGAACTGGTATTTATGGATACTTCACCGTGATGGACTGACAGATTTGTTTTTCTCTGCACTGCTAAAAGGTCGCAAGGGATCTTTATGCAAGACAATAAAATCATAATAACGACCATGCCGGATCAAAGGATCATGTCCAGTGTGGGCACAAATCTCCCCCTGCCATTAATATGGCGCCTATCCTGACTTTATGTATTGACCAGAGGGCAAAGGGCCACAAGACTCGCAATTCCGCAACAGAGGGACAGCTTGAGTTTTAACATCGTGCGTTAAACTTCTTACGGACACATCTGTCTAGAGTGACAATTGCTTTCATTGCACATCAAAGTTGCAGCAAAGCTGGGCTATTAGCGTCCAAAGTGGATTTTTAATGAGCTGACTTGAAGCGGCACAAATGACCGTGGTGTTTTGCGTGTTGGTCTCGAGCTAAGACAATAAGCTGATTCTGCTGAGTTCTGAAGGTTAAATACAGCGTTAATAAAGCAGAAAAGTGCTGATAAGCTGACAATTAGAAGCCAGAGATCATTGAACCTTCGTCGCACTGCCACAACACGTCAAGGCAAAAACTCGCATTTCTCCTTGAATTCAAAGTTGTGTCAAATTTCCCGTCGCTGGCTGCTCGTGCTGAAAACCTTTGTGTCGGAAAATACGAAAGACGCGTTCAGATGAGACTTTTTTCAGTGACGCGTCTTTGAATAATGTGCATCAAATCCAAATGGTTCTTGCTCCCATTCTGGGAGCACCATGTGGAATATAAATTACTGCATGAAATTTCCATCTGGACCGAAACTCGTTCATGCAGTGATGAAAGACCTGTAAATTTCAGCGCCGTAATATTTCTCTCCAGACCAATATGAAAGTAAGTCATCCCTGAAATGACGAGCACTTTCTCTAAATAAGGGTGCATCTGGGGAGCGCAGATTCTCGCACAGACGGGGCGGGAGGCAGCCGAGCGGAACCGCAGCTTTCACTGGGGAAGTGACGACCCGTTGATAGCCCATCAGAACATCGAGCCCGGATTCAATAGCTGAACAACTCATCCTTTTTATCTGCAACAAAACACCTCCATCTTCCAGAAAGGGGACCTTCCAAAAAAGAAAATTCTTTCAGACGTTTGTGTTTGGATGAGAAACTTTTTTTGTGGAATCGCAGAAAGTGAATTCAATTGAAGCTTCTGGGGTGACAAATTCTGTTTCTCGCATGGAATCGAGAAGAAAAAATACAACATGGCGAAGAAACCTTCTGCCGACCACTAAGCAGGCCGGTCAGTTTGTCCATTTTGAACCTCCGCAGTGTTGGACAGAAGACGTCTGGTCGCAATTGAAAAAGGGAGGCAACATTGAACACCACAAGTTTTTGCCTTTTGAAATTTTAGATGAATTTGTTCAACTGCATGCTTTGTGCAGGCTGAACGAGACAGAACAAGGCACGAACTCTGGAGACAAACTGAAAATGAGGAACACCAATGATATTGCGCTGGACGTTTTCAGTGCCCAACAAGAGCACAACGAGTTCTGACACAATTGCATGCCCCCCCCCCGATTTCTGAAAGCAGGCGAATGCAAGTCACAACTGCCGCTATTTTGCTGTGAATCGCAAATAGCTGTGTTGATGGAAGAAAATTTGACAGCCTATTCATCACGATGTCGTGGAGGTCAATACGAAATAATATGGAATGAGTTGATGCATCCGTCACTGAGAGAAAGACAAGCAGATCTCCTTTTTTCGTTGCGCGTCGGCCACTTTCTTGGAGGGAGCAATTGCAGAAACACACAGCAGTCGGCCATCGTCGAAGTTCTCTGACCATCTCCTTCAACATCGAACGAAAAATATTCGCATGACAATCGGACTCCCAAAACAGAAGGTTGCGTTGAGCTGATGAGCCGCCATTAAAGCGTTGAGCTGCTCATCAACATGCAATCGGCACATTCACTCTTCGACGCTTTTCCACTTGAAACTGGTCTCTCTGGAATTAGAGCCATCTGCAAAAGCCACTGCTGGTTAGCCTTAACTATTTAACATTTAGCTGCATTGCCTTCCCACTGATGGAACCCATTTAATGCCTGTAGTTAGTAAATTTCAAGGGGATGGGCCATTTGGACTTGAAGTAGGCCTCAGAGACTCACCGTGCATCTGGCATAAGCACTCTTACTTGTGTCCAATTGTTAGTTACGGGGCTCATTTTGCTGAAGCTTTCATGATGCAAATACTTAACCTCACCCATTTGTTCCTGACTTCTTAAATAGGTTGTAAATTGTGTTGTTATGATATTGCATTGCGAAATCCGGCACAAGTAAAATGGACAAAGAGAACCTTCCTGACCAAATGTGGAGTCCTGTTGTTCCTCTTGGCAGAGAACACTTCGAAAGTCAAACAATGTTGAAACGGTAACACTGGTGGTAAATTTGTTTCACATTTTTGCAACAACATCAAGATTTAAGTGGACGCGCCACCCGACTGCATCGTGGCTGTTCGCAGTCCAGGCGTGATTACCTTCCATCGGGCTTCCATGATGAACCTACTTAACGAGCAGGCTGAGGTGGCTAAATGGGAAGTAAATATGGCGATGAGAAAGGCTTCGTTCGCAAAGTAGTCCTCAGAGATTCACCTCCATCTTTGCAAGTCAGTTTTATTTCAGAAGCTCATTTGACACTTTGGCCAGCAACCAGAATGTCTGGGACGGAGAGCAAAGTCTCATTCTTTGCGAGCTCATCGCTTTCGCCAGTTTGCGCTGGTGCCGGCGTTGTCGTGAGAAAAGACGACAGCAGGATGGGCTCCTCTGTTCTTGTGTCCCGACCCTCGATCCTCTCCAGAATGAGTGTCCTTCCGAACTGTGGCTGTTGCTTTTGAAACATCTTCTTGTCTTTTGACTTTGCAAGAAAATGGGGGTCATTCGTTCCAAACTTTGCGCCCCTAAAGGCGCAACATTTTCATTTTAAAGATGCCTTGTTTTTCTGTTTGAGTTAGTTCCCACTCCAGGTCAAATCCAAGTCAGGACGACATCATACTCCAGTCCTATCATGCATCTGCTTGAGTTGTGCTACAGAACAACCTTTGTTGTTGTGCCTTGTGCAGTTTTTTTTCGGTGTTTATATTTTGGTCGAGGTGAGCTCAGAAAATTGCTGAATCTACATTCAAATCACAGAAGCAGAAGTGCTGGGTGCAATCCCGTGATTTACGAGGACAATCTCTTCACCAGGATTTGTACGCAATCCTGACTATGAATAAATAATGCTCTGCAATCCATATAAAAAGCAAAGCTTTAATGGTCATCAGTTAAATGTCCTCACTAAACAAAAGAGACGTGGTATCCTCTAAAATGTCTCCATTGGGACCATTTACAAGTCAGGCAAATGGCTTTTTAACTTCGGCAGTAGAATCTACAGCACTTCGTCAGGCAATTAGCGTGTGCTTCGTGTTCAACTCTCCACGGTTCCAAATGTGAACTTTGTTTCCTCCGCACGAACTTCGAGTGCTGGAAATGAAGACGGACTGTGCAAGTCGAAGTCACTGATTTCTCAAAAGTACATGTGTTCTGAACAACACAAAACAAAAGCATCGTGAGACAGAGTGGACGCAAAGAGCGTAAAAATTCCCCAAAAGAAACACTACGAAAATATTGAGTGATCCGCTGTGTGGCAACAATTCTCAAGATTTCACTTGTTTGGCATCACCTCAGATGTGGTCTTATTATTGAGCAGTAACGAGTGAAAATTTAGTTTTTGGATTGTCAATTGAGAAAATGAAACACGATCTCAGAAAAGAGTCAGATTTTGCTTGGAATTGACAATCAATTTGCCGAGCTCACAAACTGATTTCAAATGTAGACGCCCAAAATATGTGTAGCCCGTCAAATGAACACAGTAATTACACGTGAGGATGATGCCAGTAAAAAGAATAATTTACGTTAATGATGGGCTGCAGGAGTGCATGAATGGACCACCTTCAGTTTGAAATGCTCCCCCACCGAGGAAGGGCGCCACTTGAAGTCGTTGTGCAGACTGGCCCATCACTTGGGTGACAAGTAGCAGAAAATTACTTGAAAAGGGGAAGTCAACAATTTAGTGATTTAGGCAAACCTGATACGTTGTCATTCAACAAGCCTGAAAAACACTTTCAATTAGGGATGACAAGATAGGAGCAAATGACATTCAGACGGAGAAGCACCCTTCCTTCACACACAAGTCGACACAACAAGAGGTGGAGGCCTTTTTATCAAAACATAGAATTCCAAAGACAAAATCAGACAGGTTACAGCAAAAATGTTGAAGCTAATCCTTCCATGTGATGAAGACTTGAATTTTTGAAACATTTTGACCTACGTCAAAACGCACAAAGAATGAGCCCTTCAATCTGAGCGCAGACACCATGAAGACCATCTGCCATCGCTCCAGCCACCCTCCTCTCACATCGATGATGAACTGAATCCTCAAATGTCCATCGTGTGTGGAGTACATCAAGGACAATGTCAGGCAAGTTTTGACGTGATGCTAGATCTACTTTCACAAATCAAGTCAACTACGTTTGATACGCATCACTTTTCCCCTCTGAAGAACCAATGATCGCAAAGCCAGATCTCCGACCTCATGCAGCAGGCAGAACAACTTTTCTGTACTTCTGTTGCGGTGTACAGTACTTGGCAAGGTGAGCTCAACAAGAATCATTGCATTCTGTAGGAGAAGAGACTGGCTTCGGATTGTAGGCTCACGAGTTTGGTGCCACTTCAAGTTTTTGATTTGAAGAACAGTTGAAAAGACAACAAAACTGAAAAGGCCACGAACATTAATTCACATCCTGAGAGGGAGAAGACAATGCGTTTTTAGTGACAAAACAGTGACAGACTAATTCCATCTTGACGAGTGTTGACTTACATGGCACATGGTACCTCATGGTGAAGACATTTCCTGCCAAAGTCTCACGCTTGCATTCAGTGCGGATACAATTTCACATTAATTTGGGAGCACTCACTTTGCTGTAGTTGATAGGATAATCTCTGCATGACAGCTGAGTAGTAGCGACTATTTGATCTGTACTTCTCGGGACAATTTTCCTGTTTGTTGCTGCTTTCGTTCCGGTGCCTTCAGCCGCTCACGCAATCCACGCCGATCCCTTTTCATTCATTATCTTGTCAAAACTTACTTATCTCGTCGCGCTGGATGTATCACATTACCAGTGCTTGCTTTGCAAACTTCAAGCTCAACGAAAGAAGGACAAACTTGTCACAAGAACTGATATTGAAACAAGAACTGTCGAAGATGAAAGTAATTTTTTTCAAAATTTCAAATATCCTTTCAAGAAATTGCGTGTCATTTAATTCATGTAGAGGTCAAGTCACCGACACTTTCCTGATGCAAAACAGGACAAAAAGTTTGAAAGCACGAGCACATACGTACAGGGACAGGTTTGGCATCAATTTTCATTGCTTCCTGTTGAATAGCTCGGTCGCAGTCACGCGGGCCTGAGTCTTTTGCTCGTGACTTTGTGTTGTCAAATACTCGCAGAATCATTTCTCAAACAGAAATAGTCCAAACGAACTGCATTCAGACCTAATTCTGGCAGCTTGTGTTCACTTCAGCAAGAGGAAAAGCGTACTGTCACATTCTGACACAACTTTTCTCTGAACCACGACATCTAGCACGATGCTGGTCATTGCTTTCGATTTCGCATTGTTGTACCGTGAGAGAACCTCTCCTCCCAAGGGTATCTGATGAGAGGAGATATCAGAACTCATTGAGGACAAAACATTAATGACAAGACACTTCTACACTTGTGAATACATGCACAGGAAATGTCTGATGGTCTTTTTGGAAGAATCTCAATGACCACCATCATGCTAGATGATAGTTCTCACACACTCTCTTGATGAGAGGAGGGGATGAACTTGTCTTGCCACTGCGTGGCTCGACAGTTCTGATATCTCCTCCTCTCATCTCGAGAGTAGTGTGAGAACTCTGTCTGAATGTGTCCAAAACTGTGGCGCTTTTGTTGCTGGTGGCAGGTCAAGACGCCACTCACAGATAGTTCCCCGAGTGATCCGGTGTCTGCATGTATCATTGCTTGTGCAGACGCAAAGAGCAAAAAGAACAAAAGAAGGAGTGACAAGAGGAACTCAACCACAACAAATACTCAGTCAAAACTTCAACCTCCAGTTTTCGTGCAATGATACTTCAACTACTGAAATTATGCAGCAAATGGTGGCAGAGGAAGTTCAGCCCTTCTCATTGCAGAATGATAATTTGCCCAGCAAAGCGCATCGGAGGTAATGGTCGGTCCCTGGAGGAGAGCAGGCCTTCTCCATCAACGAGCAAATTTTCCCTCGCGGACCCTTCGCAACCGTACTCACGCAGCGTGTAATGAGCGCTATCAGACATGACTAATCATATTATGATTGCTCACTCTCTCACAACTGGTTCGCAAATTATCGCTTTATTGGAAGACCTCAAACCTAACGAAGCGTTTGCAATGAGATTTAAAATTTGTCATAAATATCATCAAAACTTTGGTAATTGATCACTTTGATGAAAGATGTTTGTTTTTGATGTGAATGATTTTGCCTGCCCTGGGCTGCTTGGAGTGCAGTTCAAAAGGGAAGTAAAACTTCGACTGTGCGCAGCAAAAATGTGAAAAGAGGAGAGGATGAACAAAAACGAATGACTGATGAAGAAGCAGAAAAGAACAGGACAATTCTTTCTATGTCAAGAACACACAATTGCAACTCGTCGCTCCTGCAAGAAATCAGATCATTTTGGCAAACTTTCTTTCCCAACAGTGAAACAAACTTCTGGAAGTGACAAAAGCAGCTTAGTCTTGACAAACGTACAAATAGACGAGGTGAACATAATGCCGTGACCACGGCAAAGTAATACATCCCTTTGTTTACGATTCCCAGAAGATGAGCAAAGTGACAAAAGGTATTTTAGCCATGCAAAGTCCTGCCTAATCCTTGCTTGTAGTGAGTGTAAAGTGTCCAATAAAACTCCCAAAGCTGATTGCAAGTCTACTTTTACAAAACACATTTGCTGATCAAAATGAAGGACACTTGAACTTGAAAGTGGCAGTAAGTGGTTTACGGAATTTTCAAGGGGAAAATAAAGCTGCTGAAGCCATCTGGTCTTTCAATAATGGGTCAAGTTCTCCGCAAGGCTTAGTCATTTTTGATGTGCGTTTGCAAGAAGAAAAGTCGTGAACATCAACACGAAAAATAATCAGCTTCGAAAAAGCATCGTTCTTGCGTCTCACAACGCAAAACGAAAACAAAAGGAAGCCTGTCACCGTTTTCGAACATTTCACTGTGGAGAAAACCCTGACGTTCCATTCTAAACTTTACCCGCCGAGAAATCCTTTGCTTCTGCAGCGGTTCAGGGCGTCCTGCATCACTGGGTAACGTTCTTCGCGAATTGATTTCTGTTGGAGGGAAGAAGCCGAATGGTCTGTGTGTGCACTGAGAACTTTATCTTCTGCAGCTGAAGACGCTTTGTTTCAGAAAAGAGGTTCTTTGTGTCGACCTTGCCATTTGAAAATTGATCTGCACTTCCAGACCTGCCAACTGCTTGAGTGTAGGGGACCTCAGGCCTGTTGCTTATGGGTCTCCAGTGACTGACAGTGTCTCTTTCTTTTTAACTCTTTCACTTCTCTGAGAATAAAGACAACGACCTGTTTTTCCGCACACGGTAAATTATTCAGAAGCGTTCGTTTTTACTGCCACCATAAAAGCCTTCCTTGTCTTCACAATTTGTCATTTTTGAAACAACAGTTGGGCGGTCGCGGTGAATAACAATGTGACACAACCTTCGGTGATCAGTGCTTTTCTTGAACTTTCCCCTTCGACAAAGGAACAGAGCTTGTTCAACAGAAATGGTGCCTCAGCTGCGGCAACTTAAACGTTTTTGCAAATTTCGCGACTGGTACATCCAGTCTCAAAAAATCTCACAACAGAAGTTTTTGACGAGATGGTCTCACCTAAATCACCAGTCTTTCTTACCAACCAGGGCAGGACCGATCAAGGCTCGCAGAAAGTATAGAATTTTACCCGCGAATGATGACCAAGGCTCCTTTGATTGTCGTACGAGCAGTGAGAATAGCATGGAAGTGGCAGCACTAAAAAGGAAAAGAAGAGAAGATTAACTGTAGTCTGATCTAAAGCAAACAAATTCAACTATCAATGAAAAAAAACAGGAAAGAATTTTTGTTCATTTGTTGGATTAAATTCGTGGAAACAAACACAAAATATTTATTCAACAGCAGGAAACACTTCGGGAAACAAACATGCGTGATTTGGGATCAAATTCCAGTTTTCTCATTTCATCCGAGAGAATTGACCATTTTGAGGAACAAATCCACGATCCGGAAGCTGTTTGAAGCAACGAACAAGGGACCCAAAGCTTTCGTTTCCACTTGTTTATGTACAAATTTCTTGCGTACGATCCAATTTGATTCAACTGAGTGCAAAAAAGGGAAGCCAGCGACACAAGCAGGACTGGTTCTGAATGAAAGATCAATGAAGTAAAATGTTCTGAACACTTGCACTCAAACAACGTAAGCACGTATTTGGCTGGTTTCCCTTGTGTTTGTTTTTCAAATCCCAACTTTCGAGCAATTTTTGCTCAATAAAGAACTCTACACCAGTGCCCTATTGAAATGGGAGGGTGTTTGATCACATTGGGAACAACATGGTTTTTGCTCCTCTTCACGCCACTCCACACACAAGAAACAGCAGCAGCTGATGACTCCACAAAGAAAGGTGGACGGAGTTAATTTTTCTGGTGGACAACAGCAGGATCACCCGCGCTCCGTAAGAAATTAATTTGAACGCCGAACACAGGCAATCTTTTCTCCCCAGTTGTCACGGAGCAGCGACGCTTGTGTCTTATTTGTGAAGTAACCCTACACTGCAACTCGAATTTAATTAACTTGCTCGTTAATTACAGCATTTATCTATCATTTGCTGTCAACTATCAAGAAAGGTACCCCGTGTTTCTGCAGGCTGTGATCACCCCAGAAGTGCCTGGGCAAACCCACCACACACGACGGGACTTTGGTGACGTTGCCTTGATTTCCTTTTACTTGACGGCTTCATCCTTTGTCACTATTTTTGAGAGTGTCTGAGAGCTTTGTGAACGTATTTGGTACAGTTCAGTGTGGTTTCACAGAAAAAATGGGATAAAATGCCTTGTGGGAGAAGTCAGCGACTTCACACTTCGTGCACTTTCCTTTCCTGTTACGTTGCAGATGTCACAATGAAGTTGGATGTTGTTTTCTGAGGGTTTTTTTTGCATGTCTGACTGCAAAGGTGCACACGAGTATTTCATCAAGCATGAGAATCCAGAATTTAAGCCCATTCATGTTTCGTTGAGTTTTGCGACGTGAAGAACATCAGATAAGACAATAAAGGCACAGGGGAAAGTCCCGTACACTGGAAACGAGGGCCGAGAGCACCATGACGACTGTTCACTTGTTGTGTTGCTTGTGTCTTTGAAACAGAATTCATGTGATTGGGGCTTCAAGTGAACCTGTGTGAAAATGGAAAGCAACAACAACCAGTGGAAGCCAAGGTGACGTCCAAATTGAGCCCGAAAGGGAAACTTCTTGTGAAGCTGAGGTTCCATGAACAATTTCGGAAGATTTGCGGTGAACGTCCCAGCTTCTCGTACGAGGCAGTTCTCAAATGAAACGGTTTTTTTGCCATAAGTTGCGAATGTCTCAGCCGATTTCTTCCCAAATTTGGCAGATCTTTGAGACTGTCCAGGTGATGGGAAATACCATCAAAGATTGAAGTCAGGATGATCCCTTGACCCATTTCCGAGGTCACAAAGTGCAGGTGTCTGAGTTGGTCGCCAGAGCAATGCACACGGTAATTTTCAGAGTTTTATTGTTGGTTTGCTGTGTTTCTTTCTGCAATTTTTTGGTTCTGTTTGATGTTGACTTTTGTGGAATGGAAGGACGAGTTGAGCAATGTGCTGTTTTGAAGTTTTTGATGAAATCTGGTGACAAACCAATTGATTGTTGGAGGAAGCTCCATGATGTCTTCGGGGATCGCACAATGTCTGTTGGACAGGTTAGAGTTTGGCACAAACAGTTCAGACAGGGAGATGATCGCCTCAAGGACAAGCCTAAAACAGGGAGGCCTCGCAGTGCAAGAAGTGGCAAGAATTTGCATGCGGTTCAACAATTTTTACAGACAAACAGAGCTGTCACTGTGCAGGATGTTGCGGAGCATGTCAACATTTCCAGTTCTTCAGCTCACAGGCTCATGAAGAAGGATCTAAAACTGAGTAAACTGAGTCCGAAATTTGTTCCAAAGGATCTGACACAAGCACAAAAAGACGTGAGGAAGGCTGTCTGTGAGCGCAACTTGGAAAGGATGAGGAATGATCTGGACTTCCTGCAGAAAATCGTGACAGGTGATGAAAGTTGGGTCAGTGTCTTCGAAGTTCCCACCAAGAAACAGAGCTCAGAATGGTTGCCCAAAGGTACTCATCAGGACAGGCCCATGAAAGCACTGCCCCAGAGGAATGAAAGGAAATCGATGCTTACTCTTTTCTTTGACTGTGATGGTGTTGTGATGAGTGAGTTTGCTGCAAGAGGAGTGCGCATCATGTCAGAAACTTACATTGAAATGCTCCGGACCTTGAAAGAGTGCCTGCGCAAAAAAAGGCCCAGACTTTGGAAGCTGCCAGCCAGATGTGCACCTGACCGGACACGCCCTTTTCTGCTGCACCACGATAATGCGTCCAGCCATACCGCTGCCCCAACCATGGAATTCCTGCGAGACAGCAACATTGAGATCTTGGAACATCCAGCTAACTCACCAGATTTGGCTCCGTGCGACTACTTTGTGTTCCCCCGCCTCAAAAATGCTCTCAGAGGAATCAGACACCCCAATGTTCCTGCCATGCAGGCAGCAGTGCAAAGGGAGCTCAGGAGAATCCCCAAAACTGACTTTGCTGCAGCTGTGAACCAGCTTCCGGTGCGCTGGATGAAATGCCTCGCTGCTGGGGGAGAGTACTTCGAGGGCAGGAACTTTGCAATCAATCCTGAAGGCGACCACCAACTTGTGTTCGACGAGGGCAGCTCAGGGGATGAGTCAGAAGAAAGTTCTGGTGAAGATTGACTGCTCAAATACAACGTTTTCCGTGTTGGCCACCGGTTGTGAATGTTGCATTTACAAAGTCTTTTCTGCATTTCATGCATGGCATTTTTACATTGAGCATGCTTTTTACTTGTTGGCATTTTGCATTTCTTCTTATTTGAGTCATTAAAGATGTGCATCGCAAAAAAAAACTGGTCATTTCCTCGAAAAAACCGTTTCATTTGAGAACTGCCTCGTACATCCCAAAGAAGAAAGGCTCAAGATCTGCTCGTGTGTGCAGAAGTCACAACGTGAAATACAAGTCGAATCGTCAAGTTGTCATCACGTTTGCAAGTAATCACTTGTCCTGATAGCATTGGCATAAGGTAACCTTTCATGCCACGATTGCATTTCAAAAAATCATTTATGAACTTGGAAGGCGAATCTTGCCAGAAGTCTCGAGTTAAAAACAAGCCGAAACGACGAAAACTTTGCTCAAAATTCTTGAACTCTTTTCACTTTGGTCGCTTCACGAAATCGAGTCACCAGAGATCTAAACTATAGGATGGGAGTAAACATACGATCAAACTCGAAAATGTTTGGTTTGAAATGGGCTTTGGCTTTTGTCAGGCGACTGCAAAATAATCCACGCACTCGACACTTCGCGTATGCATGCACCTAGTGGTTCAGTGAACCCGGAGTTGGTGTGCCACTTACAAACGGTTGTCCAGAAGGAATGATGGTACATGTCACTGTTTCAATACCTCATGACGAAAGGTTTGTGGCAACTCTGCAGTCATTTCTCCGGTCAGGCAAGGAGATTGATTCATTTCTGCTTGCAAGTGTAAGAAGGTCGTCAAAGAGAAATTGTTTTCAGACCACCTCTCTTGATGGGGACTTTCTAATAAAACTGTCCTGCGTCCGATGTAACGTACTGACAGGGCCATCAGAGTCAGAACCCGAGAGATTGTGCCATATGACATTATTATCAACTATAATTACCCACCCTTGGATTTCTCCTCAAACTAATCTCTTCAATCCACTGGAGCGCCCCATCCCGGACCTATTTGTCAATTTAGCGAAAGGCGCGCAAACGACCAAAATGGACAGTAAAACGCCGAGTCTTTGATCTATCGTAATTTATGAAATTTGGTCTCATCAGACAGGCTACGTGGTCTTGCATTTACACGAGTGTGTTTTCGGAGGAGCACGAGTCTCTAAACTCGTGGCTTAGATCCATCAAACTATTACTCTGTGTCAAGTGTAATCATTTAAATAAACACTGATCTATGCACGCTTTTAGGAATCACCCCAGAGATTTCCAAATGAAAATAGAGCCGCTTTATTATCAAGTGATCATCATTTTCTGGACATTTATTACTTCTAGCAGATTTGTTATCCATTCCAGGATGTACTTACCTCTCCCACTCACCGCAAAGTAAATTTGTGATCCAGATTGAGGTGGCGTGGTCCCGTGGTTTTCACATTTCTTTTGTGTAACAGTTCAAATTCTCTGAAACTTTTCCCTGTTTCCGGAAGAACGAGGACTCGACAAAGATTATTTTGTTGGAGCCAACAGGTGCTTTGTGCGAAAAAAAAAATCGGCTCCCTGGTCTCGCGGTGATTTGAAGTGATTGTTCCGTTGTTCCTTTCGGACAAGTTCCAGTTGTTCAGTCCAGTCGCTCGTTTCGGTTGGTTGCTTCTTCGGCGAAACGGACACCACACCGTCAAATATGGCACATTCCAAAACATTTTTGACCCACCAAGTCGACCGACAACGTTCTCACACAAGCAAAAAATAGCTCCATGGAGCTCACGGTGATTTGAGGAAATTTCACTTGCTCTGATTTGGCTTGCTCTGATTTGGCTTGCTCTGATTTGGCTTGCTCTGGTTTGGCTTGCTCTGATTTGGCCTGCTCTAATTTGGCTCACTCTGATTTGGCTCGCTCTGATTTGGCTCACTCTGATTTGGCTCACTCTGATTTGGCTTGCTTTTTTTGTCAAAATTCTTACTTTTTTCACACAATATTCACAACTTGGGAACTCATTTAGCACACACCTAAATGGAATAAATTTGACCAAATGGAACTTTTACATATTGTGTCACAACAAT
>JAAUXT010149582.1_pt1 | contig 18858 bp, 14 predicted proteins | sample 7278171 | NCBI WGS metagenome assembly JAAUXT01 (sample SAMN14350112, study PRJNA611818) | marine sediment metagenome | isolation source: surface marine sediment (1.8m) | place: French Polynesia: Moorea | collected 2018-08 | reverse complement strand
GAACCTTGTCGACCATAGATCTGCTTACCTATGGCCAACAAGTTTTGAAAGGTGGGGGGATGTCGTGTGGAAGAGTTGGCTCTTCCCACGTGCGGAATCCAGCTTTCGGGCGAGGTGCTGAGTACCGATGAAGCGGCTTCAGCAGAGCTGCTCGAAGCTGAAGCTGTGCACCGGGCTTGCAACTCGTGCCGCCTATTTAAAGCCATGCCCACAACACCCTGTGTCTGTCGAGAGCAACAGCTTGAGACAGGAGTGAGAAATAAACGTTTGAAGCGTATGCTTGAGTCTTACTCCACTGCGGCAGTCCGGCCGAGCTGAGGCTGCTCCTTACCGCGGTGCCGCACACGGCGGCGGTTGTGTGGACGGGAACCACCGGGACCCGACCCGCACACAACAGTATCTGGCTGTGATGTGTTCCATTGCCTCTCGGAATTCACGCTGAGTGATGGAACCAAGAATGGCATCAACCTGCTGCTGCAAGTCTTCCACAGAATCAAAAACTTGGCCCTTGATTGGTCGCTTGACACGCTCAAACAACCAGTAGTCGGACGGAGCCAAGTCCGGACTGTAGGGTGGGTGGAGCAATCTGGATGTTCTGGATCTGTTGAGGAAGTCAACCACTGCACGGGAGCGATGTGCAGGCGCGTTGTCATGGTGCAAAACGTAGTTGGTACGGCGCCTGGGTCCTCTCAGTTGTCTGCCAAACCACAAGTCATGTCGCCTTCTGCGCACAGCTTCTCTGAGTCGACGCATCACTCCAAGGTAGTACTGGGCGTCAACCCCTCGGCCATTTGGCACAAACTCACGATAGACAATGCCTCTCACATCCCAGAAGATCACCAGCATAGTTTTTTTGATGGACATCTCATGGCGTGCCTTCCGCGGTCGATCTTCTCCTGGTCTCAACCACGCCCTTGACTGCTGCTTGTTGGTGGGATCATAAGCAAAAATCCAACTCTCGTCACCTGTTATGACTCTGTCCAAAAGTGTCCTGTCCTGGTTCAGTCTCCTGAGATTCTCCTGACAGATGTTGAGGCGCACTTGTCGATTTTGGTTGGTCAAATCATGTGGCACCCAAGTCACCGGCTTCTTTTTGAAGTGGAGTTGTCGGAGGGCTTTGTGAGTGGTTGTGCGGCCTAACATGGCCTGAGCAGCTACTTGTCTGATTGTCACAGTCCTGTTGTTCTCCACAATCCTCCTCACCTGGTCTTTCTTCTGCTGGGTGAGCTTGGAAGGACGCCCGGAGCACGGCTGGTCCCTCACCTGGGTGTGGCCGGTGTCAAACTTGTTCCACCAACGGCGGATGGCAACTGCACTGAGGGCATTCTGCTGGTACACATCTCGAATTCTCCACACTGTCTCTGCACGGGACACACCTGAAGTGTGGCAAAACTTGATATTTTGCCTTTGTTCGACCCTAATTTCATTGACACGCACACGAACTTACGCCATTGCAACAATGTCCTCTGGTCAACAGATCGGTCGGTCGAACCTTGCTGCAGTCTCCGTGCTTCAGTGCACACCAGTCATAACAAAACGGGACCATATTTGGCATGCGTGCACCTCTGATGGTCATTGTTCATTGTGCAACACGTGACGAAGAAGACATGTTCCGAAGGTACTCAAAAAAGTACGTGAAACTTACCTTGTGGACGAGCCTCGTACATTTGGATTCATCAAAAAATCTCTTTTTGACAGAGTTTTCAAAGCATGTGTGGGATGTCGCTGATCTTGTCTCATTGTCTCAGTGTGGTGGTTCTGAACACCGAGATGTAGTTGTCCACACCGTGCCCACACTGTCCCTACACCATGACCACACTGTGACCCCTGGGATACAACCAAAACCGAAACCAGCATCAAAGGGCCTGGATACAAGAATCCGTACAGCTGCACCAAGGTGTCATCCAGCGAACTGCAACATTGTAGCAGAATCAAAGCGGGCGTGACCTCGATTAAATCCGAATCAACCGATTGGTTGTATCCGGGCGCATATTTTGACAAGGCCAATAGACCAAACATGTCGGGAGGGGGAAACAAAAATCACAACCAAGGTCCATGTTTCTGTCAGTTGGAACAAGTTGCCCTTTCCAAACTAAAATCACTGGAGGTCACAAAAGCAGTCTCTGTCCTTTGTTATTCAGGAATGAATAAAGCAGCCAAACAAAACTTCTCTGCTTGGCATTCAACTAGTCCTTTTTCTTTGAATGGTGCATGTACGAGGTGGATCCCAAATTAAACGGATCAGGGCGTGTCCAAAGTACGCAAGTGAAGACAATCTTTTCATTTTTGAATGAATGTATTCAAAGACATCTCCTTAACATGTGTACACATTTTCAAGTGGAAGAATGACGGTGTCAAACATGTAATTTTTATCGGTAACAGTAACATGTCGAACTTTTTCTGATGGACCACACCCATTTTGCGCGATTGACAAATAACTTCATTCCTTCACAGCAAGTTCCTGGAAGCCTTAATTCTCAAAATAGTTGCCTTGAACACGGACACACTTCTGAAGACGCTTGCGGTAGGACTCAAATGCACCTTCAAATTCCCACACCGGAATCAGACCAATGATCTGATCGATCGCATTGCGCAAATCGTCAAGAGTTGCGTGTCTTTGCCCCCTCAGTTCCTTCTTGATCCTGTTAAACAACCAGAAATCTGAGGGGCAAGATCAGGCGAATACGGGGGCTGCTCCAAGATCCGGGTGTGAGTCTGCTGAAGGAAGTTCTGGATGATCATGGCACGGTGCGCTGGCGCGTTGTCGTGATGCAGAAACCAACGCTGCCTTGCCCACAGGTTGGGTCGGCGTCTGCGGATGGATTCTCTCAAGTCTCTCATGATGCCAAGGTAGACAGCTGCTGTTATCCCCACTCCATTGGGCATGAAGCGACGCAGGATGATGCCCTTGCAGTCCCAGAACACCACCAACATCAGTTTTGGGCAGTTCCTTTCCAGGCGCGGCTTGTGCGGACGCGGCTCATTTGTGGCCAACCATTGAGAGCTGTTTCTCTTGGACAGGGGTTCGTAACAATGAAACCAACTCTCATCGCCAGTCACAGTCCTTTCCAGAATCGATGGGGTGCGCCGGATCAAGCTAAGGACACGCCTAGCTGTTGCACTGCGCCACAAATGTTGACCAGGGGTGAGGAGATGGGGCGACCAAGCGGCCGGTCGTTTCTTCAGATGCAAGTGTTTCTTCAAGGCTCTGTGCACAGACCCAACATGCAGTTCTTCAGCTAAGACACGACACGACTTGCTTGGGTCTTCAGCAACAGCATCTTTCAGTTCTTGAATTTTCTCAGGAGTCCACACTGTTGGCCTTCCTCTGCCTGCTCGGGGGTCAGCAATTCCGTCACCGTCACGAAAAACACGCACCCACCGGTTAACGGACGTCTTGGACAACGCCCTGTTGCCGTGTCGCCGCTGCAGTTCACGCAAAATTTCACATTGTTTCATGTCACCTTCAACCATGAAACGAATTTCTGACCTTTGCCTTATTTTCACATCGTCCAAAGACACAAGAATGACCAGGAAAAACTTCCACAAAAAGGCCATTTTGCGCTGAGAAATTCGCACACAAATTCGCTTCGACCGGTCGACGTCGCGCCTCCGAAATGGCCTGATCTTTTTGGGTCACTGTCTGGGTCAGAAGGGTCGCCAAGTACAAAGTGACACAACATCTGATGGCACACACCACCGTCCAAGCCTTTTGGATAAGAAGATCCAAAAAATCCGCAAAAAAAATAATTGACACGCCCTGATCCGTTTAATTTGGGATCCACCTCGTAATTTTTCTGGATGAAGTTTTGCAAAATTTCTGGCTGCAATGAGAACTACATGAAAGACATGGCACCAAATGTCTGTGAATTTGCTGAAACTTCTGTTCTGTTTTTTGATACACTGCTGAAACTGAGCACTGCATATCACTAGTTTCCCCAGGTACCAAGAATACCAAACAAGAGCAGCAGGTTTTGTGTCTTTCTTCTTGGTTTGGCAAATTCGTTGTGAAGCTGACTCTGTTTTGCAGAAAAAAGACTATTTTGACTTGTGCTTGTTGCTCATTGGCTTGTAAACTTTTCCTTCGATAATGCATAGATGAGCTTGATGCTGGTTCATGTGAAATTAGAGGGATATTGTTGCTTGAACAGTAGAAAGTTTAAGGATGTTTCTCTCTTTGCATTTTCTGTTGAATAGAAAGAATATGTGATTGCAATTTTGTGGCTTATCACCATTGGGCTCCCCAGTAAGTCTCCCCAGTGGTCCAAAACTAAATTCAACAGCATTTGAAAGATAACAAAGGTGATTATCATGTTTGTTACAGGAATGCCTAGAAAAAGATTGGGAAGAACAGCTTCAGTGTATGTAATTTATTCTGCAGAGAGCCAGAAAATCAAACATATTTTGAGACATGAAGCGGCTGCTATTAGCCTGGTGCATCACTTTGGAAAATGTCGATTCACTTTCAAGAGGCACATGCAACAGAAAACCCCACTGAAAGTTGTGACCAGTTCCCCATTGTTCGCCAGACGTCTTGCGCATTCAACCATCAATCACAGCAGAACCACACAACTCAAAGCTCAGGCAGAGTTTTCCTTTTGGTGATTCTACCAGACACATTGTCCCACACACACTTCCTGATGCAGAAACCACTCATCAAATATTTCACAAACATGAGGCACTTTATCCCAAACGCGACAAAACAGCATTATCCTGTCAAGTCTGATTCATGAAACACTCACTCAGCACTTTGCGCCAAGCTGTCAATTCTGACATCTCTTTTACCGGAATGACTCACACACTGACACAAAGAAGCCATGATAAAAGAGTTGACGACTCGAGGTGAAACAATCTGTTGTTTTGATGTGGGAATCTCAACAAACAGCTGCTGACCTCACAGCTGCTATTTTCCTGTGAGCCAGGTTATGGGCTCACTTTCAAGTTCATGTTGCAGTCAATGTTGTTTTTATGTGTACTCTGGGTTTGGGTGTGTCATCTGGTTTGGTTTCACTAGAGTCCAGGGCCAAGATTCTGGAAAATGCATTTCCATTGTCAGTGGACAGGACTGAATCCTATTGTTTTCAACAACTGGAGTGTTGTGACATTCAAACAAACTGCCCTCAGTGCCAAATTCAATGACACAGTCCTTAGTAGCAGCATCTCTGAACTTTTTGTTTATGTCAGAAGCATCATCCAAAAATGTCAATTGGCAATGAAAAAAAGGTTCAATCTTTTGCAGAACATTGGACAACAAGAGACTGTTGTTTGTTTCAACAGAATGTGGACGTTTTTATTGCTGGTGTGACAAGTTCAACACAACTCAGAGCAAATACCTATTGTCCTGAAGAAGATTTGAGTTTGTGTTTGTGAGGTAAATGTCTTGTATTCAGTGTTTTTCATGGTGTCAGCAAGTCGCAAAGTTTCACAATGTGCAGAAAAGCTGTCAAAAATGACAAACTTAAGTTCAGCCTGATGGCCAACTGGTTCATTGAATAGCTGTTTGAAAAATTGAAATTAATGATGTCTGGTGGATAACTTGCTGTGACACGAAAATCACAACAGCAGCAATGACTACTACTGGCTTCATGATTTGAAAAATGTGTTCAGATGTTGGGTCAGAAGAACCTGTCAGAAGTTGTGCAAAGCAAGAACATTTCTTCTGGTATGAATCAATTGGGGGTTGAAAATTTTGTACATTTCCACATTGCACTTCAAGGGGCTGTGTCTGGCAAACAGGAAGTCATCAAGGTGATAACAAAAGAAATGTCCATTGTTTGCCTCAGGGGTTTCTTTCCACCTGTTGCTTTCCTGTTGTTTGGTACCCTCTGGGGTAACCCTGGTGAAACTCTGTGTGATGGCAGATGGGCACCTGACAAGTGGGTCACCAAATAGCTGTCAGGCAGAAAACATGCTTTACCTGCAGCATAAGGGCAAAACAAAGAATGGTTCCAACACCTTGAGTGATGTTGTCTGACTGTGAAAATATTATATTCAAAAGTCAGAAGGTGTTTTTCAAATCACCATGAAATGAGAAGAGTCACACCCACAATGATCTGCAGAGACTTTGTACCCGAAGGAGTTATTGACAGCACAGGTGAGGGGGATAAAGTTTTTAAAATGCAGAACATCCATGATCATAGCAAATTGTGGAAGTCAATTTGGGTCTCTCTGTATTGTGAAAGGTTTATTGACTCTTTGGCTTGAGCATGGAAAGCTTTCAGCACAACAAAACAAAGCTGGTACAAACTGCCATCAGCCTGTGGACTTCACTGCCAAGGAAGTAAATATCACATGAGGTGCTTGTGTGGTGCTCCTGCCAATGACAGAAAATGTCCATTCAAATGTGCAATGAGCTTGATGGAAACATGCACAGGGGAACAAAGCACTGAAGCTTCTGTTATTTTGCTTTGTTGTTGCACTCAAGGGGATGACAAGTTCATACTGGCAGCTGGACACAGAGCAACAGAGTGGTATATTGGACTCCAGCCTTCTGCATAGTTCGAGAAGGTTTCTCTGTTGTGATTTTTGTTGTCCAGGTTTGGAAGGTTTCAATGGAATGAGTGTGGTCACAACACAAGCAAATTGAGTTTGTTGGTGAAGCAACTTTTGAATCTCTGAGTTTATTTTTATTGTAGTGTGCAGAAGACTTTTTGTGGCAGTTTTGCACTTATCTGACTGCAGGAGCTGAAAAGAACATCACCAACCATCCTCACTGACAGGCAACTGGTATGTGACAGCTTTGGGACAAGAATACAGGATGAAAATACAACTTTGCCCACTTCTCTCCTTTTGCAGAAAACCCTGTGCTGAAGATCACAACACAACAAGATATGACACAGTTGCCAGGAATCCTCCTTCTTGCTCTTGTTCTGCCTGCTCTATGTGAGGACACCAACTCTACCCTTGTGAAGACCTTTGTGGCAAAGTTGGAGAATTTTGTAAGAGTCAATGAGCAGCAGGCAGAAGCTCTTGTTGCAAATCAGAAGACCATTGAAACTCTGAACGACACAGTGGCAGCTCTCAGCAAGAAACTGGATGACAAAGTTGAGGCTTTGAACAAGAGTGAGTATTGGACTTGAAACTTGAGGAGTTGGTTGAACAAATGTGAAACATCCAATATGAACACAACAACAACAAACCATTTCAGAAAAAAGGATTGCATTCTCCTTTGCCAATAATTATTTGTCATCATTCAGTTGTGAACAAATGCCATGTCATCAAAACAAACACCGTTTTGTGATGTAATCACTGTGAAAATCTTTGTTGCCGTCAACAGGTGTGATCGCCTTTCATGCTGCACTGCTGACCTACTCACACCCACCTGGCTTTCCTGTAGGCAGTGTGATTGTGTTTGATGGGATCCTTCTGAATGAAGGGCAAGGGTAAGGTTCATTCTATTTGCTGCTCTTCTTTTCAAGATGACAAGGAGCAAGTTAACCAGAGGCAGAGACATTGAGCTTCTTCTGACAACGGAACCACTGGAATCTTCACAGTTCCCATGGGTGAAGGTGGAGTCTACTTCTTCACTGTCTACCTGCTGATGAACCAGGTGCAACAGGGATGGTTCGTCATCCTTGTCAATGATGTGTCCCCAATCTGCAAAGCCCAGGACGACACCCCGGAATATGTGAACCTGGTCTGCAGTGGAATTGTCAAGCTGAATGAAGGTTTGTTTCTGTGGCATAATAATCAAAAGAAAACCAAAGGATTACGTATCTTTCAAAAAGACCAATTTGATAAGGAAAGAACAACTCAGATGAACAGTAATTGAGTTCAATTCCTTCCTTGCGTGGAGAAAAGTATTGTTTTCTGGGTGTTTTTTCAAACCTCAGGCACACAATGTGAAATTGTTTGTTTTTTGACCCAGGGGATGAGGTGAAGGTGAAATACGCCGGAGGCACAAATGAGACCCCTCTGTATGCAGATAATGACAAGTACCACTGTGCCTTCTCTGGGTTCAAAGTCTGAGGTGAGGTGAACACAAAAATCTGCAGAATATTTGTGGAGCAACAAGGTTTGTGACACAAATGTTATTTGTATCTGTTGATCGATAACCAAAAACTTGATGTGTATGCTTCAACCAGAAATGAATTGCATTTTACAACAAAACTGACTTTGACGCAAAAATAACTAAAAATGCAACTGTTAGTTTTGGGGTGAGGTTTGCCAGAAACAAATCAACACCAATCTGATGCAGGACTGTTGTAGTACTCAAACCAAAGCAAAATCTTAGCGACACAACTTTTTTTGCAGAACACTGATCTGCTGATCAGAAATGTCTCAAAATCAGCTGGTGAATTGCGCAATGTTTCAAGCCTGTGCTTTTTGTCAAAAGTTGTCACTTCTTTCTCATTCAAGGCAATGTTTCCAAAGGCCTTGTATTGTTTTATTTCCTGACAAACAGTAAATTCATTGGGTATCCCGTGCAAGGAGGAGGTGAGGGGCAGAGACAATGCATGAAAAAACATCAGAGACCACGAAAAAATGGAATTGTAGATGCTTGTGTCATGGAGCCTCTTTTCCAAAACAGATAGGTATTTTGTTTGTACAAATCTCAAATTTCACTTTGTTGCAAGAGTCAGCTGACCTGGTCTGACTGGTGGAAAAAAGACCAAGGCAGAGGAGAGCAATGATGTCCTTTTGGGATCTGTGCCCCAACCCAAAATTGTTGACAAAACAATACTTTGAGCACATGAAATGAGCTCATAATGGAACTTGTGATGTGCTGTGTGTCTTTCTTCACTGCCACCTGATGTCAATGTAAATAATGTGGGAACAGCTGATATTCAGGAAAATTGTTGTCAGGTTTGAAATGACAGAAAAAAGGATTGATCTGGAGCAAAGTTTGCTTTCTAAATGTTCAAAAATTGCTTGTTTGATCCAATTTTTTCTTGTAAGAGTGCTTTTCTGGCATTCTGTCTCTTTACAACATTTATGGTACAGTTTTTGTTACAAAATTCTTTCCTGCGCAAGCTTGAATTGTTTTTCCTGGTTTGGTTTGTTGCAAGAAAATCGTAAAGCTCCTTTCTTCGGAAATTCAGACCGATTGCTTGTTCATGAATAGAAACAAAAAAATGTGGAACTTCACTTGAAGGAAAAACAGAAAGAAGAAAGCTTATGGCTTCAGATAAGCAGTGAAATGACATTCCTGGTCTTCGACTCAAAGTATCAGTTTTGCCTCAAACTTTTATTTGATAAAGAACCCTAGCTTGACAATTGTTGAGAAATTTGTACTCATTAATTTTAATCAGTAGATGTGGTGTTACAAAAACCCAGCAGGTTGGGATGTCATTATGAGTTGAAGACCACAAGGTGTGATCAAAATGTTGGGGCCATGACATGAAAGAATCAAGAATTTAAAACATCTCAGGAGTGAGAGTTCTCAGAAAACATTACTGACTGGAGTGCTGAACTGACGTAAAACTGAATAAAGAGCTGGAACAAAAATAATGTTGTTTTTGTGGTCTGAAATTTGTGACCAGTTGACGTTCTTGGATTTTGGTGAAGTGTGCGAAAAGCAAAACGAACGTGTTTTCCCGTCCATCCTGGAACAACCCTTCGATCGCACGAGGACGAATTTCCAGTGAAGCCGAAAACAAAGAGAAAGTATCTTGTCTCCACAATGGCACCAAAACGAAATGGGCCACTGTTCACTGTGGCATGACATTAAATCTACGGTTTCCTCAATTCAATCTAGGAAAAAATTGCTTGTGTGGTGCAAGCCTTTTTATATCGAGATTGACAAGAGTAAGACCAATGACATATGGGTTCAATGTGTTCTGGGCAATAAACTTTGTGCTGCTGATAAATGAAATTAAATCTGAATGATGAAGAGGAATACAAATGTTCCACTCATTTTTAGAGAGTGAATACTGAAAAACTAAAATATCATTGCTTACTTTGTCACATAGTTTTTCTGACATGCACAAATATAAAGCTTGCTGGATACATTATGCAATTCACTGGTACCAAGAGAACCATGGTCCAGTGCACTATGGTTAATGGATAGTTTTGTACATACATCAATGTTGTGTGAATAACCCCAGCTGGTACCCAGCACACAACAGCTGTGAAAGACAACACCACCAATTGTATTAACAGTGAATCATTCTTACTTTTGGTGTCAGCCTTGGTTCTTCCTGCAGATGTCTGTGACTCATAAACCTTTTGATAAATCAACAGGTGAAACACTGATATTATGACTGCACACAACACCTGAGAGATCACAACCACATGTGTTATGACTTGAAACAGAACAAATGATTTCTGTGGATCTGCAAATGGGATACACAGGCTCAAAGGCAGTTTTATAGAACTGTACCACAAATATAAAGTCATTGAAATCACAATAACAAGCACAGTGGCAAACATGCTGAGTAGACATCTTGCTATGAACATTGACCTTTTGAAAGGGGACACAACTGGCTTGATCACCACCATCAGCTTGGACAAGGCAATAAATGTTACAACACACTGATCCAACCCAAGGAAGAGAAGAATTGTAGTGAAAGCAGCATAACACATGGGATGGCTTCTCCACTTATGTTCTTCCAAGAAGAACATGGTGCCATACACAATGTGTGATATCCATATCACACAGGTGTAGAACACAAAAAGTTTATTGCTGACATTTAAGCTTTTTACTGAGCAATAAAATGCTTTATGTGATGTTGTGTGTGTAAAATGGGCCCCAAATGAAAGCAGATTTGTCATGAAGGATATGACAAATATTGTGACTAAGCAGGCAAAAATATCATTGTCCAACAACAGTGATGAACATGTAATAAACCATGAGCAAGAAGAAGAACAGGTCTTTGAAACCAAAAGTTCCAAACAGCAGATGTGGCAATTATTTGTGTCAACCACTTCAACTGCATTGCTGGAAAACATCTTGTCAATATGAACATAACTTGCATGTAGAACAAACAATTTGAGTGAAATATTATTCAGGGTATTGGAGGGCAGTGCCTGGATAGGATTAAATGATAAATCCAGGTATTTGAGTGCACAAAGGAAAGAAAAGGACTGATGTGCAATCAATGATATGTTATTATGTGTCAAACTGATGCCAAATATTTTGCTCATATTTTGGAAACAATTCACTTTGATTCTACTGATCTTGTTGTGACTGACATTCAATACAATGATGTTAGATTGCCTGAAGTTTTCACACACCTCAGATAGGTTATTGTTTGTCAGATGGGCAAACAACAGGTTTGGAAACATCTCAAACAGCTTGGCAAGTTTGAAATTATATAATTGCTGAATTTCTAGAAAAACAAAAGGGATCTTCAAAATTAGATGAGACAAATGATGAGATCTTGCACACTTCATGGCGTACATCACACAATGACACAGGTGTGGACATTTGGAATTTGCCAAGTCACAAAAGTCTTCATCATCAAGAAGAGGGCAGTTCTGAATTCCGTCACACAGATTGCTTATGTGGACACAGGTAAGAATGAATTGATGGCAAATGTACATATGATGACATCTGGCCATTTTTGTGCAAAAGTGTGCCTCATCAGCTCCATCTGAGCACTCCCACTGTCCATCACAAATGTATTCCCATGGTACACAAAATGACTGTGGACACTTAAACATTGCATTACACTCAAAATCCACACAGTTGTACAAGTGCCCACCATTTCTACAAGGAACCAGGTGCTTGAATGCATTCAGCCTTAAAACACAGATGTCAGTAATGTTGTGACATTTGGAGTGATCAGGGTAACAAGGCAACTCATAAGGAAGTCTACAAGATGCTGGGTCATTCTCATTGGAGACTGACAATTTCAGAAGAGGTTCATCTTCCCCCTCAGAGCCACAGTCTGACACAAAGTCATCCACTAAAAGTGAATTGATAAGTTTCCCATCTGCACAGGCAAAGAATGTTATGTCATCAAGTTTGTCTGGTGCAGTAAAATGGCTCCTGTGATTTTCATGAATGTATTTGTGACAATCACCTCTCAGACTTAGGTAGCAAAGTGGAGAGCAGACTCTTTTCTTGCATGGTTGCTTTGACTCTTTGCACTTTTTCAATGTCATTGATTCATCACACTCACGATTCACTTTTTGCGAGTCTGAGTTTCCATCACACAGATGAGTCTGTGAAACATATGTCTGGTTTTGATAACGAATAATGTTGTGTGGCATGTGGTACTCACTCTTGGTTCTGGTAAGGCAAAATCCAAAGGAATTCGAAAGCAAATCAAGCTCTGTTTGGTAAACTGACACACTGAGGTACATTTTTCCTATCCACTTTTCTATTCCTGAAGCTGAATTCAAATAAATAGGTGGAAAATCTGGTCTGATGGCTTTCAAAAGAAAATGTATTCTGAATGACTTCCCTTGAGGAATCCTCCTGATTTTTGCTCCACTCTTTCCACTGCACCACGTGAAATCATAACATTTTCCATCATTTAGGATACACTGTGATTTACATGTTTTTGTCTTAGTAACAATGTTATTGGGAACGGAAGGCTGATTTTGAGTATCACACACAAGATGGTGCAACAGGGTCTGTTGACAGTCAACCTGAATCCACTCAACTTCTGCCAAGTTTGAGAGAAACATCAGTGTGCAATTGCCTGAGTCACCTCTGTTTGGGTACACTGTGTTGGCTGCTATTTGCTTTGAACTTGACAAATTGAAGAAGACATCCATCCATTCCACATGAAACAACCTGTTTTCCAAGTAACACACCAACTCCATCAGAGAATTACTCAAGTGAAGGTTGTGCTCCTTCATTTTGCACTCATCAAATATTTGAACATGCAGAACACTTTTGTGTTTGTCGTTTAGGTGTAGATTATGATATTCTTGGTACACCCCTTGGATCTGAAAGGAGCAATGTACAGAAGTACGACACCCTGCTTTGCTGGTCACTTCAATAGGTCTCACATTTTAGCTCAAGCTATCACCTCAACTCATCAAAAAGTCAATTTATGTGGTTCAGCAGTGTACTTTTTGCACAACTGAACCTGGATGCACACAGTTCACAATGGTGGGATCAAATTGTTTCTGGACAGGGGTTATTGCTGTGGTCTGTTTCTGGGCAGAGGGTAGTTTTTGACAAGCATGAGGAAAATGGGTTGGTAAAATTGACAGTTTCTTTGGGGACTTTGACTCAAAATATGCCCACCGATTGCTTGGGTGCAAAAACTGTGTGAGGTGCAGCAGGAAATGGTCAAACTCAAACACTGAAATTTTGTTTTTGTTTTGCAATGTGACCATATTGCACTTGTTTGGAATGTTCTTTGGCTTCATCTACATCGCAATTCTGGGTAAATGTAGAGAACGTATTTATTGATCTAGATTTTGATTTTCACTGCATTCAAAAAGAAAATGAATAGGCAGACACACAGTGCCTGTTTGTGTTCAGCAAACGAGATGACCAGGAGGTCACATGTTGCTCAGGCCAAAGATAAAGAAATCCGTAGCAGAGCCAAAAGCCATAAAACAAAATGGCAGCCCAAGATCTATGTAATCTGATATCCATAGTTGAGCCGCAAAACAAAATGGCAGCCCCCATGCAGGTATGTAGGCTGCCCCCATATAAGAAAACCAAAATAGCTACTCTCTCTTAAGAGCCCAAATGAGATGTTGCCTCCTTGGCTGCTAGTACACAAATGATACTTACACTGATTCCCAGGCCCCATTGAAGCCTTTTGGCCAATCAGAATGTATTATGCACTCCAGCCCTGAACCTGGCATGGCATAACTGCTCATGGGGGAAGGGGGGTCTCTCTGGGTCACACGTCACATACAGAGACATACTAAAAATCAAAGTTTGTTCATACAGCAGAAAGAAATGAAAACAATTTGAGAGCACACACCTGAGCCTTGATCTGGGCAGAGTGTTGGATGTAAATAGCTTCCAAAGCTGGCATGTGCTGTGAACATTTGATTTTAGCAACAAAATTACCCAATTGTGTCCTGCTAGAAAAGAATGGTAAAGAAGCATTGTCATATTTGCAAATTTTGGTACCTTTTCCCCAAGAAAGTTTTGTGGCAAAGTGGAAAAGAATAATTTGCAGCAAATGATGATTTAATTGAGAATCTTGGACAATGATAAATGGACTGTCAAACATGGAATGATAGAAATCCTTTTGTATGACACCATATGAGTGTTGAAATATATCTGACTGCGTTTGCCCCTCCAATTTTGTCCTGTTTCCCATGTAGACAGACGGACGTGAATCAGCTACACAAGAACAATTGTGAATCCCTTCCAGCCACCTGACATTGACAACAAACTGCACATTTCCACTTTCATTCTTGGTCGATACCCCAAATGACAACTTGAGAAATTCGAGTGTGCCTGGAAGAGAAACATATTTTCTCATTCTTTGTTTGTACACCAGAATTTTTTCTTCCCAGTTGACCAAAATAGCACCACCACTGAGCTCAGAACTTGCAGCTATATGTAATTTGTGTGTTTGACTGAACTCTCTCTGTGAAAAATTTTGCATCCTTATTTGTAACACCAGCGCATGGTCATCATCTAAAGGCAAATGACTCAGGTAGTGTGTAGCCCGATTCAGAAATGGTAATTGTTCCAGGAAGAATGTTTGTCTGTTCAATTCAAGTTTTTGTTGAGTTCTTCCTTGTACAATATGTTTTGCTTCTTCAACAATTATCTCCACCCAACTCTTTGAGGAGGACAAAAGAAGTACTTCCACTGCAAGAAGTTGAGAAGCACCAGAACTCTGCTGATGTGATGCTTGGCTTGGATGTGTCTGAAAATAAAGGTAAGTATTTTCCATGCATGGCTTCCACATATCTGTGGTGCCCAGTATTTCATCCGTTCTCTGAATGCTGCATTGGTGTTCATTCTGCTGCTGTTCATATTGTCCACCCTCTCTTGTGAAAGAACCACAAGAAACACCTTTGCTGTTTCTCAAGGTGTATGTAGAAACTGGACAATTTTTGTATTTGTCATGGGAATAATCTTCGTCATCTGCCAAGAAACTGCGTATGTAATCTGGGGTTCTTTCTGTGGCATTCAGATCACTGGCAGTTGGCACAAAATGATCTATCTCATCCTGTCTGGCAAGACTTTCCATTCCCACTTGTCTTGGTGTTCTGTTCTGACCATTTTCTTTGCCTAAAAACTCTGCAGCTGTAAATAGTTTTGCAAGCCTTTGTCTTTTGTGAAGAAATATTTCTTTGATATCCTTTGCCAATGTATTTAAACATGGACAGTATTTTCCTGCTGCATTTACAATGATCTGTTCAGTGGTATGAAATATGTGGTGAGGCTGCTGAAAAAATGCAATCACCTTGTACATGTAAGAATAATTGCCAGACACAGAAGTATGGATTGAGAGGCGAACACTGGTTGATTCTGTTTGAAATTTGCAACCTACTACTTTTGCTCTGTTCAAATATTCTCTCCTGAAAACAATCACTGCACACCTTCCTTGTGTGAGAACAAGTTGAATCTCATTTCCTTTGCTCAAAGAAAAGGAAGCTGAAGAAGAAAACTTGTCTGAAAGATTTTGCAGGTAAAGCCTGCAGTTTGTTTGGTTCATTCGCACAGAATGAACGTCCAAAAATTGAGAACCTGGACAATTTCTTGTCAACTCACAGAAATTTAGGGAGACCAGTTGACAGCTCAGTGCAGTCAGACACAAAGCCAAGTTCAATATGGCATAGGAGTTGTACCAGTACACAACAAGAAATAGTTTTGATGCTGAAGAATAGAAATGTTTGGTGGCTGATGTGGAGGCACAAACTGAGTGAGTCTCCTGATGTTCTGAGTCTAACCCTTCAACAAAAACCAGGCCAGAATAAAGACACGACACATCAGTGTCTCTTGTCTCAGTAAAGACAACAAACTGATGAAATCTTGAAATGCTCACATTTTCTTTTCTCCTGAACCTGAACCTCAAAGACACAGAAACTTGTTTTGCAATGATTGTTTGGTGTTTCTATTGAGAGTGGTGATTTATCCTTCAGAATTTGTGACTGTACCTTTGCCAGAGCAGAGGCATACTTCATGGAGAACTCCTCACTGAAACCAACAGTTGTTCCCTGTACCATACACTGGAAGGATGAAGTGGTGAAGAGAGAGTTTGACCTGGATAATTCTGGGGCTAACCTGCCTGGACCATCAAACACCCAAACCTCCTCTGAGCCCATGTCTAGCAGAAGAACATGAGTTTCTTTGGTCTGAATATGGAACACTGAAACCAGATAGTTTTGTGAAAGGGAAAACATGGACCCAACAAAAGTCATGCTGATATCAAAGATATTGACAACTGTATTTATTTGAATGATGGAGAAGACCATATGTACTTTATAGTGTGAGTGTCTTTGAGCAAATATAAACAGAAGATTGTTGTTGTGTGGGGTGAACATATTGAAAAATGAATAGAATATTTGCATGTGTTCAACAGTGTTGAACCAACCAGTGACATTCAGATGTGTCTCACAATCTGAACCAAATGTCTCTTTCCATGAAGCTTGAAAAGAATCCTCATCATTCTGTCCAGTAGACATCATTTCCTGTCTGCTATAGACAGTTAAAGATCCACTGAGAACGGCAGAAAAGTATAAAATATAAAACGTCATGTTCAGAGAGAGTTTCTTGTTCAGCTGAAACCAATACAAAGCCTGTAGATGCTGACATCTACTGGCCTGGTGATACAGTATTTGACTCATGATGTGATCAGAATTGAAAGAACTGAGAAGTTCTCCATGTGGCTGTCTGAACTGATAAACATAGAAAAGAATGTGATTCATCTTGTTTTCAGTGAAACCCCTAAATTTGTTCACATAATTAATGGGGTCAGGTGAACCAAGACTGGGAAGTTGGGGTTGCTGCAAAATCTTGTAGAGAATAGTGTCAATAAACACAGTCCAAACATTATTTCTCTGGAGATGTTTACTATAGACTGGTGGATGAAGTCTCATGTCACATTGGATCACATATATCATTGAGAAGAAATGAAACAAGTGTTTCGTCACAAGTGCCTTCATTTCCACTGTGTATGAGCTGATCATTTTCTTATCCCAGGCATCATATGTCAATCACAACTTTTCTTCCACACACAATTTGACAGGCTGTTGAATTTGCCTCAGCTTCAGCTGTTCAATTGTTCAATTGAATGTGAATTTTACTTGGGGCCCAGTCATCTAGTTTTTGCCATTAGCTCATCTGTTATCAAGTGAAGTGATGCCCTCATTGGAATATTAGGTGCTTCCAGAAGATCAAGCAAGATTTGACAGGTGTGGGTGCCATGGTTGTTTCTTCATTGTGACTTTTGGCACCAGCAAGGTGCATTAGGCTCTCACCAACAGTTTGATATGAACAAGTTACCTTTTTCTGCAGACTGCATTGGTGGACAAATTTGCCAAAAATAGAACAAGCAGACATTTTAAATTTTCCTTTGCACCACAAAAAAGCAATTTCAGGACTGATTGCATCCTGGTTCTTTCTGAGGTTTGCATGTGTTTTTTGCTCCGACCTTCCAGATTCTCACATTCTCACACTTGTTCCCTCACATGCTCATTTGATATGTCAAAGAATGAAAAACATTCCAATTTTCACTTCTGCCAAATGGACATACAAGCAATTTTCTTGAACTCTTGTGCTGACCAAACCATTCAGAAATTCATTGTTTGTGTGTTGGGTCCTGGATTTGAGTCATCAGTCAAATTTTCGCGTTGTTGTTGTCCTCTTACCGTGATGAATTGGAGGGAGCTAAAGATGCTGCCCTGATCCAACAGAATCAAAACACAAACCCCATAATCTTGAGCCGCTGGGGTGCATTGTCACCTGGGATGGAAGCCCCCAACTTGTCCTCTCACAGATCCTGCAACCACCAGAAGCAAAAACCACATGTCGAGATGAAAATACAGGTTTCACAATTCCAAAGTGTTGATGAAGTCTGCTGGCAGGCGCATAGTCATCACATTTCCCATCAATGTTCTTATTTTCATTCAAATTGAAAAAAAATAACAGCTGAATTTGCCGATTGGAATTTTGCACTGTCAGAATTCATCTTTGCACGGGGGAGAGAAATGTCTTCAGAGCCATCTGCTGCTGTGTGCTCCCCCAGTGGGCCCCATGTGGTGCTGTGTTCTCCCCCAGTGGACCCTATGTGCTGCTGTGTGCTCCCCCAGTGGGCCCCATGTGGTGCTGTGTTCTCCCCCAGTGGGCCCCATGTGGTGCTGTGTGCTCCCCAGTGGGCCCCATGTGGTGCTGTATGCTCCCCAGTGGGCCCCATGTGGTGCTGTATGCTCCCCAGTAGGACCCATGTGGAGCTGTATGCTCCCCAGTGGGCCCCATGTGGTGCTGTATGCTCCCCCAGTGGGCCCAGGTGGTGCTGTATGCTCCCCCAGTGGGCCCCATGTGGTGCTGTGTGTTCCCTCAGCATGCCCCATGTGGTGTTGTGTGCTCCCTCAGCATGCCCCATGTGGTGCTGTATGCTCCCCAGTGGGCCCCATGTGGTGCTGTGTGCTCCCCAGTGGGCCCCATGTGGTGCTGTATGCTCCCCCAGTGGGCCCCATGTGGTGCTGTATGCTCCCCAGCGAGGCCCCATGTGATGCTGTATGCTCCCCAGCGGGGCCCCATGTGGTGCTGCATGCTCCCCAGCAGGCCCCATGTGGTGCTGTATGCTCCCCAGCTTGGCCCATGTGGTGCTGTGTTCTCACCCAGTGGGCCCCATGTGCTGCTGTGTGCTCCCCCAGTGGGCCCCATGTGGTACTGTGTTCTCCCCCAGTGGGCCCCATGTGGTGTTGTATGCTCCCCCTGTGGGCCCCATTTGGTGCTGTTTGATCCCCAGTGGGCCCCATGTGGTGCTGTATGATCCCCACTGGGCCCGAAGTGCTCCAGTATGAACACCAGTG
>JAAUXT010025485.1_pt1 | contig 18858 bp, 21 predicted proteins | sample 7278171 | NCBI WGS metagenome assembly JAAUXT01 (sample SAMN14350112, study PRJNA611818) | marine sediment metagenome | isolation source: surface marine sediment (1.8m) | place: French Polynesia: Moorea | collected 2018-08 | reverse complement strand
TTTGACGCTCAGCATCAGAACTTGGACAGAAGTACGCCACTAAAAATTATCCTAGTCAAGGCACCCCCAATTTGCAGGTTATTCACGGCCCCAGCAGAAAACCTTCGCAATCACTCGCTCTCCGATCTGGGCTAATGAATTCACCGGGGGTTCGTAAAGCACTTTTCTGACGAAAACATTCTGACAAAAAGCAAGGCATTGAAATGTTCTTTCGTTCTCTCTCAATGAAACTTCAGACTCAGAAAGTAGAGTCAGACTTTGCGCTTCGCACAGAAGAGAAACATCGTCTGTTTGAACTTTTCACTTTTATCGCATCGTTAAAGAATAACTCGAATTCTCTTGAGGGTTGCAGAAACATTCTCCGAAGTTTGCCTCGGGTTCAGATATTTCTTTGAACCAAGTCGAGCAAGATTTAGCACAAGCTGTACATCATTCTCCAACAAGATTCTCAACAAAAATACTTCCACAACTTGTTGAGCGCCTGATTGTGTCTCGAATTGCAACGGAAGTTCTGCACGATGGTCACTTCCGCTTCCTGGCGCTCAGAGTGAGGACGGCTGAGCGCGCGGTCAGGTGCGCGCGCACGTGCTGCACTTACTCACCATCATTGCGCACTTCTAACATGGTGGCTGATGAATAGCTCGACAGACTTCGTCGAAAACCTTCAAAACATTCCACACTTTTCCCTTTTTGCTGCTCAATCTGAAAAATTCAGCTGCTCAGCAGGTTTTATGGCATCAGGGACGCCACAAGCGATTGTGAACACGGACGTCGTACCGCTTTGCGTGTCTGAAATGAACGTTGTGTCAATTGTGCACAAAATGACGACGGAAGTGAAAGAGGGAAACCAGAGAAGAATGCACTCTGCAAGAAATATCGGCTCAACACACGCAACACATACTGTACAGTATACCGTCGCTCATCTCAAGGCACTTACGGGCGTCAATGTCTCATGAAAGTGCAAAAAATGTTTGCTGGATGTTTTCATTTCACGTGGTTGTTTACCCAAAAGTTTTGTAACACACCCACGTTTGTGACAAGGGACAAAAGGCGCACGAGTTTATTCGGGTCTCCAGATACGGTCCAAAATTTGAGCAAGACCGAGGTCGCCCCTTCCAATCCCGATCCTGGATCCGCGAGAGTTGGCGATTAGACCGGGGTCAGAATGTTCCACGTCTCATCAGTGGCGCATACCTCCTAGATCCGTCTTTCATCACTCACAGAGAACCCGGCTTCATTGAGCAAGGTGCGCATTTCTGACTGATAAGCCAACATCACCATATGGTTTGAGTGTGCTTTGGCTGTCTGCACCGTGGGTCAACATTGACCAGCTTCCTCCAAGGGCTTGAGAGCTTCTGTTCCTGGGGAAGCAGCGCCATATGTTATGGGATTTGCAACAAAACAAATATTTTCCCCAGAAATAGATCATAATGAATGTGATAATTCACACTGACTGTTTTGCTGCTTTGTCGTGCGCAAAAATGGAAAGCGAAATACAAGAACAAGACGTGCAAAAGAGGCTTCATTTTGTTCTGTGGGACACCAGTGTGGATGTCCCTCAATTCTGAGTTTGAAGGATTGATCTCCGTATTGTGCGCGATCCACAGCATGAAGGAGGATGCAATTGCCGATCACCAACCTCTGGATGAGCGATTGAAAACGCTCAAGCTCCATTCATCACACATTGACACAGCAGTTAATCACACGGTCATTACGATTCAGCCGACTTCACTGGTATTGATCTGATTGGGCATTCCTCAAGGTGCACGAGTGCTTTTATACACGGGCGTAATTGTATCATTTGTCAACACCTCCTCTGAAAGGAACTCCCTGCCACAGCAGCTTCTCTTTCAGAATATGTACCGCTTGTGTAAACACACTTCCATTTCCACGTGAATTACCTCTTCCTGGATCAAACATACAAGTATGTCCATAAATGGTGGAAACCAAACGTGAAGCTGCACGGGCAACGACCTTCCATCAGCCAGATTAATATCTCCTTCCAAACATCAAACGAATGATATTTTCTGCAATCTCAATTTCTTCGTGGAATTTACCAGAATGTACAAAATGTGATTGTGGGTGAAGGAAAGCAAACTGTGTGTGTATACAGACAAAACAACGTTGTCGTACTTTGACGCGCATTTCCACACCTTTCTGAAGGTCTCAGAGATAAAAGGGGGTTGACATTCATGCAGCCCCAAGGAAACCTCAGAGACAGTGACTTTAATTTTCAATGGATTCTTTCTCGCTTCTTCTTCGTACCAAAATAGCTGGAAAGAATCTCAGAACCTCCTATTGTTATATTGATAGCTGTCACTGTGTTTTATAGGCAAAAGGTACTGTGTCAAGTATTCCTCTTTGAGCGATGTGCTTTCAGGCTTCAGGTGCACACTGCACAGGTGGCCAAGAGCACTTTCTGTCACCAAATCCTGGTTTCGAACAAAACATCTCCCACGTAAAGTGTTATCGCATGTGTACCCTTCAGGTAGAACGTTACAGATTTTGCTCGGTTTTCAATGCCTTTTGAAAGTGTTTACGGACTTGATTTTCTGGAATTTCCCATTGAAATCTGAGAACGGGAATAAGTTGTAATCAGCTTTGCCGCTTCTTTATGAACATCCAGGGGTACCCCTTAATTTTTTGACGGAAAGAGGAATTGTTTGATGCAGTATTTACCTGTTTGATTTTGATGTTGTTGCTCTCCCATTTCCACATCATCATCTTCGCGGCTTGAGGTGTTGCGGTCGTGTGCCGTCTCTAGCCAGAAAAAGAGCTCACACTCCCAATGCACAAATCTCAGCAATCCAGTGTTCAGCACCTCTTTTCACACAAATTGGACAAACTCTTGTCGCTATGTTCTGACCAGGTCTCTGAATAGGGGATTTGAAGGTTCCTCAGTTGCTCCTGTGACGAAGGAGACGGGAGGATGAGTCGGTCCGAGCTGCACGGCCGCCGCGCGCGGAAGAACAAGCAGCTTTGACCCGCACAAAACAAGATGCTCATGTTTGCCTCCGCAGTTAATCGTTCTGTTCTGTCTTCTTCCCGACTGTATCTTCCGAGGCTTCGGCAAACCTAATCATACTCACTCAACAGCTGTGATGTGTTCTCAGCAAATGTAATATTCTTAAGAATCGTCTGTAGTCGCGAATTACGCGCGCAACTTGGCAACAAGAAAGTCGGTTTTGAGCCACGAGCCAGGCATCATGTGCACAAATTTATGGCAGATCGGTGTTTTGGAAATTTGTGCACCTTGGGGGACAGTTGACATCACACCACCACAAGCAGGATGCAACCAGTCAATGCTCGTCGTTCCGACTGTTTGACTCTTTCCCCGCGAGGACATTTGCTCGTGAAAGTGAAAACACCAGTTCAAAAGCTCGCTGGTAGTGCGAGTTGACAATTGTCAATGAAGTTCAGCTCGAAGGTCCGATTCTCAAAGAAAATGTGCAAACAGAGCAACTTTTTTGACTGATTCCAATTTGGCAGTGAAATGCGGCTGTTTTGACTTGTGCAAACACGAACACCTGTGACACAGAAGAAATTCACAGGCGGTTCTTGTACGGTGATCGTACAATGGAGATTCCATTTTTCAATTCGCAATCTGAGCCAACAAATGTTGCAAGTGTAAGTTCACAAAGCAACCTGTACTCTACAGGTGCACCCAAATACAAGGTGTATCAAGTGAAATGTTTCAACAAGTGAATTTGGCAAACAGTGCACTCGTACACGTGTTGGACAACAATGTTCTCAGTGCTGGTATGTTTTTCAACCTGAAACAGAATCGACCAGCTCAAGCCGATTCCACGATCGACCAGCAAACAGTACCACGTGGAGTTTGAAGCAAATGCGAAGGAACCGTTTGATTTCCGTCTGATCAACCTGTGCTTTTCACATCTATTGATCTCACATGGAATGCGTGAGCTGATCAGACTGGACGAGTTGTTTCTGACTGTTCCAACATGGTGGGAAACAAGCAGTTCTTCCTTAGATTTATTCGTACCTTTTTTCTCGACAAACAGTTCCTAATTGAAAGGAGTTTTCACTCCCTCAAGAGAAACTATCAAGTTTTCCTGATCCCTTTTTGGTCATAATCGAATTTATGCGGCACTTCGCAGCAGAAACCTGCAGGCGAGTTATCTCTGCTGAGACTCGTCTTGCCACCTTGACCCCGTCGGGCCACAGATGCGCATAACTTACTGGATGAGTTGCAATTTTTCGGCAGCTAAAGGTGATAGCTTGGGCTTGGGGTGTCTCAAGATACTTTGCAGGTTTTCTGAAGGACAACCATTCAACGTGTTGGAAGTCTCCACGGAGCGCAATGCGCAGTTTCCATTTCAGGTTTGCTGAATCTGACGTGGTGCTTGTCACACGAAGGACCAGCAGCGGTGCTGAGATTCCATTTTCACCCGATGTCCTGCGAGCAAGTTCCAAGCTAGCAACACTTGTCTCCTGGACTCATGCGCTCAACATGTGGCGAACGGCATCCATCTGTTGAGGGACGAGCCTTGTCACTTGTGTTTGAATTGAACCTTCAACACAATCTCATCCTTTGAATGAGTCCACTCCCTCCCATGCCGCACAACTCTCCCAACTTCTTTGGTTCGCGCAATGAAACGCACGTTTGAGTTGAGGTGGGGGTCGCACCATTCATCACCTGACGCTGCGTCCAATTCTCCTCGATAACAACAATTACCCACCAAATCAATTCACTTGATAAATTTTTCCTGCTCAAAGAAGGGTGTCTCAATTTCCAAATGTCCACAATGAATGTTTCGTTGTATCAAGTATTCAGTGCATTTGTCGCAACAATCACCTTTGGCGACAAACGCTGGCATTACTGTCGAAAGGATTTTGCGAAGGTCTCATACTGTTAATCAAATACCAGGGGCCTTCACTGTTGCCTTGGGGCAAATTGAATTCAAAATGTTTAATTGGAACATTTGTTGAGCGTGAAAAAGAATTTTTTTTTGAAAAGCCGAAACCTAAATTTGTCGCCTGAGCGTCAATCAAACGCGCGAGTGCTGTCATATTTAATATGAGCTGAGGTACAATGGATATGTCTTGACAGGTGGGGAGACGTGAAAGGAAACACGCAAATGGTGCTCCCACAGGAACGTCAGTCCTTACTTTTTGAAGCGCACTTTTCTTTTTGACCAGTCCCCAAAACAACACACTGACATGACGCAGAATCTGCAACTACAGCCAAAACTGTGACTATCGTGTGGTCTTGTCTTGTTGTCAGAAAAACAACTGACGAGTTGTCCTTTGGACACCCAAAAAAGGGCCCACAAGCATGATTCCGAGCGTTATTGAAACAGACATTTCGTGGTCTCTCACGCAGCATGGTCCCATAAACTGGAATTGATAACACGCAGCAATAACGTTGTCTGAACGACAAGAAGACGGTTTGTTACAGAGACTCAAGTACACACTCGAATTGCTATGACGACACCAAATCTGATTTGCTTCTGAGATACGATATTCAGCTGTTCGATCAATATTGATTTCGTCTACCAGAGGAAGTGGACATTTTCCAAGCTTTGTGTTCATAATTAATGCCCAAGAAACTGATCGACTGCTTCTCCGAGAAATTCTGGCACAAACAGAACAGCTGCAACAGGAAAAAGAAAGTTTGATTCGAAGTCTGGTCTTGGAAATTTGCTTGTTTTACAGGCCATTTGTAACTGCAGAGCGGAAATGAAGATAAACGAGGGGAAAATTCTGCTGCAACTGTGTTGTAAAGCAACTTCATTCGTAATTACCAAATCATGTTTTCTGCTTCTTATCCATTTTATTGCTCACTCTTTTGCTGACAGTCTGACGAGCAAAATACAATTTCCGTGTTTTTTTGGGCGGGGGCGGGAATGGCATTGTATTTATTCTCTATCGATAAAGTTCCACAGCTCTGAATCCGCTGTGTTGAACCTGGATTGATTAATCGTCTTCAGTGACTGCAGAAAAAGTGTGGCCTCCTTGTCAGAAATTGAGATAGATACTCATTTCCACACGTTGAACGACCACAGATGTGCCGCATCAGTTGTCGCATTGGGAAGAGACACTGTTTCCCACGTGTGTCCCAATCAATATCAATATCATTACCGTCTCTGCAGATCTGATTGCAATTGATTTCCCATTACGCGTAGTACTCTAGATCCACGGTGCTCATTATCCGTCACATTTTGCTACGTTCTTGCATTATTTGCATTGTCAATATGCACAAGTGCAACCCTCAAATAGCAGTTTGTGGGACATTTTCATCCACACGACATCAAAATTTAACTTGAATGAACCAGAATGCTCTGCAACTCTCTGCTTTGGATTCCAAGCTCTGTATTTCTGAGTTTAACAATGGTTTACATGAAAACCTACTCAAGTCTGATAAAAGTAGTGCACCTGGCTTGAAACACGTAGCCTGCAGCAGATATCTCCGCACACATCTTCAGAACCACTTGAGCCGTAAAAAGTCGGCACTTAAGGTGGAAGACTTTTGTCCTACAACAGCTTTTTCTCCTTTAAGGCACAATGTGACCAGCATGAGCAGGTCTTCAATCACTCGGCACAGCAAGGTACACACGCTGAAAATTTACGAACACTGTTCTTCCTGCAAAGCAGGGCGCAGATAGATCTGCACTCGTCAAAAAAAAAAATCATCAACTTACCTTTTTTATTTTGATGTTGTTGCGTTCCCATTTCCACATCATCATCTTAGAAGGTTTTGTGTGAATTCCGCACAGCAGAGCCGATTTTTATTCCAATTCCCAGCTTTGAACAGGCCGATATATCCTGCAGAGTTTTGCAAGCGCTACGCCTGTTAATTCATGCTGTTGCACTCCAGTGCTCGGGAATTGCACGTCGAATGGTTATCCCATCAATGCACATCGATTTCTGGGACTTGTGGTGCAGGTTCTGAGGAGGAAGTCTTGGACCTCAGACTGTCAGTTCAGGAAACCATCATCCGCAAAATAGATCAGGTAAGTTTCTCTTCCATCACCGTGTGTACCACTCAGTAGTGGTGTTGATCCGAGTGGAACATGCTCAATATGCCTTCAGAGTAAGTGGCTTCTTCCTTCTTATTCTTGGCTGGAACTTCGGATGGCTTCAAACGAAGAAGCTGGCGAACCAAAACATTGATTTCCTCTGCGATGAGTAGCAATGTTCTTCTGGTGTTCCACGGCCTCCAATTCCTCCCAGTGTCGAGCAACCACTGAAATCTATCCCAAATCCATGGCCTTAAAACCTGGAAAGCGGAGAAGGATCAGTTGACACGTGAATGTGTTGGTTATGACAGAGATCAATGCCGTGCACGGACCACGGCTTCCACTGTCTGCGAGTCAGCTCCTGTTTGGCCACGGAGGACAAGGTGCACTTGAGTGCTACAAGCAACAGTGAAGAGCCTCCGCGCTCACTGTGTCCAAGGTTGAACGACACTCGTATTTGCCTGATTTTCACCTTTGTCTCTTGTCAACGATGTGAAGCCCGATGACGATATGCTGACTTTTTGCTGCACAAAACACGTCCAGGAATTGGTATGTACGGATGTGAACGCCCGATGATCACTGAATATTTTGGTCCTTTTACACAAATCCGGTTGTACCTGATGTCCCGTGTTTGTGTTTTCTGATCAAACTGAACGCGTCTGTTCGGTAAGGCGTGGTCGGCTGACGCGACGCGAACCCGTCTGATTTGAGGTGCGCTCCGCCTCCAGAAACCCACTTCAATTCAGCTCCCCATGATTTTTGAGACAAAAAGTGAAGGACGCTTCTTCCCTCTCGTCAACAAAAAGTACAAGACGCTTGGCTGTCGACCATCGTAAAGTGCGAAGCGTGAGACAGTGTAAGTGTACAAGAATCCAATTCAAAAGTTTGAGTGAACTTTTTTCGGCACACTCCACTGTCACGAAGTACGCGTTGCTTGTATTCACATTTTATATCAACAGGCACGGTTTGCAAAGCCCCGACAGGTCTTGTGACAAAAGCAAATGCAAATATTTTGAAGCACTAATTGCGTCATCTGTGGCACCTACGCATCTTCAATGCCTTGTGGTCCCAGGGTAGAAGAAACATACTCACTCACAGATGACTCGCGCTCATCAGCCACGAGGCATTGCACATCCACAGACGTGGTCACCGAGCGGTTTGCACCTCAAATGAGCCAGGTTTGTCCCGAACTTCATCATTTCACTCGCTTTCGCAGACCACAGCCGTCACATGATCAGTGTTTACATTTTTGCGGTGAGATGCTGCCATTAAACGCAGACATATCAGGCATTGTGGCATTCATAATGTATGCGCAGACGGTTCAACGAGATGACCTTACACGGAGAACGAAACGATAATGGGCTTATACAGGTAATCCCTCCAGCGACACCTCGTCAGAAACCGAACTTGAGCTTCAATACTCTTGCGATGTCAGGTGCCTATTTGCACAACACTTCCATTTTTAGATCTGTCAGTTTTGCAACAAACGGGTGTGAACTTTTTTTTCACCAAACATGCGAGACACTGTAGTTTTCAGCCACATGTCTATCATACCGTTGGTTGTGGTCCCCATATCTATCATATTTAGCTGTCAAAAAGACTGATTGTGTTGCAGAGTTTTGAAACCAAACAGTTGCCGGTAAAATTTCATCACATTCGTTGATGGCTCTGTTCTGCATATCTAGTCCAGCTCTTTGCGTGAGGCAAGATAATAATGCACCGCGGACAATAATTTTAATGGCATTCTCAGATTTCCGTCCAAAAGAACCTTTTTCAGGTTTGGCTTCCACTGTGAGATTGATATTAAGTTTCACACACTGTGAAATTCAGGGAGGCAAAGCAACCGTAAAATCTCTCGCGACAGACATACCTGGGTGTTCGACACTTCGTCTCGAAACCAAAGCCTCAGCTGATGAGTTTGTCCATTTGCGCATTGTTGTCGAACACAATTCCACGATGACACCGACAAAGTTCAGTATCTGCCACAACTTTAGTACAAGTCGGTCCGTATTGTCACGGTTTTCGAGATTGTGTACAAACAACCGGACGGCTTTCCCCACACCACCGTTAGCAGCTGCCATGGACGAAGCTGCTTTTACGGTTGCAACACCACAATGTCTGATACCAAAGCTGTGTCTGTTGTGCTACACCGTATCAGACATACATAGCCGTTCATATTGATTAGACTGACGCCAGGAATAAAAGGCAAACAATTCCCATTATTGACGAGTTTGCAGATTTCGACATCATAATCCATATTACAATGTACATTTTAGCACTCGCTGAAAGCCATTAGATGCGCGAAGGATCGCATCGGAGGAGAGACGAGCAAACACAGAGTGACCTTGCTCGGTGTTTACTCTGTGTAGTACTATTGCGAACACAAAACGGGTTTTGTAACAATGACGCTCAGTTTTTGGCACCTGCTCAACACCTTTTCGGGGATGTCCCTTTGGCATTTTGCCTGCGAGCGAAGGAATCCATTGGAATTGACAAAATTTGCTGATATGCCAGAAACCTCCTTGCGCAAAGATCGTTCAACAAAGGTGTCAATTGAACACCTGCGTCAAACGTATACAAGTCCAACAGATTTGTACTACGAGTATTCACAACTAGAGATTGGTACTTGGTACTTTGGTACTTTTACCTTCAGACACGAACAAAAATGCGTCGCAGGGTTGTGTGCTGCGAAACTTATCCCAGAAAGGAAACAAATGTTGTATGAAGTTCAAGAAATGTTTCTGACAAAGAGACGTGCAACGTTCCGCGAAAACCAAACTTGCAGGCATCGCCAACACAAACATTTGCTTTGAGTTCCCCATAAAAGCCACAAATTCAGCATACCCAGCATTTGTTTTCAGTCTTCTGCTTTCTGTTTCAGCAGTCTTGTCCTTTTGTGACCCTCTTCGGTGTGTTTGCTGATGGGGTCTTTGGGCTTGTCCCCGAAAGTCCAGTCATTGCTTTTTTCAGTTTGTGTCCTTGAAGGACAAACTATGCAGTCAAAGACATCAAGTGAGTTCACAGGCTGCACAACATTTTCAAACTGACTCTTCACGATCGAAGTTTCTCGCTCAGCAAGGCAATGTTCAGAAGTACCGGAATCTGAGGCAATAACCAGTTGAGATGGAAGAGGCGAAGCCGGACAGATCTCCCTGCTGTCCCGCCTTGCCAAACAATCAGCAGCAAGTCCCGTATGTCCTTTTCTGGTCGCATAATGTCCCCCAATTTGGACGGTTCCCTGTTTTTGCTCCCCCGAGAAATGCTGAAAGGTCATTTGCAGGGTTACAACTTTCAATTTGGTTTGATTGAGATCAAACAGATTGTATCTGAGTGCACACTCGTTTTGGTGCTAATGAAATTACGGTAATTTGTCGATTGGAAGCTGGTCTGTTGTGCTGACCAGCAAATGGTTTACTTTCACGAGAGAAGGTTCAAGGAGCCATCGTGTGGGTTGTGCTACCAATTGTCCAATTTGTTTTTGCCTTTTGGTGAGGAACGAGCCCACAAGTTTCGGAACACAAAGGACATCACAGACATAAACGCAGGTTCCATTCTCGGGCGAAAAATGTCTTGGGCGTGATGTGATCTCGCAACAACGAACCACATGGTATCTGGCCTGTGCATGCACGAGAAAAGATGTTGCAGATACAAATAGCTCGAGGCGGTACATTCCTGGTCTTTTCACAGCAGGATGAAATGTTATAGCGTCCATAATTGATTTTCAATAAATAACGAGTCCTTATGAAAGGGTGCGCTTCTTTTCTTCAGCTCTGACATACTGCATGGAGCGATATGGTCATAATTTTACTGCAGACCTGAGGCCACAGGGAGAGGCAGGGGTCCTTTGAGCTTGGGTATCCATAAAACATGTCCCGACATTCTCCTCAAAGGATTTGCTCGTTCAAAAAATGACTCGGGGTCTGAAATACTTCCGGCAGAGCCTCAATAAATTGAGCACAAAACTTCAGGGCAAAGGCACCAGGGCATCATTCATCCAAATATGGAGAAATTGATGAATGTATTGGACAGGTGAGCGTGATCTGTGCAGCGAACCTTGCAGCGATTCAATATCCCGTCTCCCGGGCTGCAACTCAACTCCCGTCCAATCTCCCTTTGTGACTTACTGCCAAAAGTACTCCACACCGTAACTCGGCTGACAGTTTACATTCGTATCTATTTGTACCCAAGCGGAAAGTTAAGTGGAAAATCTATTGGCTGAGCTTCAGCAAATTCAATCCGCACTGCCAGGTCTGAGGACGATCAATTGGGGCGTCCTTTCAGGGAAACGATCATGAGAAGAATAAGCTAATACTTATTGACAGTCAGGTAAGCATATTAAAAGTGAACAAATTGCCACGGACAGTCAGGTAAGCATATTAAAAGTGAACAAATTGCCACGAGGGTCAGTCTTGTGACAGCTTGTGTCCCCTTCTCGTCTCCATTCGTCTCTTCTTCCAGAATCGTTGTAGCATTTGATGATGTTGCACAAAAGAGCGCCCCTGTGTTCCGGAAATGAATTTTCAACCCTGACACGAACTCTGCTGGAATTTTTTTGGGCGGCATTACGAATTGTGTCCCAAGTTCACAGAGAAATGAAACATTTCTTTTTTGGGGCATTTTCCCCCACCACGAACATTTCTTTCATTCGCAGTCTGTGATTAAATCTCAGCTTCTGAGGGAGCTGCTTGTACAGAAAGTACCATTGTACTCGGAGTATGTGAGCAAACCAAGTTCCGGGACGTCAATACTCGGGCTGCCTAACACAATCTCCCCGCCTCTCCACAGAACTTGGCATCGCAGAAATCTGTTCCTGGCCATTCAGACTGACAAAATAAATCCCAAGTCTCCAATGTAACCACAAATGAAATGCTACCAAATCCGTTTTGGCAAATCCTCGCGGAATTAATTCGGACGGAAGTTGGTGAGTGTGTCGCAACATAAGCATTGCGTGTCGAGCGGCAGTCCAGCAGGACTTCTGCAAACATTTCCATTTTCAGCACATGTTATTCAAAGCAATTTTTCAGTTGAATAAACTGGAAAGGTCATTTTCAAGTCACACCAAGTTGATGTGTCATGATGGATGAAATAACTTCCTTTCACTCCACATTCTTGGTGAGTTCAGAAAGTATGCAAAAACATTCGTCTATCAAGATACAAATCTGGACTCCGAGACGACCGGGGACCACCGTTTTGGCCATGTCCCTGAGAAAGTTGGGCTGTTCTCTCTTGACCACAAAAGTACAAGACTGATAGGCATCGCACACATGAACACCCCGAGATCTCTAAACTGAATTGAACTTTACTCTTTCAAGCTTGAGCAAAGCACTATCATTATCTCTGGACGGGAATTTCACAATGCATTAAGTCGTCGGGGTGGCACGCATCTGCGGTTGCCGTACTCCGGGGAACCTCAGAAAATTACCAGTATCCATAACCACCCACAACGTTTTCCTTTCAATTTGGGCTGTTTGGGACGAAGGCCACGAACAACTTGTTCATCAAACGTGATCCATCAAGATCAATAATTGAGGCCCGGCAAAGTGCTTTGGCGACTCCTAAAACCACAGGGGTTGCGGTCGTAAATAATTTGCATCCAAAAATTCAGTTGAGAAAGACGAAAGCGAAATCGGTCGGAAGTTACTCCTGCAAAGTATTCCAGCAATGCATGCTGCAGCACCAACCTCACATCGTTTGTGGAGGTCCAGGGCAGGCACGTATTGACTTCTGCTGCTTTTCTTTCCTTGACGTGACAAAGAATTTGAAAAACATGTGAAACAATCAAGCCAAGGATATTTGCGGAAAAAGTACTCAAAGTACAGTGCAAGTCAACAGCTGATTTTGTAGAGTAATGCAGCTTGAATGCAGCAGCACCAAAAGCAAACAGTGCTGCAGCCAAATCAGGCACGTACAAAAGCAGTAGGATTCTTCAGCAAACACTCTGAGGCGCATGGATCCACCCAGTAGGCCCAATAAGTACAAATTAAGCATCTTGGACGGGCTGCAGGAACACTCATAAAAGACAAGAGTTCAATCAGGGGTTCAATATGCCACAAAAACAGAACCACAGTGAGTGTGTTTCACTGTGAGCACCAACATTGGACTGTGCACATTTTGGTGAAGCTACTTTATATGTTTGCGGTCTTTACCGGTAATTTCAAATTTTGGGGTCAATTTTTGCCACAGTCGTGAAACGCATAACTATCCGTGAAAATTGGTAACCGTGGGGCCGTTTGAGGTTGGTATCATCCAAGACAGTTGGTGTGTGGGGAACTCTGTGACTGATAGCTCTCCGCCTTCAGCCTTGACTTTCGATCAGAACTCAACACCAAGGACCCGGAGTGACCCAATCTAATGATGCAACCCTGAAAAAGCAGTCAGCTGGGTGAATTTCGATGATAGAGTGTGTCTATTTCGTTGTGGAAAATGCAAGGCATTGGGGCCCGTCGAAGAGGGTTTTTGCGGTGAAAATGTTCGCACGCATTCACCTGGTGGAACAATAGTGAAGGCATTTGTCCGTAAAACAAGGACGTCAGAGTCCACCATTGACCATCACAGATGCAACAGGCGGGTCAACTCCACAATCACAAAAAGCCACAAGAACAAAACAGGGGGGTCATCCACGAACATGGGCGAAACTTGTGAAACAAATACATTGTTCTGTGTGACAACAAAAGAAAGCCTTACCTTCGTTTCTTTTGAGCAAGTTGTGATGATTGCTTCACTTACCTGAAAAGACAACGGGTATCGCATGAAGAAAATAATCAAGATCGTGAAGTGTGAATCACAAAACATCAGAAGAGAAGACGTCTGAAATCAAGTTGGCTCTTTTTACCTCTTTTTCAAATCTTACTCGGTGGGTTTGAACCCTGGACACAAGACGAAAGGTACAGTGCTTGCAACGTTCTCTTCGGTTCATTGTTTGAACAAAGCAAAAGGCCCATCATTTCTGAACTGCATCACAAACAATATCCGTGTATCCAGCGAAATAAAGCTTTGCTGCAGTTCCTCCACTCGTTGCACAAAAACTGAAGAAGGTGCAGGCAGACAGAACACGGGACAATAAATTTCTTCGCATTCTTGTGCTGGAGCTTTCGAATAAACAGATGATCACTCTGGGTCAAAGAGAAAGCCGACGGTTGTGGAGGTGGTTTGTGCTGGTTCTGCTGAAATGATCTTTCGTTTACACATCTGGACCATCGAAGAAGACGTGTACAAATACACACATGAAATCTCCCTGTGTAAATCACACGGACCTGAACCCAGATTTTGCAACTTTGCTTTCTCGAAGTGGAAACATTTACAAAACGGTCGGTTTCAATCAGTATTGTTCGTGAACATCTTTCTCGATGAGACCGACCATAGCGCAAGACACACACGCAGAGTTATCTGATGTCCGCTGGAGCGCAGCACATCCTAGAAGTAAGAATCATAACGTTCGCAACCAGTGCGCGTGTGATGCTCGAGCAAAGACCTCTGAGTACTGAGTTTCAACCTTGCGTCGGGATTGCGTATGGAGCTGTGTGTGGCGCTTGTGAGTTTCAAGATCTTCGTTAGCGATGTAATCAGCGGCACAATTACCCACGCAATTTGAGTCTCACGACCTGTCTGCTTCTAATTGCATTTTAAAGCTCTGCTCTGATGAGATGATCAGAAAATAAGGCTACACATGTGACTCATCAAATTTTGCACGGGCCAAAGATGCAATTGGAGGTTCCTCGGCGACTCGAGGGAAGGAAATGGGAGGGAAATTGATCTTTCTGCAGATGTTCATGTCGCTTGCACATTCTGACTTTAAGTCTTCAGTCTTCGCAAAAAGCCAGCGGGCAAAGGCAGGCACCTCGCACTGCGCATCCCAGGCCATGTCCCCAATAACGTCGATTAAGAATGAAATATTCTGCATGTGCTGCTGTTGCAGTCACAATGCGGCTGATATGAATCGTATTATGTTGGCCACAATGTCTGTCCTGGAGCCAAAAAAAAAAAAAAAACCCATGCACTTCAGCAAACTATGACGTTATTTTTCTGCACAAAATCGGATCTCAAATTTAGCATCAATGTTGTAAAGAACAGCGTGCAAGGGAGTTTGGGGAGAATTTGTTCTGACGGATTTGGAAATGCTGAACTGCTGTATCCATGTTGACCCAGTTGCAAACATGCCGAAAGTGAAATGGAAGGCGAGAACAACATTCCATTTGCGGAAAAGTAATTGAATCATTTTTGTTTACCCAGGTCTATGTAATACACTCAGACGGCGATTGAAGTTCACGTGCCTGCGAATCGAATGCGAGCATGAATCATTGTTTGCCAAGACACGCAGGCATCTGGTTCACTGGAGTTTTTTCGTTTGAGACAGGCTGGAGATCCGTTAATGGAAGGGACCAAGGCAGCCCGGTCCGGAGCAACATGCGGCTCTTCTTGTTACTTGAGCGGATCAATCATCACTCCAAACCTGCCACTTTCAACCTCTTCAGCTTTGCTGCTATGCTGTTTGAAAGTCATCAGAGGAACATCCTCGACAACCAGTGTGTTTTCTGAAGGTGAATCTGCACATTTCCAACACCCCCAATTTGACACGAAATGCGTCAGCTCGTCAGGATTCATTCGCGCGAAACTGACAGCCTAAAATGGGCCAAAAATAATTGACTGAAGAGGAACATAATGATCCGTATCATGACTTTTATTTCACAGCACATTATTTTCGCAATTCACATCACATTTATTATTCATCATTGGATGTGATGAACAAATTGAGATGTTGGAACGGTGGAGATTAGGTTACTCAGGGGAATTCTCGTGTCGGGGATATGAAGTGCTATCTCATGTACCAAGTTCAACAATTGGCCATGTTATTTTCGAGCACTAATGGGTTCATTGCTCACGACATATCGCTCACAGGAACCGCACGGCTCATAGTTCGTCATCAAAAATTCAGTCTCTGAGGTAAAATATCCAAATATTTCACTGACAGTTTCGACTTTGACGCTCATTCTACAAAAAAAAAAAAGATTTCCACGAAACATATTTGCAAGGAGGTTTGAAAAACAAAACCTCAATCTGCTCAATATTTTGATGCGTGCAGTTTGATGTGGATAAAACATAATCTTGATGTATTGTTAGCTGCAGGATGCGAGAAAAGACAGGGAGTCAACAAAATGAGAGCAGGTTTCAGCATTTTGCATTCGCCTTGTTTTTTCACACGAAGCGAGATGGCACAAAATCCCCAAGGAAAACAACTTGAATACCTTGAACAATTTTTGTTCAGCGGACTCGACTCAAGCTGTACCTGGAAACGTTTCCAGATCTTTGCTGTGTACACATCTGCATGAAAGTGTATCACAGCTCTCGGACTTGATCTGTTTGGAATCTCCAGAATTCAGACACATTTTGATGGAAAACACTTCTTTATCTCAGCAGAAAATTTGTCTGTACCGGCGCGAGTACTCGTCAGGTGTAAAAACTCACTGAGTGTTGCACACAATGCTCACCATTCGTGCTTGCATGCTTCTGGTGTCCTGGCGTTTGTAACCAAGAGAGAGCTTCGATCATGAAACTCGTGGAGAACAAACTGGCACCAAGAATCTTTCAAAAAAAACTTCAAACGGGACAACAAAGGAATACGGGCGGATTCTTGGGATCGGAGACTCACGCAATTTTCTGGTGTGGGTGTGGACACTGGATAGGATCCACCAATGCCAAGAATCAATCGTCCCATCAGGCTGAATTCGTTTTCTGATTCTGAGCACAAATTTCGTGCACGTCCGTCTTTTGTCTTTGTGCTGACACATGTGCACTGCAGAGTTGATGAATGTCGGGCCTCAAAGAGTACACGCAAAATCCTTCTGACATTTTGGCTTCTGCGGCACTTGGGCCGCTGGAGGCGAATTAGGGAGTGCTTCCCGCACTGCTCCTCCTGCCTAAAAATGACTCGCGGTTATGAATAATCTATGAGGTTCTCAACGTTCAGTGATGCCTGGAAGATTCCGACAGGAATTTGGCACTCAACAAAAGAAATCAACCAAACGTAAATGTGACGGACGGCATACAACATTTCCTTTCCCATTTTGCATCGACAACTGCAAGTTTTCGTGCATTGCATGTTGCGAAAACAGACGGAATCCTGGTTCCTGAAAGCAAGCGCGTACACAACCGAGATGGGACACTGCTCAACATGCTCGACACCGTCACAGCCATTTCATATCTCGCCGTTGTTGTCGTGTGCGCACGATAGAAACAATGCACAAATATCTATTTTAATGTGAAAAGAGTTTTCTCGCTACGTTTTTTTCGTCGATGAAATTTTTGAAGTATGCAAATCAAGTTTGTGCAAAAGCACACGTCACGCTCGCTTCGATGCTTCCACCTTCATGTCCTTTGGTGACGGGAGCACTCAGACTTGTGTCTGGTTCAGCCAGTGTTGCAGAGGGTTTAACGAACAAGTTTATCCAGCAGACCACGAACCGCTTATCTGCTGATTCAACCTCAACAATCATGAGCGACAGTGGAGAAGAACACAGCTGCTTTCGAATGGATTTTGGACTGTGCCGTTTTGGATCAAGGGAAATTGAGAACACGTTTCACGTTTGGTGAAAATCCATGGACAGTGGGATGAGAGTCAAAAGCGACAAACGCGAGTGGATATCATTCGTTGTTCTCACCACCTTGCTGCACATGGGTAAACTGGTAAATTTGAGAGGTGCTACACAACGGGGGTCCCACTGCTGACGATTGATACGTTATTATTTTCCACAAAAAAGCCAAACAAGAGACAACAGGAGTGGGACAAGCCCTGCAGGTGTCGCACAAAGAAGAAACTCGATCTCACCTTGATGGTTTCTCCGAGCGTGCGACACTCCTCCGCCGTGCGCCTGGGCATCCTCACACCCGCGCTCCTGCTGCTGCTGCGAACCTTCACTCTTTCTGTCGTCATGGTTTGTTCCCCTGAGTTCACACCTTCACGGCTCTCCTTTTTTTCAAATCATCCTTTGAGAAGTCAATCCTTCTCCTGTCTGATCTAAATTTCAGCTCTCTCATGACTGGAATTGTCTGTGTCCAGATTCGAGCCACATAGATCTGAGGTGTGGAACAGAACCAATCAACAGTAACCACACAAGACCCTCCAACAATAACTGCTGAACTTTCCACTGCTGTGGTGCAGCCCACCTCTGTAATATGTTTGATATGAAGGATGTGGAGAGATAATCCCATCAGCATGCTGCGGTATCTGTGTGCAACCACCTCCCCATTCTAATGAAGCTGCAGTGATATCCCGCTTCAGAAAGGCTAAAAGTCACAACAGTATCTACCTCAGCCCATCTGACTCCAATAATATGACAATCATGTTGCCACTTGGATGATGTTTTTGCTGTGATCAGAAGACTGCGGCCCGGCATCCTGCGCGACTGAAGCTGAAATGAGAAGCTGTTTCTGCGTGATCACAGGATGCACCAGGTGAATGCCGCCTCACGATTCCGGCCAGGTTCCGAAATGTCGAAACCTGACTTGAACACGACTGCGAATTGAAATGTGACACGGTGGAATGCAAAAATAGCTCCATGGAGCTCGCGGTGATTTGAGGAAATTCTGATTTTGCTCACTCTGATTTTGCTCACTCTGATTTTGCTCACTCTGATTTCGCTCACTCTAATTTCACTCACTCTGATTTCAGTTACTTTTTTGTCAGAAATTCTTACTTTTTCACTCAACATTCATAACTTGGAAACTTATTCAGTACACATGCAAATGGAACAAATTTAACCAAATGGAACTTTTACACATTGTTTCACAATAATATCCACATATAACCAAAAGAATTACCCAATATCCATTTTCAAACTTTTGTTGAAAAAATGACTTTTCAACCCAAACTTTAGGCCCACCT
>JAAUXT010062990.1_pt1 | contig 18859 bp, 21 predicted proteins | sample 7278171 | NCBI WGS metagenome assembly JAAUXT01 (sample SAMN14350112, study PRJNA611818) | marine sediment metagenome | isolation source: surface marine sediment (1.8m) | place: French Polynesia: Moorea | collected 2018-08 | reverse complement strand
TCCCCTCCCCCAGCCCGCGCCCCGCCCCCACCCCCCCCTCCCCGCCCGCGGCCCACGCCCCGTCCCCCCGCCCCCCCCCCCCCCCCCACCGCCCACTCCCCTCCCCAGCCCGCTCCCCTCCCCCCGCCGCCCGTGCGGCCCCTTTGATCAGGCTCCTCCCGAAACACCAGCTGGCAACCGATCCGATAACAGTGACATATTTCAGCGCTACAAACGTGCTTCGATCTCGCCCAACCCCTGCTGCTTTGAACTGGGGTGCTCAGGTAGATCCGTGAAACCCGTGCTGACGAAATGCAGCAACTTCAGAGCTTGACGGGAGATGGGATCGCTTCTTGTTATTTGTGCGCTGTAGCCGAGGTTGAGATACAGGTACTGAGGGTCTTTTGCGTCAGACTGTGAAAATTGAGGCAGCCAGATCTGCTTCATCATCGGTGTAGTTTGAGACAGTTGATTGAGCCAAAAAAAGCTGCGTCTGATGTTCAACTCCTGCGGTCCGCCTCACCACGAAACCCTGACCAATTTTGAGAGATTTTTTTTGAAGCGCGCGGTTTTCAGCGAACCGCAGGCTGAGTGCAATCACTATCGATGTGTGTGTGTGTGTCTGTGTGTGTGTTGTGTGTGTGGGGGGGTCTCTGTGTGTGGGTCTGTGTGTGTGCATGTGTCTGTGCATGTTGACTTGCCAACAGGTGGGGGGGGGCAAGTCAAGCTTACAACATTGTTGGAGAATGACCAACAGTCAACATTGGGTTGGAAACTGCCAAGAACTTCAACCCCATCCCCTCCATGGAAAGTCAACGTGGCAAAATCTGCATTTTTCACGTCGGCCACGTTGGTTGATTGAACCGCGCGATTCCCAGGCGCAGCGTTCTTGTTTTCTCTGACCACAACGTGACGTGTTCTCCCTCCAGGATGACTACATGTATGAGATGCAGTCGGACGGGGTGAGAGACCCTTTCCTGGAGCAGGACGAGTCCACGTGTCCGCCCCCGCCCAAGGAAATCCCGACCTTCGGGTGCAACGTGCCAATCTGCAAGTCGGACAAGGAGTGTTCGGGCGCCGGGCAGCGGTGCTGCTTCAACGGGTGCGCCTTCACGTGCATGCCCACCATGCCTCCGCCTCCCAGTGAGTACCTCCCAGTTATGCCATTTAGACCAGTGCACAGCTGCAATATTTCATTGTATCTCCTTCTCAAAGGTTCTGAAAGAAAGTTGTTGGTGTACCGTACCGTCTCGGGTGAAAGACGCACTTTTTTGCCCCAAAATTGAACATCAAAAGAAGGGGTGCGTCCAATACGTGAGTATGAATTTTTATTTTTGATAAACCTTGGTACCAGAAAATAGGACCAAATCTTGGGGTACGTCTTTCAAACATGAGTGCGTCTTATACAGGAGACGGTACGGTACCTCCAGTACATCAGGCAGGAAATACACCAAGGTGCTGAAAGCGCTGATATTTTTGCTTCTCTTGCAGTTGTTGATTGGAGGAAGGAACCACCAAGAAGACTCAGATCAGGTACTGACGAACAACCGACAGTGAAATACATCTGAACTTGCCGCCGCGAACATGGATCAGTACAAGGGAATACTTGTTTCCCTGCAGCTAACGCAGCCGCAAAAAGCGAGTCGTAAAGAAGGGTCGCCCGGTGTGATGAACGTAGCTGATCCTCAGTACCCGGTTCTGGTTTCAGGCACGTCGTGGTTGGTCCCGGGTCCAGACGACAATGAGACAGGTAAGGTGTCAGGTACGTGTCGCTTCCGCTTCCTGTTCGTCCCGTGTTGCTGCCGTGCTGATTAGCTCGTCGTCGCCTCTGTAGGTTGCAGTGAAGTGGCCTGGTCGTTGCAAATGCACAGGTGCAGAAACGTGCGTTTTGAAGGATCGCACACAGTTTGGCTTCACAGCTTTTGCGGGCCGAGTGTATTTGCGCTTCAATCAGTTACTCTTTCTGTGTTGACTCCACGTTCCCTCTATTGTGAAAAACGCTCGGGAGAAAATAAATCACTGAAGTGTGTGGCAGGTCCAGGGAAGGCTGGGGGAGGGTAGCGATCATTTCCAAACCAAAGGGACCTTCAGTTTGACGAGTGAACCCAACCGGACCAGAACAGGGGTTTTCACACAGGCAGGGCGGCTTCAGACTTTTTGACGCTGGCGTCAAAATTTTGATGCGTGGGTGTCAAATTTAACATGACACCCAATGGCGAGCGTCAAAGAAACCAGTCCAATCCGTTCCTGGCCTCTCGTCAAAATGTTGACACCGCATCATCTGTATGAAACCCCTAATTTTCAAAACTTCGCGGTTTGCTGCAGTCCATTGTTGTTCGCAGACGAGGACTGCAGCACCAACGACATTATGGAGGACGAAGACGCTCTGCTCTGTCCTCACGGCTACATCTGCCACATCGAGGATCCGGGCAACCCGGGCCTCGGCGTCCCCAACAGGGGCACGTGCATCAAGGAGAAGACGTCCGCGCATACGCACAGAGGCCGCAGGTTCCGACTCAAGAACTTCAGTCTCCAGAAGGGCGTCTGCGTTTTTGAGAACGCCATCTTCGTCGACGGTGCTACATTCCTGTACGAGCGCCATCCTTGGTGAGAGACGCGTTGTGGTTTCCTCCGAGAGCTCAGCTGATTCAGCAGCTTTGAGCGCTCTCTCAACATGCAGAACGGCGTGCGGCAAGTTTTCTGCGTTTCTGCGTCTTTTGCCACAGAAAAATTGTGTCTAGAAAGCATGCCCACCAAATCAAAAGAACTTTTTCAACAGCTTTTTCAGATGCAGAAATGCTATTCGTGCATGTGTATTTTGTCGTGAAAAATTGACGTCAAAAAGTTTACGCATATCAAAACACGAAGCTCTTTTTGAAAGCGCCTTACTTAGCTTTAGAGACGAGATTGAGAAAACATTTGAAAATATGAAGGGAAAAAATGCAAGTTTTGCGCCTGACGATGTTCGAAGCCGCACAAGGTGCTCTGGCAAAGCTGCAGATCAGTTCAGATCGCTTCTCGCTTCAACTCTGTCTCACGCTTCACCGGATTCGTAGCTTCTGCAGTAACTCTGCGCTTTTGTCTGTTGATCTCATACTTGCAGCACCTGCAAAGACGGCGGCATCACCTGTGCAGTCGGTCGACCCAACACGCGCAAGAAAAACGGATGAGAATTAGTTCACCAATGAGCCAGCGGGATCTCAGTGCAAAATGGTGCAAATTACTTGCAGCAGATCAAAAGGGTACTTTGACATATCACAGTGAATATAATATGCAGCAAAGATAGTTGTCGCCATGCATGTTTCTGAAACCATCAATCATGAAATAAAATGAAAAACACCCACGTTCTCAACATAAAAGTGAGTCGCGTTTGTGCCTTTCGTGCCCGCAGGAAGAAGGTGTATGTTCCTCAGGTCACACATCGTGCGTGAGTGCATGCGCGTACACGAGTCGATGTTGTTTCAAGGTGCTACTTTGTGCACACACGCACACACGCACACACACACACGCACACACACTGGAAATTGTAAATTCTGTTCAATACGAGTCACGTTGTCCTTTGAGAATTTCCAAGGACGAGCAGAAATAAATTGAGAGACAGAACCCATGCAGCACAGACACTTGTTCTGTGTGTGATGTCAAACTGTCGATTCTCCAGGTGCACGTGTGAGAGAAGTCGGCTGCAGCAGCGATGCAGCGAATGACGTAACTCGTCTGTTTCTGCACCCGTGGCTCAAAACACAAAATGAAGAGATTCCATGCAGGGGACATGAAACAAAGAACCCGGGAAAAGTCTTCAAAAAATCGTCATTTATTTGTACTTCTGTGTGCGTTGAAAGGGTTTTGTCCTGAAGCCGTTAATTTGTACTCGTATTTGGAGATTGCACAAAGACAAATTGAAGTGCCGCGTGCAGACTGACAGCGAGACAGCTGCCTCTGCTGCACGTGACAAAACGTAAAATCCAATCGTCACTTCGCGGCTGCTTATCACCTGAGCGAGTACTCGTACTACAAAGCATTGTGGCGAGTCACCAAAAAGGAACACGAAGACCCGTTGTTATGGACGTTCGTTCCACTCCAGTGAGCAGCAATGTGTCGAGCAGTAGTGTTCATATGTGAGTGTGTCACCACACCTGAGTTGAGCAAACACCACCGTCAGCAGTTTGTCGTGTTGCAGTCAAGGCAGAAATCACAGAGGATCAATATTCAGCGATGGAGATGAACGGGATATGGCGGGTGTTTTTCCTGTGGACCCTATTCGCGTATGTGGACGCACAGAACAACAGCTGTGAATACGCCACTTGTAACGATGGATCTGGCTGCTACACGGAAACAGACGTCTGCGACAATCTTCGTCAGTGTGCAGACGGCACGGACGAGATGGGTGAGTACTTTCGGCTTGACCTGGTGCATTGCCATGGGAGAATCATTGCTTTGTTTGATTGGTCTGAAAATATGTGTTCGTGTGTGTGTGTGTGCGTGTGTGTGTGCGTGTGTGTGTATCTGTCTGTCTGTCTGTCTGAGCATGAGTGGTGTGGTGGTGGTGGTGGTGGCAGTGATGGTGGTGTTTGGCTTGTGTGTGTGTGTGTGTGTGTGTGTGTGTTTGAGGGTGTGAGTGTGACAAGTGACTGCAGACCAACTTGAACCACTGATAGCTCTCTTTCACATTCAGCTCATAAGCAAATAAAACACGATCCGATGCATCCAAGAGCATCTGTTGGAAATCAATGCGTTTGTAAAAAATGCAAAAATAAACTTTTGTTCTCAAATTTCAGATTGCAACCAGTGCGCGTCTGACGAATTCTACTGCCAACTAACATACCCGGCCAAATGCATGCCTCTCAGGCAATGCTGCCTCAGCATCACGCCGTATTGTCCCGCTTTGGACAGATGTATCCCCTCGTACGACACGTGCTCGGCAGACAACACGTGCGACATCACACAGCGCTTCTGCCCAGAGACCAAGAAATGCGTCGGGATGTTCGACAGCTGCTACACGTCCGTGTCGTGCTTCGGGTCAAGCTCGTGTTCTGATGGACGAGGGTGTTACTCTTCTTCCCAAAGGTGAGAAAAACTTTGTTTTGTTTTTCTTCAACCTACCGGTGGTCAGTTGTCCCATTGGCCGCTCACATGTCCAGCTGTCGTTGGCCAGTCCGTTCATCTGTCCCTTGAGGTCCTGGCCAACACCCCTGCACGGACAGAATTTCAGGATGGGTCTTGCCCCTCGAAAATATGGAGAGGTCCCTGCCGCTCTGGGACGCGCTTGTGTTCACAACTGTCTGTGTTCAATCGATCGGAAAAGCAGACCTTGAAGTGTGTGTGTGTGTGTGTGTGTGTGTGTGTGTGTGTGTGTGTGTGTGTGTGTGTAAAGGGAATATTGAAGACGTCGGATGGTCACGGCGGAATTGGCACGAGTTGGACTCACGAATATTTTGCATCCCTGCGTTATTCTCTGCCCTCCAGGTGCGACGGTTACCACGACTGCCTTGACGGTGCTGACGAACGCAGCTGCAGCACCAACAATTGGTCCAGTGGAAGAGACCCCTTAGACGAGTATAAGGAGAACAAGAAGCGCACGATGACCATTCTTTTAGCAGTTGGTATTCCTGCTGCAATTCTGGTGGTCTTCGTGGCTGCGGTGTGTAAGGCGAGCGGTGGTGGACAGGGCAGCCACGGGAGCAGCGGGCACACCAACATGCGCCCAGTGAACCTGCAGAGTCAGCCGGCGTCGCGCGGCGCGCAACCGGCGCCGGCGCGACCTCAGCCAGCGGCGCGGTACCCGAGCGTGAACCTGAGCGTCCCGGTCACACAGTCTTCGGAGAACCTCGGGCACACGACCATCGGCGTGGACCCCACTGCTCCGCCCCCGTACGAACAGGTCCACGACCCAAAGTTACCCCCGCCTCCACCGTATGACCAGGCTGTGGATATGACAGCACACGTGGTCTCCAGTCGGTGTTGACGCTCGCAAATCGGTCCCTCACAAGTGCCAGTGTGCGCATCAATTTGATGATCAAGTTTGAGTCACAGATGATGTTCTCACGGAAGACAGGGTTTGTTGACGGAGTTTTCACCAAACTTCCCATTGCACAGCAGGTGGTGTTGACTAGCAGCTGCAGCCAAAAGCCAGTTTTCCCCATTGTCACAATGCAACATTTGCCACAGTTTCCTTTCAAGAGCTGAGCTTCCGGTCCCTTGTTGCTCACGTGTATTCACCACACACAACATGCGTCGGTTTGTGCCGCGTGGTCTTCCTTGAACTTCGTGGTTCAGCTTGGCCTACGCCTGTGGGTTTGTCGAGCGCATGTGCTGCTGTTTGGTCTGTGTGAACCTCAAGTGTGTCCTTGAACTGAACATCAATGAACTCAGAGCTCTGCCGGTCGGAGTCTCTCTCAGTGTGAAGCACCAAGTGCGTGGCGAACCTGTGTGAGAACGAAGCTGGAGATGTTGCTGGTGTTACTCACGTGCGTCCACATCAAAGCCTGCATTCTGTTGAACATATGTGTGTGTGTGTGTGTGTGTGTGTGTGTGTGTGTGTGTGTTTGTGTGTGTGTGTGTGTGTGTGTGTGTGTGTGTGAAACTGGGATTATGAGCGCATGTCCATGGAAACCCCGCTTTTACAAGACAGGTCATGCATGGGTGTGCGACTGTTCTCAAACCGTTTCCTTCGCCATAGCCGCGGAGAAGTATAAAGGGGTTCCCAAGAGCCAAATCCTTCGCAATCATTTGAAAAACAATGCCAAACGCAAATGTGATTTTGATAAAAATATTACACTGTGGTTTATTCGTTACTTTTTGTCCAAACAATCCGCGTCTTACGTATTTACATCCATACACAAAGTACAAAACCTTCACGTTGCCTTTGGAGTACACGGGTACAGTCTTCCGAAACCCAACCGACAAAGCTCACGAAAGTTTATGGTTCTCTTGGTACAAAATGACAGATATGTACAAAAATACACTTCAACCTTCTGCAGCAGCAGTGAATCCAGGGTTGCTCAGCTGTGCAAATTGTCCACTGGTTCAGCTCGGGCGAGGTTCTCCACGGTTCTGCATGTATTTCTCCGCGCGCGCTTCTGGACATGCTGCTTTGTGAAAACTAGATCTATATCCACTCACGGACGAAAGCATTGCGGGAAAATCTACAAACAAGAGTCTAAATTGACGTTGTACACTGCCATACAGCACGCAGGTGCACGTGCCAGAAAATACACACCTGCAGAATTTGATCACATCTTTCGCAGTTGCGCAACGGCCGACCGAGGAAAGGGTACATGTATCACAGAAGAGAACCATGCTGACAAAAATTAACACACTCATTGTGAGTCCTCATGTCTGAGGGTAGTTGAGCAGCATTTCTGACCGCAAAACACTGAAGTCTGGACAGGCACAAAATTGCTGAATTTGACACAGAATTACACAGAATTTTTGATCGGGACTTCAGAGTGTTCTGCACATGCAGGAAGGTACTCCGTCCATTTCACCCCTGGGAAAGTATTGTGGCCTTCTTCTTGACGCAAACTTCAGCCAACTGAAGATTTGAACAAGTGTGAAGTGACTGCCTTGGCAGAAACACTCACATATTGAGGAACTTTGATTTTGACGCAATTTCTGTTTTGACGCAGCGAAGTTCACACGCCATCGACGCAGAAGTCCAGGTTCCTTTCTTCTGCGTGGAAATGCTGTTGTCGATGTGGATTCGTCCGAAGGAAGCAGAGCGGGGCTCTCAAAACTAATCCTGCAAAGAAGAACAGCGAAGTGTGCAACACTGAAAGAAGCCTTTTGCGTTCAAAGGAACGAATCATTGGTGGGAATTTGCCCATTTCTTACCGAGTCACTGTCACTGGAAGAACTGTCAGACGAGGAGCTGGAGGAACTGGATTCCTGAAAAGTGGAGGCCAAGTTATTGTCATTCGGGCAGCTCAGCTGACCAAGTACGAACACACGCAGCGAGCGTTCCCTTGTTTTGTTGAGCTGCATTTGTACCCAGCTCTGGGAATGAACCATGTTTTCCCAGATTCCGGTGGGGGCTCCACCCAAACAAACACCGGAGAAGTACAGCTCTTTTTCCAGGTGTCGAGTTGCGACAAAGTTCTTACCGAGCTGGATTCCTTTTTCTTTGCTGCGGGCTTTTTCTTCTCATCCTCCTGAAATAAAGGCCCCAAGGTGTTGAAACAGCGCGCAGGTGCGAGTGTTACGCATCGAACCAACTTTCATTGCGCACAATGAGACAATTGACGTTTGTCGTTACCGAGAAATGAGTTTGCATATTCCTACCGATGAAGAATCCTCAGAGGACGAAGATGAAGAGGAACTGGATGATGATGAGGAGGAAGAGGACTCCTTCAAACACAAACGGAGAAAATGACACTCAAGGTACCTGCTGCTACAGAATCACAGAAAATGCCCCCCAGGAGGTGAGTGTGGTCAAACACCTCAAAATCGCCCACACTTGCAGAAACGGTGACAGATGGGCTCACGTGGTTCTGTTTCAGATTCTATTGGTAGCAAACAATACAACTGAACGAAACAACAGCTTCAAATCAACTTGATACCTTTTTCTTCTCCTCTTTTTTCACCTCTTTCTTTGGTGCTGGTTTTTCATCTTCTGATTCCGAGGAAGATTCGGAAGATGAAGAGGAAGACGAGGAGGAGGATGATTCCTTTTTCTTTTCTTCCTTCTGAAATATCAAAACGTACAAGCGCAGCGTCGTCAGACATTTTTCTGTCAGTGAAGTTGTCAAATCCAATTCCCTTCAAATCCAAGTGTACAACACGACAAGGACTGAATGGAGCAGTACCTTCGGTGGGGCCTTGGCCGGAGCCTTGGCTGGTGCCTTGGCTGGGGCTTTGGGCGGTGGTTTCTTCTCATCCTCTGACTCCGAAGAAGATGAAGAAGAAGAGGAGGACGAGGAGGACGACGATTCCTTCTTCTTCGCCACCTGAGTCAAACCGAGACAAGTTTCAGCGTTTCTGTTTCTGAACGAAATGTGACACATCAGGAGGAACCTGATCCAACAGACGAGAATGACGATGACCAGCGCGCAGCAGTGCACAAAATCAATTTCCGCTGATCCAACGTTTGTTCTATGCGACAAACGACAAAGCTCACTGACTTCAAACAGACTCAGACACCAGACTCAAACCAAGAAAACACATAAAAATACCAGCGTGGCGCAAAACTAATATCGAAGCTGGCAATCCAGGAGGGAAACAAGACCAAGCGAACCTCGAGTCTCCGCCTACGGGGAACAATTCGTGCGCAGAACGGAATCTGCCGAATTTTGTGATCTCCTCTTTGATTTTTTTCAATGAAAATTGTCTGGAAATTACAAGATGAAATGCAGGGGGAAAAAGCGGAGTAAAGATGTGTGGAGTTGAACCGCAGCTCTGTGATTCTTCACAATTGATACCCAAAGAAAAACATCAGCTTGACACGGAGCTTGTCACAAGAGAAATTTGCGTGGGTCTACGAAGCAACAGAAGTTCTCAAAAACAGAACTTCAGAAGATTAAGACGATAACTCGGATATGTGTTACACTTAGAAACATATTTTGTGTAAAATATCCACATTGCAATGCGGTGTTGGAATTTTTACATCTTCGGATTCTGAACCGGAAGTGCTGGGCGCGCGCTGTGCGTGGACACAAGAAACACGTTGTTCTCGAGTGCGAAAACAAAACTTGAACACTGCTTTAGTTGGCAAGCTTCTGGGAGCCGGGTCGATCCAGGATTGCGAGGCAAGCCAAACCAGTGCTCAACCTGGGCAGTCCAAACAACACACCGTTCGGACCAAATGCGAAAAGAGGAAATTAATTTTGGGGTCAGGGGTCCAGGGCCCGTTTTCCGGCCAAATGTCTCAATTGTGAAAAAAGTTCTGACAATGTCACCACTTGGCATTGCTGTTGTTCGCAGTTTCATTTGTGGTTTCGAGGCTGAGCAACCACCAAAACATTTACCTCTTTTTTCTCCTCCTTCTTCTCTTTCTTTTCCTCCTCCTCCTCCTCGCTGGACGACTCTGACTCAGACGAGGACTCTGAGCTGCTCGAACTCTCCTTTTGCACATTATTCCCAGAAAGTCATTCAAATTAAACAACAAAGCAAAAAAGCAAAGATTTGAAGGTTCTGACGAGCCTGTGGCAAGAAGCAGTTAATGTAAACAAATTTTCGCAACGAATGGCAAATTTAAAGTTTGGTTCAACAAAAAGACAAGCTGATTATGACTCATGAAAACGAAGAATGAAGCGAAAAATGTTTTGCCGGAGACTGTTCCTATCAAAAGTATTTTTGCGAAATGTTGGAAATAAATATATACGTGACATGCGGGTTGTTTCTTTCTACTTCTCGAAAAGCAAACAATATTTGTACCGAAGACGACTCCTTTTTCTTGGCTGCAGGTGGAGGAGGTTTCTTCTTCTCTTCCTCCTTCTTCTTGGCTGCTTCGTCCTCGGACGAACTGCTTTCGTCTGCCGAACTCTCCGAGGAAGAAGCCTTCTTCTTCTGCAAAGAAACGAGTGGTTTGGGTTCACACACACACACACACACACACACACACACACACATGTTACTTCGTTGTGAATGTTCTACGGGATCTACAGGCTACAACTCTACGCGTGTTTGTGTTGAACGCGCGCACGGTATCAATGTTTCAGTGAAAATGAGAGAAAATAGAATGGCTTATTTCTTGAATATTAATTTTTGGCTGTAAAAATATACCTCAACAGGTTTGATCTCTTTTCTCTTGAGCTTTGGAGTTGGTTTCTTGGGAGGCGGCTTTTTGTCCTTCTCGTCTTCAGTTGAGGAAATGACAACTTTCTTCTTGGGTTTCTCATCCTCAGAGGATGAGCTTTCCGACGATGAGGAGGTGGTGGATGACAATGACGACTGCATGAACAGGTGCATGAAACGACAAAGGCCATGAAGGGAAAACAAACCAAGGAAGACAACCTACAGTCACAAAACTTGGATTTATAGGACAAATGTCACGAAGAGAAAAATCTCGTGTTTGGGAACTCGTCTCATCGCGACTCACCTCGTCGTCGTGTTTCTTGGCCGCCTCCTTCTTCGCTTTCTTCTTGTCGTCCTCCTCTTCGCTCGACGAACTCTCTTCGCTGCTGCTCGAAGCAGAAGAATCCTTCTCCTTCTGAAAGATGTTTCGTTGGACTCAAATATATTTGTCAAACTTTCTTGACAGAACATCAAACTGAGGCGCTCAGTTGCTGATGGTTGGCTCGGGTTGAACCTTCCTGGTTCGTACCAACCCAAGAGGAAAAAGTATTGAAGACTTGAGCATTCCCTCACCTTTTCCTTCTTCTTCTTGTCCTTTTCCTCCTCGCTCTCTTCATCAGACTTCTGAAAGACCGAAACATCTTTCACCATGCAGTTCCAGGCGGAGCTGTTTCATCTGGTCTTGAGGGATTCTGACTGACAACAAACCAGCGTGGAACTTCCTTTTCCCAGGACCATGAACCTTGTCTGGTCCACTTTGGGCACCTTCTTATCTTTGACCCTCATGCAAGAACACACAGACAGACCCACACAGACAGACCCACACTTGGATTTCAAGCTGCTTTGTCACAATCAAAACAGTCACACGAAAGGAGATGAACGAGTTGTTTGTCGACACTGAAACACAAACTGGTCACTTGGTGAAGGTATCGCTCGTACAGCACACACCAGCCAGACGAACTGACGTACGTGTACTTTACATTCACAGACAATCGGCTTCTGCAAATGGGTGAGAGAAACAAGCTGTTATCGGACGGATTGGTCAAGAGGAAAGGTTAGTGAACCTCTCAATGGTCAGTCAACCCTCTCAATCACACACCAACCACCCCATCATCGGTGTCATTGGTTGTGGAAGGGCGAAATTTCTTTGTCCCACAGCCTTTCCTAATTTTAACAAATTTACCCAAACGTAAAGAAGCGTTCGAGGTTCGAGGTTCAAGAAGCTGTTGCTTGCGCAAATTTGAAGCAGCGTGACAAAGTAATTATCTTTCACAAACTGGATTCTCTCCACATCGACTGCAAGTCACCGCAAGTTGTCAAATCATTCTCTCTGACCTCTTTCTTTGGTTTCGCTTTCGCTTTCTTGGCATCTTTCTCCTTCTCCTTCTGTTCCTCCTCAGAACTTTCCTCGGAACTGCTCTTCTCGCTCTCAGACTCAGACTCAGATTCCTTTTTCTTCAGGGAATGAAGCATTTCAAACGAAAAGTGCAAATAATGCCGTGAAGTAAAGCAAAATAATTCAACAAGCCAACAGAGAAAAATGTGTAGATCGAAATGTGCTCTTTTGCACAGGAGCGTAAAAAAATAAAATTTATTCAAATGAAAATCTTAAAGTTGTACAGTTGAACATTTCTCAACTGAGATGCAAATCTTTCGTGAAGAACTTGCCCCTCCTCAAGGTGAAGCAACAAAACTCCCCAATTCAGAAAAGATAATTTGCACACGTATACACAGCAAAGGAAAATGCTTCGAAACACACAAAAATTCTTTTGGAGATAAAAGTCACAAATCTTGACAAGCAAAGCTGTTCTATGAGAACAAGGAAGAGCTGCAGGAGAGGGCGAAAGTTTGCAAGAACTAAAATTGCAAAACTGCAGCTGCAGGCTATCTGAGCATGCTGGAACCTTCACGACACCCAAGTTCTTCAAAGATCCACTTCAACTGTTTCTTCTCAACCGGGATATTTGCACATGTGGTGGGAACCTCGTCAACCACTGCAACCTGCACACGAATACCTTCTTTTCCTCCTCCTCCTTCTTCTTTTTCTTTTCTTCCTTGGCCTTCTTCTTTTCTTCAATGATTTTCTTCTTCTCTTCCCAAGCCTTCTTCCTCTCTTCTCTGGCTTTCTTCTTCTCTTCCTTGGCTTTTTCTTTGTCTTCCTTGGCCTTCTTTTTCTCTTCCTTTTCTTTCTCTTTGGCCTCTTTCGCCTTTCTCTTCTCGGCTCGGGCTTTCTTGGTTTCCTCGTCGTCATCACTGTCGGAACTACTTTCACTGGAACTCGAACTCGAACTGGAGCTGCTGGAGCTTTCCTCTGAGCTCGAACTCTCCTCCTCCGATTCGGACAGTTCCTCCAGTTCTTCTATTTCGCTGCTTTCCGATTCACTCTCTGAGACGGGTTTCTTTTTCTTTTTCTAAATTTAACATAAGACCTTTAAAGGTTGTGCATTCAAAGCAAATGAACGGAGCTGAAGCAAAACAAAAAGTGTTCGTGTTTTGACTCAACTTTGGGAAGTCGCAGTGATTCTGCTTGTGCTCAAAAGTACAAAGCTGCTCGCAACTGGATTTAGTTCTGGTCTGCAAAATGCTGTTTTATGAAAGATTAATGTGAATATGACCGACTTGTACGTGTTGAATGCTTTTTGACCTTTTTACTTGTTAGTGCACGCACACAACTTCCTTTTTTTCTCAAAGAAAGCGCACCAAGAAATCTACAACTACATGTACACTGGTACATTCACCGCACCCACAACACGCAGTTACAAAGGACCGAAACAAGCAATAGTTGCAGCACTCAGTGAACACCGTCATTTTGGGACCGAACATGTCAGTTTGTGATTTGAGGTTTGAGGTTTTTGCAACATCAGGTATCACTTTGTGGACAAGTGTGGCACAACATGTCAGATCCAGACTTTCTTTTCCTCGCAAGATTCACGCCAAACTGTTTTGTTGTTTCTCAGATTTTTACCAAAATTCTCATGCCAGCGTGCAGAAAACGGAATTGAATCAAATTACCTTTTGCTCTTCCTTCTTCGCTTCCTTTTCTTTTTTCCTCGCTTCCCGTTCAGCAAGTTTCTTCTTCTTTTCCTCGTGGTGCTTTTTCTTCTCCTCTTTCTCCTTCTTCTTTTCCTCTTTCGCTTTTTCCTTTTCTTCTTTGGCTTTGATCTTGTCTTCCTTCGCCTTCCTCTTCTGCTCTCTCGCTTTTTTGGTCTCTTCGTCATCGTCGCTGTCGGAGCTGCTGGAGCTGGAGCTGGAGCTCGAGGAGCTGGACGAACTCGAGCTGGACGATTCGGAACTTTCCTCCACAGATGAGGACAAGGGGCTGATGTCAGATTCACTCTCAGACTCCTCCTCACTGCTCTCTTCCTCCTCACTCCCACTCGCTGCTTTCTTTTTCTTCTGCAGCAGTACGCAGGAATATGAAGAAAAGTTTGAAGATAGTTGTGCAACAATCACTTTAAAACACAGCAGTGCGTTCAGATTCTGAGAAGAGTTTTCAATGAGATCAAACAGAAAAGACTGAGATTCTTGAACCAGACAAGAAAATCTGGGCTTGTAGACTCCTCCCACAGAGTCCAGAATCTGGAAATTTCAGATGGCCAAGCGAGAGAGAAGTGAATCAGCACGAGCTTCTTCTCACCTTCTTCTTCTTCTTCTCGCCATCCACCTCGTCCTCCTCGTCCGTCTCCTCAGTATCGCCCTCTGTGCCGCTCCCCTCGCTCCCCTCATCTCCGCTGCCCTGTGTGGAGAAACAAGCCAAGTCAAGGGTTCAGCTGTCTCGTACCCGTGTACAAGTCGCACCCAAGGATAACACGCACCCCAACTTTTGCCTCAATTTTCTGGTACAAGGCCATGTTAAAAATATAGCAATTTCAACCCATGAAGAGGCACCCCTACTTTTGGGACTCAATTCTGGGACAAAAAGGTGTCTCTTGTACACGGGTGGACACGGTACCAAGAGTGTCAAGCTGCTCGTCTTCCATGCAAGACATGTCGGTTTTCGCCCATTTGAACCCAAAGGGCATTTTTGCACCGTCAAAATGGACATTTTTTCAAATGGAGAGGAAAAAAAAGGAATGAATTGGGCATTTCCTGCGCAAGGAAAATATTTCTGCTGAACGTTATACCTTCTTCTTCACTTTCTTCTTCTTTTTCGGTTTGGAAGCAGCCTTCATCGCCTCCTGAGCCTGTGAGGAAGTCAAACCACAAGTTTCGTGAAGTGAACTGAACATTTCACGTCAAAGTTTCACAGAGGAACGCTGAATAGGAAAGACGGCATGTTTCTCTGATTCTGAGACCCCATTTGGAACACGACATTTGAAGAATGAAGAAAAGTTTCGCTTTTCCGCAACAGTGATCTTCGACCAAAACACAAAGTGTTCGCAAGTCTTCAAAAAGCATCACTCTACGTCATAGAAGAACCAGAAATAATCACAAACGTTGCAGCAGTGAAAGTTTTCGCTGTTTTGTCTGAAGAACTTGCGGTGTCCCTGCATGGTCCCCAGCACAGAGGCTTTGGATCTGCCATGGATGTCATCTCAAACAGTTTGACCCCAAAATGCTCCTCGAAACATTTTAATGACACAAACATGAATGACATGGGCCAAGACACGTCTCAAAAAGTTGACCGACACTCGGTACGCGAGGCCTAGGGTCTGAGCGGCGCTGGACTCGCATGCGCAGAGCAGCGTGACCCACATCGCGCAGGCGCGTCAGCTGCTGACCTTGATCTCCTCCTCGTGCTGCTCGATCCACTCCACCTCCGTCTCTGGAATCTCGATCTGCAGATAGCTGTACAGGTGCTCGCACTCCAGCGCCTCGAAGAACGCCTCGTAGTCCTGCAAAACCAAGACAAAGGGGCAATTCTTTTGTGCAGAGCTGGTGGAATGTTTCGGGAATTTTTTCTCCTCTCCTAGCTCCTCTCGTCTTTCGAACGAGAATCATGCCTTGGTCACGTTTGTTTTTCTCAGGGTGTTGGGACATCCAGAGGGCTCCTTTGACGAAGGGACGCAAGGGCGGGTTCAGGGTTTGGTCACGTGACCTACCCCTGGGAGTACGTGGAGATCTGGGACAAAGTTCTGGGGATGACACCTGGATGTGTTCTTTCTCAACCAGCTTCCCGGAAGCTTGTCCAGCCTTTGGAGAAACTTTTGTTTCCCTTCAGGTGGGATGGGACCGAAAGGACCCCATGTACACACGTGACAGGTGGAAAGAGAACAATTTGTGATAATGCCCTGATCATTGGAAGGGACGGTAGAGTGTATGTGTGCGTGTGTGTGTGTGTGTGTGTGGCGGGGGAGAGAAAACACCGGCATCACACGGTTTCAGTGTCTCTTCATACCACTCACCCCGATGTAGTCATCGTCCTTGAAGATCTGAGGCGGTAGGGGGCGTCTCTCCTTCTCCCGGACCTTCTCCGCCATCGTCGTCTTGAGCTTGACTCGGTTCGGATCGGCGATGTCGACCGGTTCGAAGTCGATGTCCTTGCTCTCCAGGGTCCATAGTATATGGTCCTGTCGCTTCTTGAGCTGTATGGTCACGAAAACAAACCAGCCAAGGCACGTCAAAAGGGAAAAGGCAGAAAAGGGAGAATCCTATTTTTCATTGCAAATAGGACTCAACGCGGAACCAACCACAGAATCCGTTTCGTGTTCGGACCATCCAAAAACAAAAACAATCAGAAAGACCAGAGAAGCAGCGGTCTCCAAAACGACAAGTCCTCTTTGTGACTGGAAAGCCATTCTACAGTAATCTTTGTTCCTCGGCAGGTGATCGGGGTGGGGGGGGGGGGAGGAACCACCGCCAACTCTGATCGAACCGGGGACAATTGGACACGGCGTCTGTCTCATGATAATGGCCGGAACAACCAAGGCGTCGGACCGCCTGTGTCCGAATCTCATTGATTCATGCCCATCGAGGAACGTGTTGGGTGAAACTGCTGCCGGTGTTGTCACCAGCCACAGCAGAGCTTCACCAAGGTATGGAAATCTCGCTCCTTGAGCCACAGTAAACACAGGTAAACAGGCTGCGAAGGTAGAGCAGCCATGTTGCGTAAAATAAACCGGTACACGATCATGTTGTGGAGCAACTGATACGTTCTCTGATCATTTTGCTCAAAGTTTGGGTTGGAAACTCAAGTTTTTACTGAAGACTCAAAGAGAATCTCATATTGCGTTTCTGTGTTCTTTCATTCCCCTCTTCGTAGAGAGAGAATGTCTGTAGGTGTATCGTTTTTTTCATATTTACCTCTGTGTTTCCTGGGTTCGACGAAATGTACACCCGAATCACCATCTTGCCTGTCTCTTGGAATGCCTCAAAATCACAGAAACTAAAGCGAAATATCCACTTCACAAATCGATTAGAACATATTATTGAAGCGCCATTCGAATCCGGGTTTTTTGAAATGTGTTTCTAGCAATTAGAAGAAATGGGTTGGCTGTAATCCGACTGGTGTTGCCGAACCGATCCTGAGGATCAGCATCTGGGGTGCGTTGCTTGCAATTATTTCTTGCGGGGAGCGGGGTGGGAGAGGGAGGCGAGGTGTTTGCTCAGGCTTTGCGCATTCTCCACGGCGCTGCATGAGAGGAACGGGGGTGAAAGACCAACAGGAACGGTGCGAAGTTCTTGGTTCTTGGTTCGACTGAGAGAATTAAATCAGTGTCCTGGTGTCAATGTTGATTCAGAAAGAAAGCAGGTTGATCTGCTGAAGCTGATTTGTGTCAAAAATGTGCAGTTTCGAGTCTGTTGTGCAGCGCTTGAGAGACATTTCACTTCTCGGGCACAAGCGTGGTTTTCTGATCATTGGAATCTGAAGTTTGAAATTTGGTCAAAACTTGCAGGTCCAGCCCCAAAGCCACGGTTGGACCCCGTACCTTGCCGGTAAATAGTGTATCTAACTATAAATAAATACGCTCGCTGGCTCTGGCTTCTTTTTCACTCCTGCAGCAGCTGCGTGAAGCTGCTCGGTCGGTCGGTCGGTCGGTCGGTACTCGGGGTGATTCAGCCTCTGAGTCTCCCCCGAACCTTCTCGGTGAGGCCTCGGCCTGCAGAGTTCACACGGGTTGCGTGATCACCACGATCACATCATTCAGGGCGCGCTGCAAAATTACATTTCACATCGATGAGTCTGACATTGACAGATTTTGTGGACTCCGCGAATCTCGAGAGTTGAAAGGAAAGTGCACTGCAGCGAAAGTGGCAAACTGTGAGGCAAATCATACAACCCAGGCTCATATGAAAACATGAATCATAAAACTGTAGGGTGGGATGAGGTATCCAGAAATTTACGACCCACGGAAAGGGAAGATCAAGGAAGGTGGTCAGTTCGCACTGTCTCCACAAGAGACGGCACCCTTCAGTGATTCAGAATCCAGTTCAGGTCACAGTCTGCCTTAGTTGTTCCGGTTGTCAATTCGGGATGAAGATTGCCCGAGTCTGATCAGTCCACTTCACACCAAAGTGTCCCAGTCATCCTGTGATGTTGATTTTCTCGTGTTAAATTTAGTCACATTCGTTATCTTCACAACATTTAATCTGAACTTATCACCAAAACAGAGATAGTGTCAGGAAACTGGTGTCCCAGTGTTCCTGACGACGGCGGCATGAGTCCGGGCGTCGTTCCTCCGCGACTGCGATTCAGCGATTTGCGTCTGCGTGTGAACTTGAATGGTAAGGAAGTCAATTGGGATGAAACAAATGCGCTTTCAGCCGTGTCAAGATGTACCAGCAGATCCTTCGAAGGAAAACTCGAATTCTTCCCGGGCAAAAGGGCTCAGGGCTCAACCCCGGTCCTTCCGTCTGAGGTCAGGAAACGACGTTTTTTTACGGTTCCACTGAAGCCGTGAACACACACAACATTGAACGTACGTAACTCACACGTGTTCGATTCACGCAAGACCACACCTTGAGCAACAATCTATGGCGTCGTTTTGGGAGGCTCCCTGTTGAAGACGCAGTCTCATTCCCAGAAATCGTGAGATTTTGGGTCAAATTCAAGGGTTCAGAACAAATAAGGCCCCGTCTGAGCCATTCTCTTTGTTCTTTATGTTAGATTCCACTTAAATAATTCTACTGTTAGCCCAGTGCACCCATGTCAAAGTATTTAACACAAAAGAGTTAAATACTTTGGTCTTTGTGCACTTGACTCTCAAGGCTA
>JAAUXT010026654.1_pt1 | contig 18862 bp, 17 predicted proteins | sample 7278171 | NCBI WGS metagenome assembly JAAUXT01 (sample SAMN14350112, study PRJNA611818) | marine sediment metagenome | isolation source: surface marine sediment (1.8m) | place: French Polynesia: Moorea | collected 2018-08 | reverse complement strand
TTAATGTTGTGTTGCTATTGGTCTTCCATCACACAAAGATCTGAGCAACTCAAATTTGTCATTCTTGAAATACGATAGCCAATCGGTCACTTAAATTTTCTGCCTCGTACAACCCCAGGACACGACGCTTTAGCTTCGCACAAAAATGTTCCAAATTCATTGGAAAAGTCTCGCAGGTTCCAGTGACACGACTCGGTTCTAGAGACTCGGAACGGCAAAATCACGAGCTACAGAACCATGTTACACTGGACAACGACACCCACAAGATCCATCCACTGCAAGATTTCTCCAACGACACAATTCCGTCGCTCTTTCACGAAGAAGTTTTGTTGTTCAAAGAGAAGTAGAATTCCAAGCTGTCGTGCTCCACGTTTTCTCGGGAACAACCTTCGCCGGCTCCTCCCGTCCGCGCACTCACTCACGCACAACTTTGTCGCCAAAGCTTTTCTCCGTTTTCTCAATGAAACGTCACTGGTTGAGCAGTAGCGGGACAGAAGCCTCGTGTTGACACACGACTCCCGACCCGCAGTCTGCTCACACGCCGCCCAGCTTTGGCGAGCTCAGGGCACTGTGCGTATTGACTGGACATCGCTCCATCGTGACAACATTTTTCCGCCCACAAACTCGTGTCCGTGTGGAGACCGAGTCAATCCCATCAGCAAAGCGTGAGGCCCAACAATTAGATGAAGTGACGCTCATACAGGCGTTACTTACGTCTTTCACAACCGCTTCTCATTTCCACCGTTGCAATGGAATTAAATTTCTGCACAAAACGATTGAGGAGGAAAGGAAAAGCGTCACGAACCTTCAGTTTGGACATGATGGCATTGTTGTCCCTGTCGCTCAGCGCTCCGATTCGCCGCTGGAGAAACGCGAACGTTTTTTCCGGAGACAGACCTGCAAAAATAGACACGTTTGCGTCAAACGACTCAGTGGTCTGTGGAGTCCATTCATTGCCTTTTATCGTGACAAGAACTCGTCACCTGTGTTGGCAGACCAGACCACATGTGATGTAGACAGCACTTCAAAAGCCAGAAGACACCTGCCAACAGTCAACACCAACCGAATCTATCCGCAAAGTCCGGGCAGAAATAACTCCAACTGCCTGGACTGTTCCAAGACTGAAGAGGGGGTCTCTTTGCCTTCCTCGAAGTTTGAAACAGGAGTGCACAAACATCGCTTATTTTGATGAAAACTTCCTCGTGTTGGAACGCCTGCAGTACACCAAGGGTTGTTCTGTACTGTGGGGTGATTTCCTTTTCAAATCACAATCTGACAAATTTCGGATGTTTTCTGCAGTGATCGGAAGTCGAAATCACCTGGTACGAGCCATTTTCAGAAAAATTCCATCAGTTGACAGAAGAATGCAACGAGCAGCGACGAAGCCCCAACACAGTTCACACAGTTTCTTGGTGCAAAACAGAAATACTGGGATGACAGAAATGCCACACAACGGCCGCGGTCGCAACTCAATTACGGGAGACTTCGGCAATTCAACTGGCGGCGAGACCTTCAAAGACGGACGTCTGTCGATTAAAGAAGGACCACAGGTGCAAATGTCACGACTCTCCAATCTCCCTTCTTCCCCAATCTATTCTCCGGCAGAATGCAGAGTCTTTAAACCTTGTGACACGGGCAGCAGCGCTGTCAGAACTGCAGACTGGAGTCCACTGGCCGCAGGTGACACTGCAGAACGCCTTTCCATAATGGAGTCTCGCGACAACACGAGAAGAAAAACACATCAACTGAGGAAATGGAAAGAACTTCCCAACACGACGAGTCCGCCGGAAAACCTGCTGCGTCGCCTCCTTATCTCAGTTTCATCTCTCGAAATTGACTGAATCAGATTTTTCTCCGTCGGACTGATTCTGAAGTACCTTGTTATACGAAGTCCCCCTTTTAACCCTGGGGGCGCCAGACTCGCTCAAGTTGACAGCGACTCCGGGGGACCGTCACACGAGTCGGAACCAGGAAGCTGGCGGCGTCACAGACCGATCACCGTAACGAACACCATCGGGAGCGCTGCTGTATAATGTGCACGGAATTACACAGACGAGTCACGCCTCGGTGTGAAGCCGGGGCTTCCCGAGGCCTGCATGCAGACATCCACAACACGCCGCAGTAACCCAGGGCCCCGTCCCGCACTGAAACAATAGGCGAGCGTCTGCCGTGCGTTTGAGCTGCGCCGGCACGCCTCAACCTTTCATGTTCCCAGCTAATGTCGTTATCTCAAGGCTTTGTGATTGCGCAGACCGTTTCCCGGGGCCAGATCAACCTGCATTCGCGACAAGCCGTCAGGGTCACTATGTCCTCTCCGTTGCGACATCCCTGAAGCCCGAGGCTCCCTTTCCCGGTCCATCTCAATTTGAAAGTGCAGAGGAACTCCAGTGTCCACAGAGAAAGAAGACTCGAAACGTACACCGAATCTGAGCCACTGTCGTGGTCGTCCTGTCGCGTCGTCTCTTGCAACTCGTATGGTCGGAACGTGTTCAACGTCGCGGGGACGAGTTCGGAGTTCTCTCGCACAGCTGCATTTTGCGTGAAAATATGAACAGCGACACGCTGCCTGCCGACAAGACGGGCCTGTGATAAAGGTTTTTTCCACAACGCGTTCTTAAAGATTCATGCCAACCTGAATGTTTGAGAGCACTTCTCCGAGAAAAGTTCCCATTTGTGTACGCACCCCACGTCGAAACAGAACGTGGTGCTGGCAGGATCTCACGCCTGGATCAAACCGCGCATCACGCAACATGCACCCACCACCTTTTCTCGTGTGGGAGCAAACCGCGCGTTCTCTCGCACAGGTTTTTGCGCTAATTTGTTCCGAATCTTCATTTCCGGTTCAAATAAAACAGGCCTGCTGCAATGTTGAATGACTGCTGTTCGTGGCGTCAATGTTGTCGGTGCAACAGGTGTTTTTCAACATTCCGCGTGCAAAAGGCTGTTATCCTCAGATTCGAGCAAATCAACGGCGTCAGCTGCATGACAGCGTTCAGGTCGAATTCCGTCACAGTTCTTTCTGCTACTGTGTGCTTCCACGTGCACAGGCCTTGTCGTCCGCCCTGGACTCGACCCGGCCTTGGACAAGACAAATTTCGTTCCGTGCTGTAGAATCCACGAAACAGGCACATTCTGTCACAAAGGCAGCTCCCCTCACCTTTCTGTCGTGTGACGGCGACGATACGTGCTGAACAAACTCGAGCATCTTCCTCAGCAAATCTGATATCACCTCCAATTTTCCATTGTCATGAAAGCTTCATCTCAACAACTCCACCCGGTGTGTGGACTGACACACAAATCTCTTTTCTTCCGGCAATCTTCAAACCCCCAAAGCAGACACTTCATGACAAGGCTCCACTTTCAGTCGTGCACGCAGCCCGTTTGGCCTGAGTTTTCCCGAAGCTGCCGCGCGACACGATGTGCAGCTCCTTCAACACTTCGGGCAAAACTCGTCTGATCTGCACCGTGGGACAAACTGTCCGCGACACGCACAACAAATGGGAATTTAAAGCTGTACAAACAGCTGAAAGCAGACGCCAAAGTTTTCATAAACTGTGGCCTGTTTTTGCAAAACACATCGAACAATGGTGCACGAATGAGAATGAAGCAGTGTGACCATTTGCTCAAGCTTCATAAAGAACGGGAAAGTGAACAGTCCCCGTGGCGGCAAGCTCAGCACACCACGTATCCAAGTCCAAACATTTTTCTGGGGGAGGTCAGGGGAGCAAACGAGGATTTTGACGAAGTCATGCTCCTTGGGCATAACGAAGACTTTTTTCCCCTGACCGAAAAACAGCTCCACCTTGGAGGTGGGTGCATGGCAGTGTCAACGATTTGGTTGGTGGTGGGGTGAGGAAAAGGACACCCAAAATTTCTCTCGGGGGGGGGGGCAGTGGGAAGAAGCTCAAGACTTGGACTGTGACTCAACTTTTCTTTCGACCGTGGGGCAGGAGGCAGACTCGGACTTATGCAAAGAGGAACAACGCACTGCAACACACAAACGTTACACCCGATCAGACTCTTTCAGTCGGGGCTTGGTGTCACCCTCTAGCAAAAGGAGGACAGTGATACACTGAATGTCCAAAAGAACTGACACGAAGAAGGAAAACGCTCAAAGCCACAGCAGATATCATCTTCCCGCAATCTTCACAGCGCGCGTGGGGAGTGAAACCGTCAGTGCGCAGCGCTGTGCTCTGGATGCGCCTCCTCAGCCAATCAACGCTGAGCCGTTCGACCAACAACTTGCGCGGCTCCACACCGAGCGCTCGGAAGGATAATGTGCGGCAAGTTGTGTTCTTGGCGAGGAAGCCGCCCCAAGTAATTAACGGAACCACGCAACAAAGCGGCGCAATCCTGCATTATGCAGTTGTATCACGCGAGGCGGGCGCTTTGAGGTAACTAACACCAGCGCGAGACTCGTCCTCATCTCCAGTAATTGTTTACCGACCAGATTGGTCCTCCCTCAACAATTTCTCATTCACCGTCTTGTATGGAGGTGCTGCTCAAGGATCCCACCAGCAGGTCAATCTCGAGAATATTTTTTTTGGACGCCGTCACCTTGAGACCCAAACGCAGAGGCTTCCTTTTTCCTCTTCACACAAACAACCTGGTGTTCTCCGACACTGGGCCAAACCCGTCTCCATCAAACTAGACAGCTGCACAACCTCAAGTCGTGGGGTCTGGACCCACCGGGGGCAGGATTCATACTGGGCCGGGTTATGAAACAACGGCAAACACGCTTCGGGAGAGTCACAAACTGGGCGTAGGCCGTGGGTAGGGGGGGGGGAACTGACCTTCGATTTGCTGGCAGAGCTTTTGCAACTGATGCATCGGGCAGAATTCGCAGACGACGTTATTCCTGCTGTTCTCCTGCAGCGCCGAGAAGAAGGCGTTCTTCAGGCTGTTCATCAGCTCCTCCACCTGCGCAAAGAGGCAGCGGTCATGGACGACGTCTACTTCAGTCTGAGAAAACACGAGAATCTGGGTGGGCGCCACGCGAGTCGCATTTCAACGGCCAGAAACACAGCGAGTTTCGACGGCGCGTCCCGCGGCTGCAGAGTAATTGCCTCCATCACGCACGCAGCGCTTTCCGTCCCGGAGCAGCCCGAGGACACGCCGGGTTCCCGGTTCGCTCCGCGCGACGCCCACTGCGCACGCGCGCAGCTGGAAACCGCATTTCCATTTGAGAACAAGGAAAAGACTGGCACTGACTGTAAAATGGAAAGCTTGCGGCCATTTCTTGCGAAGTTGTGCTTTATGTGCACAAAAGGACAGACGTTCGGCACTTGACATTTTTGACAGAGTGTTCGGATGGCATTGTTGTTTTTGTTCGTCTTTTTCAATCAGACATCCGAAACTGTTTCGAGTTGTGCACACCAGTCGTACTCGAAGTCAGGAAGAACACCACCGAATTGCCTTGCGTCGTCTGAAGTTTAGACTCTATTGTCGTTTTGCTCGGAAAAGATTCTGTTGTGACCGCGATTCAAAAAAGTGAGTGTAGATTCTCACCACAGGTTGGGAGGCGCATTGGACTCACCATGGGTTGGGAGGCACAGTGGACTCACCACGGGTTGGGAGGTGCACTGGACTCACCACAGGTTGGGAGGTGCACTGGACTCACCACAGGTTGGGAGGTGCACTGGACTCACCACAGGTTGGGAGGTGCACTGGACTCACCACAGGTTGGGAGGCACAGTGGACTCACCATGGGTTGGGAGGCACACTGGACTCACCACGGGTTGGGAGGCACACTGGACTCACCACGGGTTGGGAGGTGCACTGGACTCACCACGGGTTGGGAGGTGCACTGGACTCACCACGGGTTGGGAGGTGCACTGGACTCACCACAGGTTGGGAGGCACACTGGACTCACCATGGGTTAGGAGGCACAGTGGACTCACCACAGGTTGGGAGGTGCACTGGACTCACCACAGGTTGGGAGGTGCACTGGACTCACCATGGGTTGGGAGGTGCACTGAACTCACCATGGGTTGGGAGGTGCACTGAACTCACCATGGGTTGGGAGGTGCACTGGACTCACCACAGGTTGGGAGGCACATTGGACTCACCATGGGTTGGGAGGCAGTGAACTCACCACGGGTTGGGAGGCACAGTGGACTCACCATGGGTTGGGAGGTGCACTGGACTCACCACAGATTGGGAAGCACAGTGGACTCACCATGGGTTGGGAGGCACACTGGACTCACCACGGGTTGGGAAGCACAGTGGACTCACCACAGGTTGGGAGGCACACTGGACTCACCACGGGTTGGGAGGCACACTGGACTCACCACGGGTTGGGAGGCAGTGAACTCACCACGGGTTGGGAGGTGCACTGGACTCACCATGGGTTGGGAGGCAGTGAACTCACCACAGGTTGGGAGGCACACTGGACTCACCACGGGTTGGGAGGTGCACTGGACTCACCACGGGTTGGGAGGCACACTGAAACACGTAGCAGAGATGACGATGCGCCGACCAGACCGGCTCCCGCGAGATGAAGGCGAAGTGCTGGCGCTGCTTCACTCCCTACAGAAAAAGAGTTCAAAACCGTCCAAAATCCTCGAACACGAAAGACAACGGTAAATTCGCTTCCAATACGAGTACTTTGCTTTGGCACAAAGTGGCTTTCTCTGAAAAAAGCCTGCGACATTTGGGAAATCCGTTTTGTTCTGAGTTAATCCCCGAGAAAGAAGCTTCTCACTTCCCTCTGGTTTCCTCCAACAGGCTGTGCTTCCTGCCGCTGTCGACAATGAGTTTTCAGAGTTTACCGAGAAGACAGGTTTGTTCTTGAGGCAAGACAACTTTCTTGGATCACTAAATTCAAACAAGAGCACCAAATGGTGTTGACACGCGCCTCAGTTGCCACAGCTATCTGCAGATGGACAGACGCCGACGCTCTCTCCGTCGCCGTGAGCAAAAGAACCAGGCAGAGTATTGGCGTGGAACACGAAAACCATCTCCCCACATCGTAAAATACACACGAGTCATGTCCTGAAAGGTGGACGTCAAAAACTTTCCTGTCAACATGATCTGAAAGTATCGCAAAGAAAGGATGAAGGGATTTGACCCGGTCTTTTCAGCAGCAGAACACTGGTGGAAGCCTTTCAGCCTGAGCTGGTCCACAGTGGACAAAATGTCAGATGTCAAGATCTCGCTCTCTCGACCTATTCTTGTTTGTGTCGCGGCATTGAAGATGACTTCTCCATTGAGAGCACTCCTCTGTGATGTTCCCACTGTTCTACTGAAACCACCCCGCAGGGCCTGTGCGCACTAAACGGAAACGAAACATCAGCAGAAATAGATTACGGCTTTGTCGTTTTCTCCTTCTACACTCTGAATTTTCGCATCGTCCTCGCAGAAGCGATGTTGGGGAGTCAGAAGTGCCCGGTGTCAAATCTGCACAAGGACGTTTCCACACGGGCGATCGTTGGGTGGAAACTCTTCACGGGCAGTTTGGACTGCAGGGCAGTTCTGACCCTCCAACAGCGACACAGTCGACCAAGTTGGTTGTACAGGACAAGACAAGTCCATAACTTCTTCCTGTCCAAGTGACACATTCTACCTTTTCAAATGCTGAATTTTGCGTGTTGAAAGCTTTTGTCAGCTCCGTCCACATGAAATCCGCCAAAGAATAAATTTTCTTCCTCTCGGAAAGTTCCAGTTAGAACCTTTGGCATTGAGCCGGGCCGATCCCTGCAGAAACCCCTTGCACATCGCAAAAGGTCAACTGTTCTGTGCTTGGTTTCCGAGTTTTACAAACAACAGTGGTCGCGACGCACGCGACAACGCAAGATCAGTCACGAGTGCAAAAACCACCCAGATCTAGATTCCAATGCGCGCTGAAACTGATCTTTCCTTTGCTCGTTCGTGCAACAAACACTGACCTCCAGGTTCCGCAAACTTTACATTTGGCCACGCTGCAAAAGCTCGTGACCACAAAACATCGCAAGTGTGCAGAGAAAGGATTCTCAGAGATGGTGCAAAACACAGAATCACAGCAAGAGTTCAGCACACGGTACACACAATACTTCGTGCATTTTCGTGTACAATTCTCATAAAACATTCAACGCCAATCTCGTATACCTGCACACCTGTCCTCCACACAATGACTTTTCAATCGCTTGACATTTGCAAGAACTCGCGGCAGCGGATAAGTTTGCAGCGACCACGGCGAGAAAGGACGAATCCTGCTCGAAGCTGCTGCTCGTAATTGACAGGACGAAAAGACAAACAAACCAGATATAGCTGCGCCACATTTAGCTCAACGACAGATGTCCCTCCAACCTGACCGCAAGGCCTCCTGATCAGGCCGGACGCATTTTGCAGCAAAGACACCAGACCTAAACAAACTTGGTTGTACACCACCCCCCCCCCCCCCCACCAAAAAGAAAATGAAGGAACAAAGCCACGCTCGTGTTTCGATTTTTTTCCAAAACCAGTGTTTGTTCATCTCGCAACCACAAGCGCCGTGTCTGCACGAGCGAGAAGGAACGCACCTGTGCGCAGTAGGAGATGTCCGAGAAGTCTCTCTCGAGGATGACGGATTTCCGGTCCGGGCTGATGAGCGTCACCGTCGCCTTCCCGACGCCGATCAGCATCGTGCGGTTCTTCTCGGCGGACGAGAACAGCTGCGCCCCCGCGGCGTCTGACGGACTCCCGTCCGCGGCGGCAGCGGGCGAGGCGCCGGAGGAGCTCTCCTCCTCCTCCATCGACTCGTAGCTGGACGAATTGTTGGGTCTGAATCTCGTGGCTCTTTGCTCGAAGGAGACGTCGGTGCCGGAACAGCCGCTGAGGTCGCTCACGTCTCCGTCGGTGTGCGCGGCGCCGGAGCTGGAGCTCGCGAAACTCGCGTCGCTCTCGCTGCTCGTGTTCATCGGTTCGGCGCCGCCACCGCTGCTCTTCCTCGCCGCTCTCTGAGCGCCTTCAGTCGAACTGCTGAAACTCGTGACGTGCGGCGACTTCCGGAGGGTTCTCTTCCGCTTCTCGTGCTGGTCGAACTTCAGCACAGCTTCATCAATGAAATCCCGCTCTGTTTTCGAGGTGGACACACTGATTTTGCCGATGTATTTCACTTCGTACAGCTGAGTGGCCATGTTCTGTATTTCGGCCCCCAGACTCTCCGTGGAACTCCCTCGGGAAGGCATGTCTGTAGATTGCTCTGGCGCTGCGCTCTCTCCAATGGCTTGTGATATGGCCGCGTACAACTCGTTGATCTGGAAGACACGAAAATTGTGGAACCATTAATGTTATGTCGAGCACATGTCCGTATTCCATTCGTCCAACCACACCAAACATGAGAAAATTAGGGCTGTCAGCCACTCGCTGAACGTTCTCTAACACCTGAGACGTGAGAAGAGCGTCACCAGACAATGGGCAGTGTCACTTGCGTGGGTCTGAGCAGTCACGACCGATACCTTCCCTCGTGTTCAGCGGTGATTGTCATCGAGTATCGAGGCGTAGGTGTACACAACACTTCGCGTCCCATTTGCAAATCTGACTCAGCAAAGTATAGCATGCATTCGTGATTGCAATTCAAGTGCTCATCAGTCCCGTGATCCAACATTTTGGAAATGCCAAATTCTGTTGCCTCCCCTCATGGTCTCGATCGACGGACTTGCGGTCGGAATTTCTGCAACTTGATTGCAGTGCCACAAAATTTGCTGGCTCTCGAAAATTTGCTGGTCGAACCGGGGGAGGGGAGGGGGGCTTCTTTTTCCACGGACGGTCCCACGAAATTGCTGGTTTGGTCTGACCATTTCAATCAAGACAACCAACTGACATCAACAACAGTCCAGAGTCATTGGACTGGACGGAACAACACCATAGTGACTGCATCAAAGGTGGTCTTCACTTTTTTTTTCTCAATACCATTGTTCCCACTCTGTAGCTGTGAAAGAAATCTTATCCAACAACTTCTAATCAGGTCCACCACAAGCCAGTACATTTCTTCTCATTTGAAAAGCCACAAAGAAGGGAAAAAAGGGCAGGTCCCTTCAATTTGACGGGACTACATCAAGAGAGTGAAATCTGTCCAAATGCACGAAAGGGAGAAAAACCAGCAAAATTCAAAATTTTCCGTCTGCGAAATGTGTTGGTTTGAACCACCACCACCGCAAAGATAGCAAAACGGTGACAGGACCACACAGAACACTGTGACAAACACCAAGAGTACGTCCGATCAAATCTGTCACAAAAAGGAAGCGAGGAAAATTTGCTGCGCTGAAAGTTACGAGAAACCTCGAATTCTGAGAAAAATGAGCTGGACCCAACAACCACTACCGTGTCCGTGTGACGATCCAGTTTGACATGCGTCTAAGATCCAGTGAAAGAACTGACGCCTCGAGTCGTGTTCAAACAGCTTGGTGGCAGTGTGCTCTTCACACTCATCAGACAAAAGACCACTCACTTTCGTCGAGAAATTTCCGGTACATCGTCAGCAACAGAGCATGTCTTTCAGCGAGAGGAATTCATCAAAGCTTACTCGTACGCCATCACGTTGAGCCAACATGAAATCGCACAAAACCCTTCAATAAAGATTCTGATAAATCCTACTTACCCCTGTTCACGAGCTGGACATCTGGCACCGAACTGAACAATGTAGGACAGCGCAACAAACAGCGAAATGTTTTCTTTCAAAAGTTGACACACTTGGCACAAGCCTTTGTTTTCAACTGGTACGCGCGGAGGAAACAACCAATGCGATCCGAGATGCAAATACAAATTCCTCTAAACCTGTTCTGGCTGTGATCCTGGTTCAAACTCCACACACGAGCTTCCTCTCGACAGTTTTGAGGCGTTAGTCATCTCCCTGGATCGGAAGGGCAACGCTCACTTCAGTCGAGGGTATTGACAGTCCAGGGAAGTGTTGCCCAGGGAAGGAGCCTGGACAGGTGTTGCGTAACAGTTTGAGGTTTTCACAACCTACGGACCGTCAACAACAGCACATCCAGGCTGTTTTTCTGATTTGCCCCTTCTGCACTGGAGGTTGCACTTATCGTGCAACAAAGCACGATCTATTGAACAGTTTCCGTGCGTGCGCTTCCCCTGACGATTTTGTGGAGTGGGGACGAAAACGTGACCCTTTGTTTCAACATTTTCACGCACCAGACCGCGGACACAACTGGAGTGCAACGAAGCGTAAACAACCAACGTCCTGTCGGGCGACCTGTTGTGACCACATCGTGAGATCCCAGCGGGTTTTGTCAAAACGTACGATGAGCTCGTACGGAATCCTTCGTCACCAAGGCGAAACTTCCAGTGTTCGACACCCTCACCCGCCCTGCCTTTACTCCAGCGCAATTAGAAACGTTTGCATTTGCTTGGGCTCGGTGACCCCTGGACTAATTCCCTGACCCCTGGATCCTCACCGTGAGGAGCACCTGGTGCGTGCAACAGGAACATGTAATCAACGGGCCGGAATTTAGCCAGCACCACAAATATCCCTCGAATCAACAACAATCACAAATGTTGTCGAGGTCAGCGACGAAGGTTCTTGTGTGTGTGTGTGTGTGTGTGTGTGTGTGTGTGTGTGCAGGGCTGTTGTTTGACCTTGACAATTTGTTGTTTCTCGGTTTGCTTCTCAGCCCTGTTCGTCGACTGGAGAGATTTTTGGGTGCGAGTAGAGTCTGTAGTCTATGTTTCTGTTTCAATTGTTTCTTTCTGCTCATCCACAAGCAGTGGGCGAGTGGAGAACTCACCTCCGATTTTGCCGACGCTTGGAAGACATGACACGTGAAAGGCGACTTGTTGACGCTCTCCCTGGTCAAGTAAGCAAAGCAGAGTGGATCCCACTTTGCAGACGTGAATCGTGACAGTTTGTGAAGATTGTGCAAGAACATGACATCATCACTGACTGGGCACTTTGCAGTCAGGGTTTGTGATGGTGAAACTTGCACAGCTAAAGCCACTTGCTTCACAATTTGTCGTCTCTTGACCTCCACCAACACCCACGGCAGCATCAGCTGTGTGTAGCGCCATCCAAGGTCCACATTCCCCAGATATCTGAAACTGAAAACTTCGGATTCAGATCTTTCGCCGAGAACATGTTGAAGTTCTTCTCCAAGAGCAGCCGACATCTTCGAACTCCTGAACGTTTCGCTGTTGCGAAGAAAACTGACAGCGTGACTCTTGACAAATGTAAGATATTTTGCTCCAGTATCTTTCACGATATCACTGTCATATGACATCGGAAGTCACAGTTTTTTTGTCTCGAAGGAATCAATGAAAATATGGGTCATTTCCATCCCCCCAAATTTTTTTTCTTTGGCGCCATTCTGAAGCTGACGTCATGTTGATCTAGAAATCTATCAAGACTCTTGTGCGTAATTTTCAACCATGGTTATTTTTTTCATTCGCAAAGTATCTTTTCAGACGACTGTTTGCGTGTAGACATTGCACAATTTATCCAGAAAAATCTGTTGGTGATGAACAGGGCCTTATTTTGGAAACTTATGAAGAAGCCAGGGCCTATTTTCTGCCAGTCATGCCCTCCGCCTGCTATAAAACGCAGCGCGAAATTCTGCAGCAGCGCAATTTGACAGTCGCACCGGTTGGAGAAAAACGAAAAAGTGGAAAATGCCTGCAGAAGGATCCATTCGCTGGCTCCCATTGGAGTCAAACCCTGATGTAAGTAAACACCCTTTTAGATTTGCTCAACTGCTTTATTCTGATGTTTTTGAGCGAAATAACAGCTGGATATTGGTCATTGCAGGTGATGAACAAGGTGAGTGAGTTCGATCCGGAATGGTCGGCGGCGTGGTGGTCATGGCTGCCAGCTCATTGCTCCTGCTCCAGGGGCATAAATTTATCAACCCTCCGGTTTTTGAGCACGGCTCATGTGGTATGGTAGACTCTTGCTTTTCATGTTTGAAATTCTGGAGGTTGCTTCGGACAGCAACCGCCGGTTGTTTTCCATGTTTCGTTGTCACCCGGAAATCAACTGAACAAACCACACTGCAGAATTTGTAAAACAACTGTTTGTGGAAGTGAAATGTCGCAGACTGCGAGGTGGGAATGCAATTCTGGTGAGATTTTCGTGCGACCAGCTTGTGTCAATTTGACCATGCTGTTCCCAGCCGGGTATTGAAAACATGATGAGACTGGCGCACAAGCATCTCGCCAGAATTGCATGTCCGTCGTGCAAGTGAGTTGACAATTTCGTGTCCTGAAGTTACATGATGGAGTTGCGCTCATCATTCGATGCAGCAATCGATCGCTAAACAATGGGAAAAGCGGCCAAGCTGTCCTAGAATCGGGCTGAGAGGATTCACAACGACTTGCGTCCTTTTGCATGCTTGTGCATGTTCATCAACAGTTCACAACTGGTTGGACATAGCTCGCCTTGTTGCAGTGAAATGTCTGAATCAGACCGAAACTCCTATTTCGTCGGCAATTTCAGTACGTGTGCAATCTGGGAATGCCTGACGGCTGGCACTTCACGGACGTGTGGGGCCTCGACCCGGAGGTGCTCAGCTTCGTGCAGGGACCCGTCAAGGCCGTCATGCTTCTGTACCCAATCACCGAGAAGGTATTTTGCCAGGGCATCGCGAATGTCTCAAAGGGCTCGGGAGACTCCCAAGCACGAAGAAGCGACTTCAATGCTGCCTTTCGCAACCTGATCATGATACTCGGACCATTGAATTTCAGTGGCATCCCGATCAGGTCGCGAAAGGCAGCATTGACAAGCTTAATCATGGTGCCATTAAATTTCAAGAGGTACGAGTATCATGACCCAAGTTTGTCCCGGCAGAAATGAATTTCCCCTCAGCAGCCCGAGCATCGTTGGTAGCAATCAATTTCTATCTTCCTCGTTTGCTGACGTGAATGTCAAGCTGCTCAAAGGTGTGATCGATAATTTTCGGTGAGACTTGCGAAGCCGAAGTTTCTGGGTCTGACCCTGAACAACTGAGAGTCGCACAGACTGAACTCGTTGAACTCTGCCTTTCAGTCGGAAGCGACGATGATCGGCGAGGTGAAGGCGGACAAAAAGCAAGTCTACTTCATGAAGCAGAACATCGGGAACGCGTGTGGAACCATCGGGCTGATTCACGCTCTGCTCAACAACGCTGACGATATCGGCCTCCCTGGTGAGGGAACATTTGTTTTCAACTGCACAATGTTCAGCACGTTTGTGATGGTAGAACGACTGGCGGATTGAAAGGTGCAAGGAAAAAGTGCAGGCTGAAACAATTTGAAATGTATTCTTGGCAACAGGCGACAAGCATCTGGGAAAGTTCCTCGCTGCAACGAAGGACATGAGTCCACAAGACCGAGCACAGCACCTGGAGAAAGACGAGGTGAGTTGAGTGCGACCTTCGAGTACAGAGCGTCGGGAGTAGCTCGGGGGTGTACGGTCAAAAGTCTTTGCCGCTGTCGATCGTCATGTTTTTGGCCAAGCGACATTCCAATTGTTCTCCAATCACCTGCTACCAATGCTGACCAGTTGGATTGCAGACAAGTTGACCAAATATCAAAACAATGAACAACTGCTCGAATCGAGCGGCAAAGACTTTTGTGACCAGCCTCGTACGCACAACTTCAGAGGCAAACGTGCACGCGCCCAGCTTGAGAACTGCTCTTTGATGTAAAACGACTGATGTCCCACGGTCCGGTCAAGGATGTTCTTGTGCAGGGAGGGATGCTAATTCGAAGTCTCAGCATTTGATGTGACGTCCAAACACCCATCCAGCAACCAGTTCCAAGAATTTTGACCTGAAGATGAGGCACGTTCACATTTTCAATTTGAAATTCGACCCTTTGCCCCGAATGTCGGGCCTCGGTCAGCAGTCTTCTGGATCATGTCGTGGTGCTGTGTGTGAAGAAACCACTTCTATTTTGACGAGAAGAATTGGACAGACCAGGTGTGGCTCCTGAGCAGCATTTTCAGTCTTCACTTGTTGCAGGGCTTCACCTCTGCGCACGAAGAGAGCGCTCAGGAAGGACAAACGAAGGTATGATTTGGTCCGTTGTGCTTGAGCAACTGAACGACAGATGTCACTTTTGAAACACAGTTGAAAGCAGCGGTTGCATGTGGTGAATGAAAGTCCCTCACACGTAACACGGTGTCTGCCTCCCACATCACGGCCAAAATGAAAAAAGTTGGGGGCCTTTTCGGCCGGACTGAGGTAGCGTTCGATTTGCTGAAACTGAGCCCGAAACCAAAATTCCAGTTTGGTTTCAGCCAAACTACCTTCTGAGTTGGTTTCATTTTTGGCTTGGATTTGATGGGTACATTGGTGAATGGCGTTCTCACATGAATCTGAAGTGAAACCATCATAATTGGTTTCGGATTTGTGCTCCGGTTCGGTGAATCGAACGGTGCCCGAGATCTGGGTCCTCTTTTTAATTAAGGGAACGTCATCTGATTGTCTGGTTTTGGAATCAATATTAGATCACACTAGATACCCTGCCATGATTCCCCCCCCCCTCCGGTCGTGTAAACTAGAATCAGCTGCGAGACTCTACTCAAACCCAACAATTTTCCTCGCAAAAGTTGGAATGCGACGAGAGCGGGGTGAGTTGTGAGTTGCACTGTTTGCACGTTGAACAACGTTCATTTCAAACGTTGCCTGAAATCAGAGACCGGGAGCAAGAAGCCCAGAATTGATTGCGCTTGTTAGACGCGTTTGTGATTGTGAACGTTGCGCCGACAGGCTCCGTCGAGAGACGAGAAGGTCGACAACCACTTCATCGCGTTTGTGCATCACGACGGCGGGCTGTACGAGCTCGGTGAGTGTGCGCGCTGTTCACGTCAACATCCTGCTGGGGCAGCGCCCTGCAGATGGGTCTTCCCGCGGGAAAAATCCTGCAGCGGAAACAAAGCTTCCTTGATCTGCAGTGCTTTGAACGGGAGGTTTGTGCTGACGGAAAAAACATGTCGTGTTGGACCGTGGCGTAACGTGGCATTGTTTTGTTCGTGAGGTGACGAGGAAGTAGTGCTGTGTAACTGAACACCGAAACTGGGCTAGTTTCGTGTTTGACCCGAGGAGATCGGCTTCCGTGAGGTCACTCGAGTTCAATCGATGATTCCCAAGCCGAAGATCTGTTCGTTGTCCTGTTCAATACTTCACGAGACCTTTTGTTTGCTTTGAGTATTTGTTTTCATCGCGACTGCGTTGCGTCTAAACACACGATTATGCATGTAGGAAATTGAATGGGTTGTGCTCGAGGAAAAACGCCACCGGCAACTGACGATGATAACAATAATATTGCTACAGTGCAGCGTGGGTCTTCCATTATTTCCTCGTATTTTTTACGAGTCAATGTCATTCAACGGCAAGTTTCTTGGTTGCGTGGACGCTTCGCTGTGTTCATGTCCAGTTGCTTTATCGTCAATTAACTGCCATTGTATTTCATTGTTTGTCTTTGGACGAAGGTCGTGATGTCTCTCACATGTCTTTCTTGCGCTACAAGCGAACTTCCCAATGAAGAGATCAATCTTGGAACAAAATGCAGCGTCACTGCCCAGTTTTCGTACTGTGTGGACAGTACAAGTCACGAGTCATGACTGCACGCTTGTTCCTGGTCTCTGATGTCTTGGAAGTGCCGTCAGATTTTGTGTGGGCGTTGATCTGTTGACTGAACTGGACTTCAGACTCGGGTTCACTTTGAGGTGCAGAGGACCGGTATCGCAGACGATCGGGTCGAAAGAAAACCCTGCTTTTTCCTTGCACTTTACATTTCTCTGTCGATGAACACCACTCCGGGTGGGTTGACTTTCCAAGCATGAGAAGCTGCTTTTGAGCTACTATTGGAGTTGTCGAATTGTTTTTCACAACGAAAAATTTGGGACGGAAATTCCTGAAGACTTTGCGTTGCGAGTGCTTGAAACGGAGCTGACTATGTTGCTTTGGTTTCAGATGGCCGGAAGGACGGGCCGATCTTGCACGGTGCCACGACACCGGACACTCTGCTCGTGGTGCGTTTTCTTTGTCAAGTTTCATGCGAAACTTCGCGGCAGTGAATAACAGCCAGAAAGTGCACGAAAACAATGTTTGGAACTCCCACTGGGGACATTTTTAGCGAGGCAAGCAAGAAATGGGTGAAGGGAAGTGCGTCTGGTGAATGAAGGGGTCGACATTTTGATTTGTTCCGACTGCAGGACACGGCGGCCGTGGTGAAGAAGTTCATGGAGCGCGACCCGGACGAGGTTCGCTTCACCGTCGTGGCGCTCACCAAGAAGCAGTGAGGAGCGGCGGCGCCGCCGCGCGACCAGAGACCCGAGACCCGCTCCAGGTCGCTTCGTTCGCTTAGAGTGCGCGACGTTGTGCTGGTGTCGATAAACGTTGTCGCTTTCAAGAAAAAAAACGAGTTCCATTCAACGCATCATTCCGGAAGACATGATTACAAGCAAAGTGTGTTCACCTTGTCGTGAGATGTCCTTGTGCGTGTTTGTATCTTTGATCAAAGCGCAACGAATTGTGCCAAGAGGTCCGCAGACTTCTGCAGATAAGTAGCGACAAATACAAAGCAGCTTCGGTGAAAAGATTTGTGATAAGATTGTAAGCGTGCCATATCTCCGCGTCTTGGAATAACTTGTTTCTATGTGCCAGCTAAATGTCACTCTTGTTTCTCATCAAAAATCTTGACAGAATCGAATTCGATGACAACCGGTGTTCGAAAGTTCATCCAAAAAGAAACAAATCCGCAGCGTGATAGTAGTGGTAAGAAAATGTCGGAAAATAAATGTTTTGAAAGCTTTCCACTCTTAGTCAAATTTCTTGAGTCTTCACCAACGGTGAAAGAAATTGCAGACAGGTTTACAAATGAACGGCACGGTTCAGTCGCCACTTGCAATCTTGTGGCATACTTTCATACAGTTCCTATTAAAATATCATCGATCAAAGCGGGACAGCAGTTGGCGAAATCTCCACCTGACAGTTTATTTGTTTCGGTTCACAATTGATCATTGTTTGTGATTTTCATTAATTAGAGTGCAAGCCATAAAAGCATGTTTATGAGCAGATAAAAATCAGCATCAGGTCAAGGGTTAATGTGTCCGGAGGCTGCGGCCCCGCCGCTCGGCCGAGTGCGCGTCGGAGGATGCGCACTACACGGGCCGGTCAGGTGAACGCGCACCTGTCCGCGTGGCGAGGCCAGCGGGCACAATTGTTGATGGCAATGGCGCAATGACAATTGCTTGAGCTCATTGTGTTCACGAATCCATTTTGTGCTCACCATCTCAAAAGAGAATAGCACCGTAGTTTGCCTCTGAAGTCTGAAAGATCATCAACCTGATCACAAAGTGAAAGGGTTTCTTCCGCGTTTCCGAAAATGGGAGTCGACGAATATTTGGAGCGTGGCTCCATTTCGTTTTGGATGGGGTAACAACGGAAACGAAACCTGTGCCAACAAAGTTGCCCATGCCAAAACTACCAATCTTGGAAGATTCACGCAAACTACAGCTATACCGTTCGCGGCTTGTGGACGTCAAAAATATCACTACAAAAGAAAGCACAAGAAAACAACCCCAATCATTTTCTGCTTCTGTCGATGCAAAGTAAGTTGTATTTTTAGACACAGTAGTGAGTGACTGAGTGCAAATTAATCATTGAAATATTGCGGCTTCAAGAGATAGGACGCAGATAAGGAGCTGTAGTACTCCACGGGGAGGCAAATCAAACACTTGAAACTGAATCAAAACAATGCAAAACATCTTGACTTTCGTACCAGCCTCGTCAGCACAGCAGATAAAAACTTTCATTCAAAAACTGCCCCGTTACATTGAAAATTGAAAGTGGTTCGTGGTTTCCGACAGGGATCGCACACCCGGTAGAGTGTGAGAAGCTGATTTCGCACCACACCAGATGAAAAAATTTCATAACAGTCGAGATGCTTTGCATCAAGACTGGAGTGAAAATTT
>JAAUXT010076858.1_pt1 | contig 18863 bp, 20 predicted proteins | sample 7278171 | NCBI WGS metagenome assembly JAAUXT01 (sample SAMN14350112, study PRJNA611818) | marine sediment metagenome | isolation source: surface marine sediment (1.8m) | place: French Polynesia: Moorea | collected 2018-08 | reverse complement strand
CTTTGACGCTCAGCATCAGAACTTGGACAGAAGTACGCCACTAAAAATTATCCTAGTCAAGGCACCCCCAATTTGCAGGTTATTCACGGCCCCAGCAGAAAACCTTCGCACCACCAAAGCAAATCAGTGTCACACACAACCAGCCACTTGACTCTTGTGTCAGCAACTGCCACAGTCTGATGTACTTTTGGTACTTGTGGTTGTGTTCTCGACCATTTTGACATTTACGTTTATTGAATTTGCTTGTGCAAAATGGCAAAGGGAATTTGCATCCATACTTGCAAGCCAAACAAAACCTTATGAAGCAGTTTAGCTGGAATGTTTGAAAACAAACAAGAAGAGAAACACAGTGCTCAGTTGGAAAACGATCAGCACAGAAATCGGAGACAATGCAACATGCATGGCTGCATTTCTTCAAAGATTCTGCTGAATAATTTACCATATGTTTCAGAACAATTCAACATTCCATTTGAAGATGTAAATGAGTGTTATTTACTGAGCAAGAGAAAACACATTGATCATGAAGCAAAAGTCAACATCGTTTCGCGGTGCACATCCATCCACGCTCGGTGAAAGCTTCGCACCTTTTCCGCGGGTTGATCTGGTATGAGAAAGTCTGTCGATATTTTCTCGCACAGTCGTGGAATCTGTAGAGTGATGCTCAAAGAGATCTGCAGAATAGGACAAAACGAAACGAATTTTTTGCTTTCAAGCAAGTCACCTCCGGCCAAAACTCCGTCCAAGATGGTTCCGCGGTGCAGAAAAAAGGCCGAGTGGTGCTGGATGAGTGTTCTGTTCACATTCAAAATGTACTCACGACGTTCACACACGCACCATGCACACACACAGACACGCACAATGTTCAAAACATTTTTTCTTGACATTCACATTTTGCTCACTCCGTAGACCCATAAATGACACCCCACAGACAAGAAGTTTGGATATTATCAAGTTGGCTACCTCTCTTTGGTCATTGCATCCTCGAGGTACGTATTCGTACTGACAAGTATTCTTGTTGCCCGAAAAACAGGAATTGAACCAAAAACTTGAATGTTCGCATTTGCAGGTGGGCACACATGTTCGCATTCAGATAGCGCGACCACTGGTCCCATCTTCTTTCCTTTGTTGCACACACTTTGTTTGGAGGAAAACGAAACATTGTAAGTCAGGGTCACTTTGTCCGACCTGCTGGAAGTGTCCTCAGAAAATGTATGGAGATTCATGAGGCAGATATTGTCAGCCATGACATACGCTCGACCTCGTTCCCTACATGAGATCTCCGATTGTTAAACACACGTTTTCTAAAGATTCAAGTCATGGATCAAGAAAAATTCTTCAGACAAGCGGTGAATAAAGTCTGAAGAAAGTTTTGATCTCATGATGACAACACATGACAGTGCGGGTCTTCATAATGAAAAGAAAACGAAGCCAAGGAGCCTGCATGCATGTCAGTCGGTTACCTGGTTGTCCATTTCTGGATGTTTGAATCCAAAAGATTGGAACATTTGTTTCGGAGAATTGGACAAAGCTCAACTTTTCTCTGACGACCAGAAGAGTTTCGAGAACAATACGCAGCCTTCAACTCTTTTTGCCGGGCTTGAGACATCATGATTCTGAATCATATACCACGATTGAAAGGCTGGGATTCCAGGGCAACAAAATGTCTTTGAAATCTAAGGTCATAGGAAGTGCCAAAAAACCACAACTTCTCTGAATTTGGCCGTCACGTTCCCAATGTGCATTTGAGAACACACAGTCGATCAATCAAATGTCTTGTGAAGTCAAGAGGCGAAGTTTGTCCACATTGGTGAATGGCAGTGCATTTCAAATCGATAAAACTCGTATGACAAGGTCTACTTTAGGTAATGGTGCCATTAAGACATTTAGGCATTTTGTATGTTACCCCCAGGGTTCATTTCTGCTTGGTCAGGAATGAAATTTCATGTTGTTTGCACAGGCATTTCAAGCATGCGCCCCGAAATGAAAACAATTGTGCCAGTGACAAACAATTCACGCATTTTCTGTGACCGGTCTTCTCAGACAATGGAACGAAGCCCCTGCGATGTTTCTCACATGAACAGCAAATCCCAGAAAAGAACAATTTCCGGGTCATTGGCTTCATTGCATTCCTTCCTCCCACGAAAAACAAGACGTGAAACAAAAAGCAAACGACACACCGCAAATCCAAGCTCAGGTGCAGGTACGAAGAAACAGACACAAAATTTTGCGACGAGGTCATCATTTCATTTTTGGTTGAAGAAGAGAACATTTTTTCGCCAAGGAGAGTTGTCTCATGAACTTCATGCGTGCGGTTGTTCTAACGGCGGGAGGCAGCCAGAAACAGTGAACCTTTGTGGAAGAATGATCCTCAAGGCAGTATGTGTCAATTTTTGCTCAAGTGCTTCACTTGTGAAGAACCACGGTGTCAACTTGAGCCAGGTATTGCGGCGAGCAACTTGACACGTTAGACGAACCCTGTTCGCTTCAAGCATTGTCCCTTCCAACGAAATATATGAATTTAAGGCACTGCTCAAGATATTAATTGCTGCTTCCAGAAGAGACAGGAGGCTCGATGAAGTAAAACATCGTCAAAATAGGAGTAGACTCTACCTTCTGCGTTTCTGCAACCAGAAATGACCTGTCCTGCATGTGGAAAAGCAAGAAATAAATGTTTGAAGATCTGACAAAGAACACCCTGAAAAGTACACACACGCACACACAAAACGCACGCACGCACACACACACACACGCGCGCGCGCGCGCGCGGTCAGATGTGCGACCACTTTGAACGGCATCGCTGTCAGAACCCTCAGAACAAACAAGGCCACTCATGGGTGATGCAGACGTTTCACATGTCAGAATGCTGCTCGTCAACTTGCCGAAATGAAGTGAAACTCCAACATTGAAACGGAGAATGAAAATTTTCTGTCAAATTGGTTCACCTGGAGTTCTTGAGTTTTTCACCTGACTCCGTTCGAGCGAAATGATATCAAAACCCTGACCAATTTGTAGCACTTGACAGGACAAATGAATGAACGTGTGTGTTTGGAAATCGCAACGACCTTTCTCCAAGAAAATAAACACCTTGAGGTTCTTGCTGTGGTTTCCAGGCTGCTTGAGTTCAGTTTTGACAAATTGGAGTGGTATTTGTGTTGGCATTTTTGCACGACAGCAATCGGCAAAACATTCAGGGCTTCAACCATGGGCGTCTGTGAATGAGAACTTTGTTTGCCATTTGCAACATATGATCTTCAGAGATCTTTTGGGAGTCCACCGGAGGTTACACAATTTCACGTCACGTTCGCAAGTGCATCATTTTTTGTCAGATTCTAAAAGTATGTGGCTGATTAGCACTGAAGCTACAAAAGCCCTGGCTTTTTATTGTTGTTGTAGGCATGCTGACGTGCTGCACAACCTGACTGCGACCTGATGGAACCTTGAGAGAATTTCCTTGGATTGTCTTTCCTCCGGGAGAACTCCACTGCGCGCAGCCGACCATGGACTGGAGCCGCTGGATCTCCGTGCTCCCGTCCTTCCTCTTCATCGTCTTCGTGCACATCCGACACAATCGGGCCCAGTGTGAGTGTTTCGCTGATGTCACTTGCTGGTGAGAAAATGTGTTGTGCCCTTCAAATTCTTGCGAGTTCGCTTGTCCATTTTGCAGTTCGGCCACCAGATGACTGTGTGGGTCCAGCAGACATCGTCATCGTCGTCGATGGCTCCGACTCCATCACATTTTTCGACGAGGAGAACTGGAAGAAGCTGCTGGACTTCGTGGTCCAGTTGGCGCAGACCTTCCCCCTGGACCAGGGAACCCATGTGGGACTCGTGCAGTTTGCCACCTCAGCCAGAGTTGAATTTGGTCTCAACAAATACTTCACAGCGCGAGAAATTATAGATTATGTGAATCAAATGTCGAGGATAGGAGGAGAAACGAACATCGCGTTGGCCATAAACACCATGGTGTTTGATGTGTTTGGAAAGGCGGGAGACAGACCCGACATCAAGGATTTAGCTATTGTGATCACTGATGGAACCCACAATGCCGAGGGCTGGAATGTCGCCGAACAAGCAGACCTCGCCAAGCGGAATGGCATTGAGATATTTGCAGTGGGAGTACGGAGTCGTCCCCCACCGGATTCCTTTGACGTGAATGAACTTCGGGTGATCGCGTCTGACCCAGCTTTCTCCGCAGACCCGAACAGGCAGCATGTCTTCACTGCAGAGAATTTTGATCAATTGACCGACGTTATCAGACAAATAACTGGTCCTCTGTGCACACATGCTGGCCGCAAAACCACCACAGTTGGACCACCCACGTCACCTGCAACAAGTCCGACACCAATACGTGCGTTGTTTGCATCCAAAACTGTCATAATGATTTGACCATTAAAACGTTCAGACATTTTTTGCACAAACCTGAATGGACCCAAACTGGCCCGTACTTTTCGTTCCTTTTGCAGCCGTGCAAACAGAGATATGAAAAGCCCAGTTCCGTGACTGCAGTTGGCTCGATTCGCAAATCACCCCAAAACAAATGCACACAATTGTCGAGACTTGCCGCATTTTTGTGATTGATTGTGTCTTTTGCAGAACCTTGCCCCGGTCCCGCAGATATAGTATTCGTGCTCGATGCTTCAAACAGTATTGTGTTCGTCGACCCGCTCGGCTGGCAGAGGGTGCTGGACTTTGTTAGGGCCGTGGTCGAGCCCTTCCCAGTCAACCCGCTGCCTGGGTCAACCCACTTCGGTACGGCAAACTATTTAAGTTTTGGAAGTTGAAAAGTTTTCAGACAAGAAAGACAGCTTTTCATCGCTCAATGCGTAGATCTATCTTGGGCGTCAAGTGGCTAAAAGTGGGTTTCCATTGTCTGAATGTGACCTTGCTGACGTTCTTCCTGAGACGATGAACCTTCTTCACCTGCAGGCATGGTGAAGTTCGGGAGCTACGCGCAGGTTGAGTTCCGGCTGGACGAATACACGAACAAGCAGCGGCTGCTCGACAAGCTGAACGCCAACAACGTGCGGCGCCTGGACGACGAGACGAACATCGCGGCCGGGCTGCGCCTCATGCGCTCGTCCGTCTTCACCCGCCGCGGCGACAGGCCCACCGTCAATGACATAGGTGCGAGTCGTGGCGCGTGGGCAGGTTGTCGTACGAGGGGAACCAAGGTCCTGGTGTTCTTAGTGCTTTCTGCAAGTCATCTGCTGTCAGATCGATTTGTGCCATGTGTCTGACTCTGGTCAATCTGAATGCTTTGATTCGTACCTCCTGGGAGAAATGGAAAAGGAGGTTCACACACCAACTGAGCAGGTTGTGGTGCACAGCTGTGCCAATCCAAGCTGGAGTTGACAGCATGGAAATACGGCATAACCAATATCAAACCAATATCTTTTGCAGGCCTCCCCAAGAACATGTTCTCACATGTACTCATATGTGTGTCTCCCACTGATTTAATCACCACCTGTCAATGATCGGTGAGTTCGTCAAACGATCAAACACGATCAGCTGCTGTGCGAAATGCAGGGTTCATGGTTCTCGCTGCAGCCATCGTGGTGACGGACGGGTTCCAAAACGTGCCGGGCGGCAAGACGGACGTCGAATCGCGCGCCGCGCGCGACATGGGCATCGAGATCTTTGTCGTCGGCGTCACGTCGAACATCAACCGTACCGAGCTGAACATCATCGCGTCCGACCCCAAACAGGACCACGTCTACTTCGTCCAGGTGCGCAAATGCTCTGGTCAACGAAAATGCAGGCACTATCACTTGCAAATATGCTGCTTTCAAACAGCCTGTTCTGGACAACTCCTTTAACATCGTTTGCGTGTCAATTTAGTCAAACGATCCATTTGAAACAGTGAGTATATTGTAGTCGCGTGTACATGTTGTAGAACTCCAGACTTGCACAGTAAGTCCTTCTGTTGTGTGGCCACCATCCAGTGTGCATGTTTGTGGCTCCTCACCTCCTTTATGTTCACACATAAGTTGTTCCTTTTTCACAAACGTTTCAAATCTGGTGTGTGAGAACCTTTTGCCTTTTGTTGTGACCCCATCGGCGTGTTTTGAACCTTGGTTTGTTCTCCACTGTGTGTCCCCACAACCACTCCCCTCCCCAAGATAGAGAAGCGACGTTTCGCTCAATGTGTTGTAAGCATTTTCGAAGTCCCTAAAGACCCGTTCTTCCTTTGCCAAGTCGACCGCAGTTGTCACAAGTATCGCAACAAGAAAGCAGGGCTTTGAACACAGGTGCGTCACGAGGCCTTTGACATTTTCGAGGAACGAAGGAAGGGCAGGATCCACCCAAAATCTGGATTGACTTTGCCCCTCAAGACATACCTTGGGGCACAGGCCTTCTCAAACACACCAAGGCCCCACCAGGAACAACCCACAGGTTGGGTTGGCCGCATCTGTTTCCCCCTTGAGGACAATCCTTCAATTCTAACCCGGAGGAAAGGGTGCTTCCCCTTCCCGAAAGCCCGCTCCGACAGACTCGCCTGTGTTTTCAAACCAAATGTCATTCTGAAGGGAAAAGTTGACAAACCCCAGTCTCCATCCACCCACCTTACCTCTCTGGATTTGAATGTTGTCATCGTAAACGACATGTGGTCGTAGAATCGTCAGCTACTCGTACCGTGGCTTGTCCAACAACACATAATGGACAGAACAGCGTCGCACACATCTGGTTCTCACAAGATTTTACCCTGAACAAAAATTTTCCTGCAGGATTTCGCACGGCTGACGCGGACAGTGCGCGAGCTCCTGGTGCCGGTGTGCATCGGGTCCGGCACCGAGACGACCACCGTCGCCACCACGACCACCACCCTGCCCGAAGTCACAGGTACCCGCACAGTGAGCGCTTCGCCCGCAGGTCACACTGTCGCTCGCTCAGGGATTTCCAAGGCTACAGACGCACCGTCAGTTGTAATGCGCTATTCTACACAATTTCTTGGCTCTGGCTTTACTGAGTAACCTGCTGTGTTGACTTCTGCAAAATTGTTCAATTTTGAGTTTTACATCTTAGGTAGTCGTTGGGGTGTATTATTAATGCACACAAGATATATATTTTGCTATTTGATGTGCACATGACCTTTAACCTTTTGCTGGTTAAAATGTGCATGTGTGAAATCTGATGCACGGCTGTTTTCATATTCTCTTTGCAAATGCTTCCTTACTGACATGACAATGAATGAAATGCAGAACCACCCTCAACAACGACCAGCTCCACCCCGTCAACTCCGAGATCAACAACCCCAATTGGAGACGGTAAGGCACTGACTGTCGCAAGCATTTCCCTCTTTCTTAATTTCCATATGGCGCACCCAAATTCAATCAGAACCACATGTTACACAACGAAAGGCATGTGCATGAAGTGTGGGTACCGGTAGATGTACAGTAGTTGCCCTGACAACCCTTGCACACAGAACAGTTGCATTGAGCTCAATCTTGTGAATGTGCTGCATTCATAATGGCTCATATTTTGATTTCGACAGAACTATGCAGAGAAAGCTGATCACAAGCTGACAAGAATTGCAGTCTGGACTGTCGCAAATTGTACTTTCATTCTGTTCTGGAGTCTTCTTTCTCCTGTTGCCAAACATTTTTGTACCATTGGCATTGGCATGACTTCATTCGAATTCTCTGCATCAGTTGGCCTTGAAAACTTTCTCAATGAACATTTCTTGCTCATTGAAGCTTGTGTACGATGAATATGCATGTTTTCCTGTTTTGTTCAACAACATTCAGAAGAAACGACAACCAGCAGCACAAGAAGGACAACCACAAGCCCTACAACTCCATCCACAACCCCAACAACTCCAACGACAACCCCAACAACAACAAGTACCACCCCAACCACCCCCACTCCAACCACCCCAACTCCGACCACACCAAGTACAACCCCATCCACTCCAAGTACCACACCGACCCCGATCACCACTCCCTCCACCCCCACCCCAAGTCCACCGCCACCAACCACTCCAATGCCTCCTACCACGCCAGTGCCAGGTGAGTTCACAATGCTCAGTTGTCAAAATTTGAAACTTGAGTGTCAAGCCTGAGATGGGTCCTTGGGCCCTGAAGGAACAAAGTTGCAACACAATGTCATTTCCAAACCTTGTCAGAAACAACATCAAGAACGACGGCCCTGCCCGGTACGTGTTTTCTGATGTTCTGGTACCACGGTTGATTCAAAAACGTAGAAGAACCTCTTACCAACAAGTGAGAACCCTGAAAGAAACGAGGCCACTGGACGCTGCTTTCTGTGTACGTTAAGTTGGTACAAATCTCCAGATCCTTTGTACTTTGCTCCTGTTACAAAATTGGATTCTGATGATGTTGCTCCCAGTGTGCAAATTTTCTGGTTTGAATAAAAATAATCCGCTTTACATGTTGATTGCTTGTGTAGTTGAAACATTGAAAAAGGATCTTTGTCTTTCCTTGATTGGGGAACTCATTAGGATTTAAAGTTGGGGTCCGACACGGTTTTGTCATGAAGCAGCACTAACATTGGTGAACCTGTCCCTGATCAGTGGTGAAAACTACACAAAGGATCTTGTCTCGTTCCGCAACTTGTGGCATTTCCTGAAGATCCCTTCTCGACCACTCGTATCCAAGGGTTGGCAGACAGGATCATGCAAATGGAAACGACTCCTTCAAGATCTATTGAGATCTGCGGTCGAATATCACAGGGGGACAAAGAGCGGGGAGATAATTCTTGTCGATAAAGGAAGATTTGTTCACAAATGGTCACAGATTTATTTGTTTGTTTTCGGAATCAGAGTTCTATGTGTCACGACTGAAACATTTTCTCCTCTGTTTGATTACTTTTCAGTGACACCACCACCAGGCGGTAATGTTCTATTTGAATTTTGCACACACTGAACACACCGACACACACGCACTGGATGTTACGAATAACGATTCCCTCAGGCTTTCAGTCGAGGTTCCCACTTCCGGTTCACGAGGTGCCGGGATGAGGTCTGCAACCTGGGTTTGTGGTGTTTGTTCCACGAGAACGAAACATGCAGATGCACCTGACAAGGTGAAAACCACATTTCGAGACCAGATAGACTCTGTCCCCGTTGAAAAATTAACTCCATGCCAAACTTACCTGGGCACAGACACACACAATCATCTGCACAAAGTTGCAACAAAAAAGTACCGACCTGACACACGTGAGCAAGACGCCTCTTCCTCCACACGCAAATGGAACTAATCAGAGAGAACGTGAATTGTTGAATGTTTAACAATTGTAGGTGTTACTTGACGTTTTTGTGTTTGTTTGTCAAAGATTGTGGTCTCCTTTTCAGATTAAAATGAAAACCGTTTTGTTTCAGCGAAAATGTACATAGTCTCACGATTGTTCCTTCCACTTGTGAATAATCCAGTGTTTTGTGTTTTACTAACTTTCTTTTGGGTTGTATTCGTGCCTGGTCTGTGATTTGTTGACCAGCAAGAAAAGGAGAAACACAACAGATCACAATTTCTTGAAAAATCAAGTTCAGTGGTGTGTTTCTGAAAAAGCAAAAGAACCAGAAAATTACAAGCTTACAAATTCATGAATTAAAATCCTTGAAGCCTAAATGTTAAAAATATCAAGAAATCGCGATTGTCTGGTTTCGATACGTAACATTCTGGAATTCGCTTGTTTGCAGACTGCCAGGGTGACTTGGTGGACGTCGTCTTCCTGCTCGACGACTCCGGGTCCGTCGGTCAGTCCAACTTCGAGATCGTCAAGAACTTCGTGGCGAACGTGATCCAGCAGATCGACCTCGACTCGGGCGCCGTCAGACTCGGCGTCCTCATCTTCAGCGACGACGCGCAAATCATTTTCGGCGTGAGTGGAACCGAATTGCGTTTCCTCCTGTTCATCAGCGAGTTGAAGTCGCTTGACACTGAAACAAATCTTGCGGCTTTGACACCAGTTTGCGTTGGCAAAACTGTGAAAGCTCCACATGTCTTCCTCACGTCCAGTTGGACGAGTACGATAACCGGGTGGAGGCGATGGACGCCGTGCGGCGGATCCAGTACCGCATGGGCAAGACGAACACGGCCGAGGCGCTGCGCCTCGCTGCGTCCGCCATGTTCAACCCGGCCGCAGGAGACAGGCCCAACGCTCAGAACCTCGCCATCATCATCACTGGTACGAGAACTCCAATCAAGCCGGTTTTGATGTTCATTTGCCCGGATTCAGTCTGAACTCAAAAAACTCACAAAATTGGGTTTCCGCGAAGTTGCACGGAAGGATTCAAAACTCGCTGTCCTCCCGCAGACGGGACGTCCGACAACCGAGAGGCGACGTTCCTGGCGGCGCGGCAGGCGCGGCGACAGGGCATCCACATCATCTCGGTCGGGGTCGGCGACCCGCAGTGGCTCGACCTCGTCGAGCTGGGCCACATGGCGTCGTACCCGACCAACGTGAACGTGCTGCAGGTGAACGACTTCAATGCGCTCAACATCCTCACCGGCCGCATTCGAGACGCCATCTGCAACAGTGAGTATGGACACTGAGTCTTACTCTGAATGACACGTGTGAAATTCACGCGCCCGTGATGTCCACAAGGCGCGATAAACAGTACCAAGTCATGAGTTGAAGTCAAGACACAGCGCAGTTGAAATCACCCTGGAGGATGACATGACAAAACCTTGATTTCTCACAAAAACTAATCAAGAATTTTACACTTGTTGCTTTTTGCATCTGTAGGCAATCGAAATGGTAAACTGTCACGTTGCACTTCTGTAGTGGAGCTGTACAGCGTACATACCTTTTAGGTGTTCCCGATAAGTCCCGTTCAGCGTGTCTGTTCTGTAAGACCTCGTTGTTTCACCTTTGAACTCAAGTGGAAAGATTGACCTGATTCCTGTAGATTTCTGATACATCCTCAATCTTTTCCCAAAGATGAGACTTTATGTTTCAGTTTGTCGTCTACCTTGAAAGCACATCTTGTGCTGTTGTGATGGAAAAAAACAAAAATCTTTCGCAACAACGACAGAAAAACCAACAACACACGTACTCGTGTCGTTCACCTTTGTTGCTGGCACGAAACACTTTCACGTTTTATGACTGCGTGACCCGTTGCAGTCACCAGTCACAAAGCAAGGCCTCACCATGGCTGATAAAGTCGGGATGTTGTCCTGAACACGACGGTCGACACAAAGTGTTTGTGAGTGGCACCTGCACAAACAGACGGACGATTTCCTGACCAGAGTGGCATGTTGGTTCCAAGAGTTACCTGCAATGACCCCTTGCTTGATTAAAGAAAAAGCGCATGCCCACTGGACGCACGCCTCAGATCTAGACAATTTCAGCCGCTGACTGGACTGTTTTCACAGATCGGGACGAATGCGCCAGCAACCCCTGCGTGAACGGTCGCTGCAATGAGGGGATCGGCTACTACTGGTGCAACTGTCAGTTCGGCTGGGCGGGCCTCAACTGCAACAGGCGTAAGTCTGGTTCATTGGTACGTAACAAAGAAGCCTTTTGCAACAAAACATGTTCCTGTGTCAGATTTAACGAGCAATTCATTGCGACGGTTCCGTGCGAAGCTGGGACACTTGCAATAACCAATTCCCTTGGTGCTGTCATGGGACCTGAACGAACTCTGTGCCCACAGCGTGCCGCGGGTCGAGCGACGTCGTGTTCGCCGTGGACGCGTCGGGCAGCGTCGGCAAGCAGAACTTCCAGAAGCTGATGGACGCCGTGCTGCAGGCCGTGCTGCTGCTCGACATCTCCCCCAGGGGCGGAAACTCCGGCGCCAGGGTCAGTCTGCGAGGACCACTGTCCTGTCACACAATGTTTCTGTGATATCGAAGCCCCAAAATGTCCCGTTTGCCCCATTTTTCAACCAGACATGACCGACCATGAATCTTCGGGTGGAGTCCGCTGATTTTGACGTTCTCGCGCAGGTCGGACTCATCACGTTCGCGGATGACGCGCGACTCGAGTTCCACATGAACGAATTCCAAACCAAGCTCGACATCCTCGACAATGTGAAGGCCAACTACACCGGAGGCAAAACCAACACTGCCTCGGCAATTGAGTAAGATACAACCCCGACAGTGTGCCCAAAGCAACAAAGAACAAAATGTAACAGGTGTCGGAGATTTGTTTTCTCACTGATCAAATTCTAACCTTGTGCACGGGGCGACGTTTGGAAGCCTCTCTTCTGGCAAAGAGTGACCAGGTAATCTGAACAGTTTTCGCCACTTGTAAGTCGGATCTTCCCCTTCAAAGCCGCTGAAGAACAGTCCCGCTTGTTTAGGTACGTACGGAGGTTCATGTTCCGCCCGGACCGCGGGGACCGACCGAACGTGCCCAACTACCTGGTGGTGCTGACGGACGGAAAGAGCAACCAGCCGGACGAGACGTGGCGCGAGGCGATGACTGCGCGCGACCAGGGCATCATCACCACCATCGGCATCGGCGGAGGTGAGGGCTGCAGGGGGCTGGGGCAGGTTCAGCTGCAAACAGTCATATTGCTGAGGAATTCAGAATGTGGGTCCCTGAGTCAGACACATTTGGTGAAGGAAGAGCTCTCATCTTATCACGGTCCTGCTGAATCAGTCTCTGAAGAAGAACTGCTCAGAAAACCGGGTGACGACGCACAAATGTGCGGCCCACAAAAGCGACACTGCCGGTGCGCAAACCAATCTCTACAAACATCTGTGATTGTGGATAAAGTTGTCAATGTTTCGGTACTTCGCATATCAGATCCAAATGGTAACAGTTATTTCTTTCTTATACAGCTGCAAAAGTTCGTTGCAAATGCCTCAGTTGGCAAACAGTGTTCGTTCTTTGCTGTTCTCCGTTTTTTACCCACGTGTGAGAGTAAAAGCCTTTGCAATTTTCTGAGTGACTGGACTTCCCCAGAGCTTGTTCCTTGGTTTTTGTTTGCGCATCCCACAGTCTTTGTTTTCCAACATAACCTGTGCGCAATTATTCTCGTTGGTACGTGCGCCTCTGCAACTGATCAGCAGCAATGTTGAAAGTGAATTGTTTGCTCGCGGGCCGAGATGCGCGACGTTTACACACACACACACAAATCCACAACACCACACACACACACACACACACACACATGTGCACAAACACACACACACACACACACACACACACAAGCACACGCACGCAATATTGGTGCGGTGTTCAGTTGTCCCTTTGCTGCCAATTTCAGGGAGCTCGTCAGCTTTTGATGTGCTTTGTAAAAAACTAGAATTGCATGAACAGCATTTTTTGTGCTGGAAGAGGACCCCGTCTATAGGTAACCCAGAGGAAGAAAATGTCACATCTGTGAATCGATGCACACAACAGTACCCAAGACAAAGCAACAAAGTTTCCATTCAAAGAGACACACTAACACGGCGCTGGCGTCATTGTGTTTGAACCAAACCGACTGCTAAGCACGCTTTCGAAACGAGTTTGGTCGCCAAGTCTGATCCAATTTGTTGGCAGGCATCAACCTGAGCGAGTTGCAGGGCATCGCCTCCGCGCCGACCGGTCAGACTGTGATGACGGTGGACACATTCGAAGACGTCATCAACCTCGCCAGCAGACTTGCCGACGGGCTGTGCAACAGTGAGTCGAAACTGGCTGCGCTGTGTGGTTGTTCACATTTTCACGCAGAAGCCAGTGTTGAATTACTTCGGTCCACTGTCAGAGTAAAACCAACACAGTGAAATTTAAAAACTCGAAAATGATAAAATTTCGCCGGAAAAGTAGGGTTGGATCCAAGGGTCCCACAGACAGTTTGAACTGAAAAAGTTGCTGTGTCAAATGACTGCGTCAGGGTTGTGCGCCTGACTCTCTCTTCCGGTCAAGTTCCATCCTCAATGAAATCTCTCTCCAGATGTAAACGAGTGCAACAGCAACCCGTGTCGCAATGGCGCTTTGTGCAGAGACGGCATGTTCGGGTACGAGTGCGATCCTTGCCGACCAGGATTCAGTGGTTACAACTGTGAAAGAAGTGAGTCCAGAAAACGATTCCAATCTTTGTCCGTGTCAGATTTGATGTTGTGTGTTCTGCAGCTGGCTGCTCAGACTTGTCAGAAAGAAAAACTTCTGGCAGTGGGGTCTCAGGTGAAAACTTAAACAGGTGATCAGAACACCCCTGATCCTTTCATGCACGAGGCTGACCAGTTTTGCTTCGTGTCAAGACTCACGTCTGCATGTTGTTCACATCGGCCCCTGGTGTGGTCTGTGAAGCACATGAAAGCAGGTGGGGCCCACCACACCGGATGAAAAAACTTGATTTTTCTCAACTATCTCATGATCTCATTACTGAACAGATTGCAACGGGTATTTGGACCTGGCGTTCGTTCTGGATGCGTCCGGATCCATCCACCACGAGCGGTTCCCCATCATCAAGGAATTCGTTGCTGACATCGTGGAAAGTGTTCAAATCAGCGACACCGAAACCCGAGTGAGTGCACTCAAACAAAACACATCATTCCAATTGCCTGTCAGTCCGTCGTTAGCTGGTTTGGAAGAAGACACACGCGTGATATCACTGGAATCACTTGTGATGAAACATGTCGCACTGTTGGAAGTGGTTTTATTCCTCTCATCCCACAAGAAAAGAAAATGGGATGGTAGTACGATGTTCCCATGTTGCCACTTTGTTTGTTTGTGGTCCGATCAAACTTCACTTCAAGCATACGCCTCTGTTGTCCTTGAGGGTGTGTCACAACCTTGTGTCGGAACTATTGCTTCCTGAATCTCATTCAAGTGTTCATTGTAATAATAAATTTCAGATTTTCAGTCACTCATGTCGGCCATGAGTGTACAGTTATCAGGAATTTCAGGCATCTCTTCCTTTTCCGAAAAATGAAAGTGTCTTGTGAGCACACTCACTCCCTGGTGGTTAGCAGTGTCAAAAAATTCCACACACGTATTCTCAACACTCCCTATGAATGTATGAATGCAGGATTCGTGTGGAAGAAACCAAGAGTCTTTTCTGTCCGCCAGGTGGGGCTGGTGTCGTGGAGCGACGGTGCGCAGGTCGCCTTTCACCTGAACCAGTACCGGAAGCGCCAGGACGTGGTGCAGGCCATCAGGACCACGCGCTTCGTCGGCGGCAAAACGAACACGGCCGAAGCGCTGAGGCTCCTGAGAACAGAAATCTTCCAGGTTACACACCTTAGAACGAAATCCACGTCTGTGCACGAAATGACCATATTTGGCTGGTGCACGTGATGTGAGATAGATGTGTGATTTTCCTTTCAGCCCCAAAATGGTGACCGTATTGACGCCCCCAACTACGTCATCATTATCACGGACGGGAACTCCAACATCAATCCCGAGGAGACCGTCCCAGAGGCAAACATTGACAAGAATGAGGGTGAGGCTGTTTTGAAACTTGGAGAAATGATGAAAATGTCTCCTCAGCACCCATTGTCATGCAAGTGACTCACACTCGTATTTCTAGGAATGTTCTTCATCGTGATCGCGATCGGGGGGCGTCAGGACACCAACTACAACGAGCTGAGCGGAATCGCCAGCGCTCCCGTAGACGAAAACATCTACCAGGTTGAGAGGATCAGCCAACTCGAAACCCTGCAGCTCGATGCCATTCAATCTTTCTGTGATGGTGAGTTTCTTTCCCTGAGGATATTGAGAGTTTTCATTTGAAAATATTTGAAAATGTACTGAGAAGGACGCTTTTCTTTCAGACGTCAACGAATGCACCATTCAAGGCTTCAATCCCTGCGGAGTGGGACAGTGCATCGACCTGCTGAATCGTTACATCTGCTTGTGTCCAGCTGGCAGAACTGGAATGAACTGCAACAGACGTACGCTCACCGTGTTGATCGCCTGGATATTTGCGCTGTAGTTTCGGTGGATTGAATTCTTTGTCTGCTTGCAGGATGTGGAAGGATAATGGACTTGGGTCTGGTGCTGGATTTGTCGGGCAGCGTGGACGAGGTGCACCAGGCCACGATCGAGTTGGCGCGCGCCATCGCGTACGGCGTCGACATGAACCTGGACCGCGCGCGCGTCGGCGGCTTGGCATACTCCACGGATATCATAGACCGCTTCTACCTCAACCAGTACACCGAAAAAGAACAAATCATAACCGCCCTGACCTTCTACGACCGTGGAGGTAAAACAAATATCCCCTTGGCATTGCTGGAGCTCATGAATGAGATATTTGTTCCATCAAACGGGGACCGGGGCGGAGTGCCCAACATCGCTGTGCTCCTGACGGACGGGTACCCGACAATCGACGAGAACGGGCGCGCCACAACCGACGAGCGTCGCGTCGAGGAACTCGTGCAGCAGGTGAAGGACCGCGGCATTGAGCTCTACGTGGTCGGCGTGAACGTGAACGTGAACCCGCGGTTGCCCAGCTGGACGTCGCCCACTTCCAGCGAGCATTACTTCCGCCTCGAAGACAGAGCCCAGATTCCGCTTGTCGCCGATGCCCTTTTGACGCAATTGTGTCGATAACGTCAGGAGCGAAATAGTGAGGCATGTGTGTGTTGTTCGTCTGAGAACGTGTATTTATTGCAACTCCACAACAAAGGTGCTAATGTAGAATGTACATATCAACCACATCATCCACATCATTATGAATTCGAAGTACCGACACAACCAAGCAACAAACGGCATTGTGACGTGTTCAAAGTTATCAGTGGCATAATTTTCAATTTCCTCACACAACTATTTTCATCTTCGGAATGATACATCATTCTGCCATCAGTATCAGACCGGACGCTTCTGTGTGCACGCTCAAAGTCCACGAATAAAGTAGTCTGAAAAATGAATTTGGTGTCGAGTTTCTCTTTCACTCGCACGGTGCCTGTGTCGCCGTACAGGAGTTATTGTGAAGACAAAGTCTTTCGGATTGTCCTGTTGAAAAGGCAGAAATTGAAGAGAGTTTTACATGTCATGTCCTCTGGGTACAGTCAATCTGACGAAGCGGACACAATTCGTCTTTCTTGTGGGAGTGCCAGAACCAGGGAGCTTGGGTTGAGGGGAGAGCTTCCGACGTACATCTGGTCCATTGGTCATTCAGCCACCGAGAAGAGCAGAATGCCTCGTTGCTGCTGCACGAGGAAGGGGGGAACCTTTCAAAATTTTACTTTTTGTCCCATCTTCGAATCTCAAGTCAGAGAGAGCATTATAACTCAGGTGTGATCTGTATGTGCCTTTTGCTGTTTTGTTCCCACACTACCGACAGAAGCCTGTCCCTTGCAAATGGGCATGCAGGTCGTCGACGAATTTTGCTCCGGAAAGCATGGTCTGGAAAATGTGATACACAAAATGAGTCGGCTGCTCAACTTCACCAATTTCTCAACGTATTTTCCGTGTATGGAACGCGACAGTTTACTTCATGCATGAACTCGCCTTGGGTTGATTTGGTCCAAGAAGAGCACCTGACTCGCGAAAATTTTTGGGTATCCTAAAACAGGCCAAAATTTGCAGTGCAGAAAGTGACTGACATGTTGACATCACACAGAAACTCACCCTATGCCTTTCAAGTGGACCCTGTCTGTTCGTGTTATTCCACGATCATTGACATCTCACCCCAAAACACACACCTAACAGTTCCAAAGAATCACACTGCACAAAAATTTCATTGACTCTCTGCCACTCCCCAGTGACCTCCAACTCTAACTGACAAAGTTTTCTCCTCAAGTGCTATTTTTGCTTTGTGAGTGTTGAATTTTTCAATCCATGATGTATTTGGTTCGCTCCCCAAAATTTTGCGCCTCTGAGGGGTATGGACCCCGAGAATGGTTTCAACACCGACGCGTGTTTACCAGAAACATTTCTGTCCGTACACCATTTCTTCCTGCCTGACGACGGTGGTGCCAGTCAGAACTTTGTAGCAGTTCCAGTAATTCGATGTGTCACTCAATGACAAATGCAAAGGATTGTTTGTCAACAAAGGATTTTTACTTCGCGTTTGAATTCAGCGCACGCATAGGCGCTCGGAAATAGCATCGTCGAGAAGGTGAAACTTTTCTTTCAAAGGCCCAAAAAGCAAATATTTCGTTTTCTTTGCCAGTTTTGCAAAGGCGCTTCCTTCGGGTCGAGTCTGTGTTTTACATTGGCAACAGCTTGACGCTGTACGTCTTGGGTAGTTCCTGCTGCTGCCCACCCAGGGGGAGGGAAGGACTTGTCTGTGATTTGTGGAGTAGCATGTCTCTGTGCACCACGCCTGGGGAAAAGGAAAAGCCAACCCTGGTTCCCAGGTAGGGCCTGGCCCTCTTTGATAAACTCCAGATAGGTCCTACCCCAAGGCCTGCCGTGGATAGTTCCTGCCCTGGGTGCATGGGTCCTGCCCAACCTCGTACGAGTGCACTCGTAGGTCATGCGACGCGCCTGTGTTCCAAGCTTTCTTGCACATGTTGTGTGCATACCGTGGAGAACCAAACAAGGATGCGATCAAAGAGTACAGGGGTCATATGTTGTTCTGCAGTTTCAGGGGGAGGGACCGGCACTTTGTCTTGGGAGGGCGATCCCGTGTGGGGGCTGACACAAATTCTGGCTGCAGATCTGCTTTTTCGTTGCAGCCATAGTTTCTTTTCTTTCCTCGTTTGCATCTTGAATATCGAGTCTTCAAGAATCGGACACCACCCGAAATCGAGGCAGAGCCTCTCACAGTTTCCCGGTCCTGGATCTGCCGAAGTGAAGCAGACAACATTTGAGAGATGCTCCGTGCATGCAAGCACAGATCCAAGACCGCGGGCAGAGCAAGGGTCCCAACCTTGGTTCCAGCCAGCGTTTTCCTCAGTTGGGACGCATCAAGGTGTTATATATATTTACCATGACCACCCCCTAAGTACTGCCATGGCCTTCCATAGCCACAGCAACAGCCACAGCCAATCATATCATTCCCTAGATGGAGCCACTATCCT
>JAAUXT010065496.1_pt1 | contig 18871 bp, 18 predicted proteins | sample 7278171 | NCBI WGS metagenome assembly JAAUXT01 (sample SAMN14350112, study PRJNA611818) | marine sediment metagenome | isolation source: surface marine sediment (1.8m) | place: French Polynesia: Moorea | collected 2018-08 | reverse complement strand
TTTGACGCTCAGCATCAGAACTTGGACAGAAGTACGCCATTATAAATTATCCTAGTCAAGGCACCCCCAATTTGCAGGTTATTCACGGCCCCAGCAGAAAACCTTCGCACGTTTGAGCGATGGTGGATAATCTTTGTTAACTCAATAAGGCTCAGCGGCGAGCGGGGATTTGCCTCTGGGTGCGCGGACCACCCAGGCCTCGGGCGGCAAGGTGGGTCCGCAGCGACGTCCGCCGCCCTTTACGACTTGTGCTCGCTGCTGATGGGTGAGGACCTCACGAATTCACACTGAGGATTGTCTCATGCCCCAGGTTGGGTTCTCATGTCAGGGAGAAGTTGCATAAGTTCATCGATTTTCGTGAGGTCTGTCTCCCAGACCAAAGCCAGCGAAGCATCAGTTGACTTGACTGAGTCAAAGTTGAAACAGACCACAAAGCTTGCAGTTCAAACAAAACGAAACAAATCTGGTCTTCCTACTCGTACTTCACCTCTGTGACATTTCAGTCCAACCAAACTTTGTTGGTGGGATTAGAAATGGAAAACTCTGCAAGGCAGTTCAATCCTGCGGGAAAGTACATGAATCTTTCATTTCGTTTGTTCTGAAACCTGAAGCTGAATTTCAGGCCCATGCACTCTACCTTTGAAAAGAACACGACAGCACGACTTAGATTTATTTCCCCACTGCGCCGATTGATCCTGCGAGGACCCAGCAACAGGAGCATTTGCATCGCATCTGCATCCCACGCGCCGCTCCCGGCGCAACTTTTGTCTTCAGTCACGTTCCAATTACTTGAGCCTCGAGAAATTTGCAAAATAATGGTCACGACCGCAGGTTTCCAAAACCCAATGCTTTTTGCGCAGATCCGATGCAATGTACAATGACGCATTTGTGCCCCAAGTTTTACACGATGCTTAATGGTTGATTCTGAATAATTGAATGAATTTCGTGACAATTAGAAATGAAAGAGAGAAGGGATTTTGAGATGCGGAATTTTCTGCATTTGCCTGCACATGAGACGTTGGGCTGTAGTTGGTTGACGCGAGTCACCTGATCTCGTGTAATTACTGGCTTCAGGCCCAGGATTTAGCCTCGCAGTCTAATCCTAATCCTTGGCGCCTTGCAGCTTTGGTGGGTGAATTTCAAATGCAGCATGTCAAACACAGAAAAGCTGAAAACTTTGTGGTGGGAGGCAAACTTTACCACTTGCTTTGCATCACACCCAACAATTTTCAACAATTTTGCGATTTGAAACACCTCGCACTGGTCAAATTCAAATGCCTGGAAGCGTGAGAAGAGACAATTGGTGTTCTCAAACAAGATTCTTCTCTCATAAGCGTACCGCTCCTTTACTTGGAGACGAGACGACTCGCGTAGAATCCAAACAAGGCCTCGACTTTGTGAGGTACTTTTGCGAAACAATTACCTTTCCAAATCTTTGTCAATACCAATCAATCGGAAAACTGGACTTTTTTGACGGCTTCCAGTTGGAAAAAATGTTTCTGGGAGTTGAAAATGATGCCGCTGCATCCAGTCACGTTTACAGGAAGAGTTAACTCCAGACTTCAATCAACAAAGCAAGGATTTGGCAAAGCAGAAAAAGTTGCGCAAACACAACGAACGAACGTACATTTCACCTTGCTCTGTTTTCCTCAATGCAACGTTGTGAATTCAAAGCTGATGTGATATCTGCAGGCGATATTGGTACTTGTCTTCACGAGAATTCCAAAACGCAAAACAACAAAAATGGCTAAACAGCTGATAAAGATGCAGGAAGTCAATGCAGGCTCGTTAGTAGGCGGTGAGCGTAAAGACAAGAGCCGACATCCTCCTGATTTACAGACCTGAATTCAAACACAAGTGGCTTTCGTGGCATCAAAGTGGTGCATCTTGTTCTGTGCATTTTACAGCTTGGTTGCAATCAGAAACTGACTGTTACCTGAGCACATGGACCCGTTGCAATCTTTGATATCTTCGATGTGTTGCACACAATCTTGTGGGAGCCCAAATCAAGAATCTGTTTGTTGTCTGGCACCAAATTTGAAGATCGTTCCACCAAAATCGGCACTTCCCTCGTGTTGTCTCAGTCACATCGTTCTCCTGTTACTGTCCTTTGATTAGGTGCGCGCATCGATACTGAGCGTCACAAAAGGACTCGGCGCAGCAGTTAGATCCCTGTGTGGTCTTTTAACTGCTCCGTAACATGATAACGTTTCTGCGAGATTAGCCACGGGGACCATTAGGTCGCTCCTGCAGGGGAGTCACAGGCGGGCAAAGTCGTGCCGCCGCTCAAACGCTTCCTCCCACCGCTTTTTCTTGGCTTCTCCTGCATGACAACTGTAAGTATTTTCTGATTGTTGTGCATGTTCAAGACGTATGACTACCGTACAGTTTTGTTTCTTTTTTGAGTCAGGGAAACTGCAGTTTGGTGCAGAAAAAGAGTAGTGTTGCTCAGAACATTTGTTCGAACGTCTCACTTGAGCAACACATGAACAACGCTGTTCCTCGTTTGCAAAAAAAAAATTGATCAGGCAGACCATGTTGTGTGAAGAAAAAACAAGCGACTATTCACCTTTTGTCGCCTGCGGAAGCAGCTGAATGCATCTGTGCATGTGCGTGCAAATATCACAGCTCAGCTCTTTCATCCAAATGAAAACTTTGACATAGATCAAATATTGGAAATGCTTTTTTGTGTGCAATTCTTTGACAATAGATTATTCCTCGGGGCAAAGCCTTCAGAACAAAGTTCCAGGAGAACAGTTCAGAAATCAGTCAAGAATGTGGCAACTCTTCCCTCTGCGAAAGGCTTCCGGCCTTGTCACGAGAGAAGTGATCCTCGGTTGAAAAGCCTTGGCTGCACTCCAGAACGAGTCTTCATCCCACCTCGGAGTCCGTGAAGCTCTCGACTCACAACTTTGAACTTCAATGGCAGCGTGGAACCTTCTGCGGTGCGGGTCTCGCTTTGTGTCTGATTGCAAATTTGGCTCCTCAACAAAGGGCCACAGAATGAAAAGGCGAAAGAATTGAAATTGCTCATTTTTGCTGAACCGAACCAGGCCCGGCGCGTGGCTTTCAACACATTACTCGACTCGCTCAATATTGTTCATATTGAACTCTGCCTCGGTTTGAAGAGGGTTTTCTCCACTTTTTAAAAAATTCTTCAATAACTCCTCAGGGAATGAAAAACTTGTGTTTACATAATCAATGGAACTTCAGATTTCTACGAAATTCTCTCAGCCTCAAAATATCAAATAAATTTCAGCATTGATTCGTCCTGAAATCTCCGCCCGATTAAATTGTCTCTTGCATGATGAATGTTTCTCCGTTGTCGTCGATTTGATTTCCCCTGGTTATGACTGCACTTTGAAATTTACGTGAAATTGTCTTTGGTGTTTTGGGCGTGTTTTTACCGCTGAAGGTCAATTGAACATTTTTGCCTTGTCAGTTTGTTGTTGTGAAGCAAGTCGCTGACCATTTGTGGTCCGTTTCGCATATTTGGGTTGGGGTATTCATCCAAAAATATTCTCAGGATCGCAGACAAAAGACACGACAAACAATGGCAGATGTGTGTCCTTTAAATCGTCAAGTACCGTCCGCATTGATTCTACAACTCGGCAATCACAAAATCCGTTTTACGCATGTTCGTGCATCGTAGAAATGAGTTCTAACAAACCTGTTCCATGCATGTGCTTGCATCATTGTAAATGGGTTCTCACCCCATAAAAAGGGTTCCTGTCCAATCACACAACTCTTGTCTCATCCGAAGGTTTTGAAAAATGTGTGATTTTACAGTCACATTTTTGTGGAGTGTGAGAACCCTGTCTGCTGTGAGATCCACAATCTTTGGTAACAAACTCTTCCGTGAATGATCAAATTCTCTCGAAATTCACCAACAAAGAAAAATGGAGCAATGATAACTGCAATGAAACGCAAATGAAGAGAAGAAAAATCCGGGAGGAGCGATTTATCCGTGGGACATTTAGCAGCCATCATCTTTCATCAGTGCTGCTGAAGCAATCAAGCAAAGATTGAGGTCGACGGAATGATTCACACTCAACATGTTCCTTCGACGGGACGTCCCTCGTTTGGTCTGGTTCTGTTTGGCCTCAAGGACACCGACAGCAACTGAGGTGGCGAACAAACTGGAACCCGAAGAATCCAGTGGATTTTTGGACAGTGAAGCTCGTTTTGCACAACCATTGCATAAAACCCGTTTTTCAGTTTTCTCAAACTGAGGATCTTTGTGGACAAATAGACACAACTTGAACGAAGACACAGCTTGTTTGGATGGAGACCACAAGTTGCGCTCGTGTTGTTGCTTGAGGCCCTGACAACGAAGGAAGGGAACACGAACCACAATGCAACACGCAACTCCACTCAGTCGCATAATCCGCAATATCTTTTTTGGAGCCGGATGAAGCAGTTTGAAGCCCAAAATATCAAATTGAGGAAACGTTTTCTTTCTCAAAATAGGTCATCGATGAATCCTTTCCCCGCTTCCTTCCGTGACTCTGTGGATTCTCTTTGAAGTTCTCCCACTTCCTCCTGCACGGTTCCTCAAATGAGATTGGTGGGCCCTGTGTTTTTTTTTGTCTTCCAACTTGCATTGGTACGTGAAATGTGGCCACAGCCACATCGGTCCGTTCGGAACCCTTTTTCAATCAATCGACGGTCTCGCTCTTTCCCCTCTCTGTCTTTTTTGTTCTACCGGGATGGTGTTCTCGTTCGATCTTCCACAATACTTTGAAAATGTGACAAAAATTGCCTGTCTTGCTGGGCGAGGTGGTGGTTGTTATTTTAGAGAGTCAGTGGGGAAGAGTGCCCCTCTACGAGGCTTGACTGCAGGCAAAAACCCACGTAGATCATCCTTCGTTCCGTGGCGGGGGGGGGGGAGGATCACAACTGCAGGCTCCTCGCTTCATTTCGAAGAAATCTGACACGAACAAGTGAAATTTTACTTTTGCACGTGACAGAAAAAAAATAACGGGACAGTTTTTCAGAGGCCAGTGTGGCCCAGGACCCGACTTGTGAATCCGCTGGGTGGATGATGTTCACCAAAGCTGCCATTTTAAAATCACGACGGCTTTGTTCTGTCTGTCGTTCCGCGGCTTCGCAATGGATAGCTTTTGATTCCAGCCGTTTGATCGATTTCAACGCCATTCGTGCATCGCCGAGTCAAAGTACAAGTACAAATCATTGAGACGTAACCACGAGAAACATGAGAAACGTCATCGCGACAAAAATCATTGCAGCTAACTGTCTGTACCAACAGGAAAAACTGGGAAATTGCGCAGACTTCTTTTGTGACGACTTCGATGAGAATTCTATGATGTGGCATCGTGCTTGCCGTGGTACAAGTACAAGTTGGCACTTTTGACGCGAGAAGAATGAAAGAACGATTTATCAAAAGTGCCGAATCTGTTGTGTGTGCTTTTCACCTCGGCCTCCTCAGACCCGCGGCCCCGGAGATGGGGAAGTGAGTGAGTGCCTTGGGGCGTGTACTCATGGACGGGCTTCTTTCAATGGAAGGAAATCACAGGTCAGCTCTGCAAGCCTCGTGGGTCACAACCATTCTCGGATTAATGTAATTTTATTGACAACAAATATGAAGGTCCTTGGCATGTTGCTGCAGACATCGTCTGGCCGACTTGAATCGGGGGGGGGGCACTCGTGACAAAAGGTTTGAAATTGGTCTGGGACTCCTGTTCAATGATGCATCAGTGTTCAACATTTTTCCTCGAAAGATGACTTGCACAATCTCTTCGTGTCGAGTCCTGGACCCATCTTTGTGAACCGAGACTCTTTTTATCTGTTCGATGACGCAGGATGAATTCCTGAAGATGCGGGTGTGTTCAGTTTGCTTCAATACTGCAGAAAGCAAAAATCAGACTGAATGTCAGGATTTGAGCACACCTTTTTCATTCTACATGCGCTCAAAGAAAAGACAAAGTTTCAGGCTCAAGTGAAGAGAAATCGGCAGAGAAAGACTCCCAATCTTTCCCGCTGCATCTAAATTTAGGCGCAGGTGACGATCCTGAGCCACGCGAAATCCCGGGGAGAGGTTGCTCCGACTTTGATTGAGGCCACACTGTGAAACTGATTTGGTTTAAATTGTTTCTCTGTGAGGTCGATTTCTGCCATGCTGAAATGGTCATGGCTTCATAAGTCCAGTGGAGATGAATTTGGTGCCCTTAGCGCACTTTCTTACCTTTATTTTGTTCAGTGAAAGTGGACAGAATACTCCAAGCTGAAACATTTCAAAAGTGGATCATTTGAAAGTCATTTGTGACGAGTCCAGAGCTGGCAGTGCCATAAAAGCGTAATTCTGAGGCGACACATTTTTGATTGAGATCAAGACAGGCACACGTAACGCGCAACACGTCCGCCTGATTGGACTCCGGTTGTGACAGGAGCGGCAGCACGAGTCGCTCCGCGCCTCGAATCCTATTCATAAGCGCCGGACACGATTCCGCTGAGCGCCGAACTGAAGCTGACAGATTCATCGCTGTGCTGCGATATCGGGACGCCTAGCTAACAATGGGACCAGCAAAGACAAGTTCGATTCGGGCCACATCAAACGCGATGACAAGCGATAGGGGTTCTGATGGTGGACACTACGGCTCAGATTGCATGCAGCTCGCGGTGAATGGTCGAGAACTGTCAGCTTCGTGCTGGTTCCTCTCCCTCTTCACCTGGTAAAAAAGATGCGCTTTCCCTCTGATGTCACTGAAGTCATCATCAGCAACTGTTTCCTAACGAGTCGTATTTGCTGCTTCTGAGACCAAACGACCTGAACGAACTGAATGATGGATTTTGCAGAAAAAAAGGTCTCCATACCAGTACTCAGACCTCGCATTTCCTCGTCTAGAAGAACTTTGGCACCTTCTCCTCCACTGGAGCTGAATGTTTCTGTGGTTGAGCATGAGAAATTAGTGAGCACACGCTAGAATCTCATTTTTTCCTTTTCACATTAACCTGTGTGTATTCCATGTCACAGCTTCAGGAACCTGTGGAAGATGAGCATTTATTGTGTGCGAATTGGTTGTGCGCTTTTGCATTTGTTCTCCAGAGCAAACACATGATATGACCCACAGATAACATCCGAATGTCCAAGATCTGGGAAAGTGCCGTTGTCTCTCACAGAAAACAAAATGTTGCTGTTGCTCCAAATTGAAACTGAAAAAGCGGCGAACACCCTGGAAGCTGTATGCAGCCTAGAAACACTTCGTTTGGATCACACACAAAAATTACCTGTTCGGTATTGTTGTTCGATCAGAGCCACTCCGAATTCGTCGCTACAAATCCGTCTTCCAGTTAGCACGTTCCGTTGTCTCTGGAAGGGTGACTTGCACTTGTACCGTCCAAGGCCTCACCAGCACAGCAGAAGATAATGTTTGGAGCGCTCCCAGCGGGGAGAGGCTCGAACAACATCTGGCACTTCCCGCCATTGACATGAAATGCTGTCATCGTTCTTTGGGGCGCACACTGTCAAAACTGTTTTTCCAAATTTTCCAAATCAAAACATTCGTTCTCACAAAACAAAGATTTTGAACTGAATCTGGATTCATCTTTGCTTTATCTTGAGCCACAAGGACAGTGGCGTAGGTCAAGCTGCAGAAGCACCCAGAACTCATGTCAACTCTGAGGACGGTATCATGCGTGCAAACTCAACATTTACCAAAGAGCATTTTTGTGCCTAAAATGACTGTTTGAGCGAAAAAAGCTCAACTGAGATCGATAGAAGCGCACTTTAGTCGGTGTTCAAGGGAAGAGCGCTTTATGAGACGGAGAGCTGAAGATGGGAACTGTTCAATGGCAAAGCAAACATTTACCCAGCGGGTTGAAGGCCCCAAACCCAGAATTGTCTGCAGCGCTAAAGATTATTGCACAAGAACAGCTGTGGGTTCACACGTTGGTCATAGATTATGGGAAGTTTTTTCCATTTTTCACTTGCACATTGTGGTCATCAAGCGCTTGGGTAGGGGCCGTTGAATGAAAACCTATCAACGTTGTTGTACTCGTGAGTCAGTTGTCTTGCAAGTTTGCCCAATCTGCTTCGTGTTTTTTCTGTCGTTGCGTGTTTTCTCACGTCTCTGAGTCGTCAGTCGGCACAAAATATGTGCACAAAGTCCTGCAAGACTTTGCCTGGGCCAAAACAACCCAAATGTCGTATCATGCCTGAAAGTTCGAATGCTTTGAACCAAACGTGTTTGACGTCAACCTGCTTTGCAGTCCAGTGAGCATCATGCAGCTTTTGTTCAAGTCACAATGACTTTTTGTGTGAGAAGAAAGAAGCTGAAAACCCAAACACTTCCTTGTCATGTTGATGATCAAAGGAAACTGTTGATTTTCAAAGCTCAATTTATGAAAAAGGTGTATCTTTTAGCAACTTTTTTGCACGCTGAGCGTTGCATACAAGAACTAAAAAAGGAAAATCTATAAAAACAGGGGCTTGTCTAAGAATTACTGCTGCGAACACGTACCTCCAAAGGACAATTGAGAGAGAAGGTCGATAGTTTGCAGCGCAGACAGACTGGTGTGCCTTCCTTGGTGTATTGAAAGGAAATCCACGTTTTGTATGTTTGACAGAAGGTAGAATATGTCTTAAATTCTGCAATGTACTGAATTCTATGAGGTTGAACAGAGTCACTTTGCAAGACTGCCAGTGTACAGGTGATCCCAGCCTCTGGAGAATGTTGCTTCATTTTTCACCATTCAGCAAGAAAGGTTTGGTTCGGTCAAAAAAACCCCTGAAATTATTGTGTCGTGCACGGAAGCACTTTTGCTTTGAGAATCTACTCGCAGTAGGGATCCTGATGCTTTGGATGTGGAAACAAACGACTTGATCATTTCTGGCACTGACAGATCAATGCCTTCCACATCAGTGGAGCCTGGACATTCAACCTTGATCGCTATCACCGTTACTTCCCATTAACTCTCTCAAAAGTGGGCCTTGAACCAGAAAAAAACTGTGTTACCTCTGTGCAAACCCAGTCACGTCCATGAACGAACCACAAAAATTCATTGTGTGGCGTTTGATGCCATAAAAGGCCTTCTTGAGGAACTTTTGAAAATGACAAGACAGCCACTGAAGGACAAGTCTGATTGTGTAAGCAGTGCTTGCCTTTTCAGGAGAGGGATTGAAGCAGTGTGTGGCTGAACCCAACAAACCGGCTGAACTGACCTCAGACCAACAGCCCCATATTTTCGCGTGGTTAATGGTTGGTGCCTAACGCGGACAGCGGTGACATCATTATCCGACATGTCTCCTCGCTGGGCCATCCATCTCAATAAAGCGACCGACAAACACGGGCTGCTTTCTGTTGGGCGTCAGTGTGTGGTCGCTTTTGGATGGGCATTGAGGGACACTTCCTGTGCTGGATCCAGTGTTGTGGTGGAGGGGTCCGATCTTGAAGGGTCTCAATTCAAAACCCAAAAAGTGGCACTGCCGGCAAAATCAGTGGGAGGGGTTAATTTTTCAGGGGTCAGGGTCGGCGGGGGCCTGGAGCGTTTGGCTGCGCCGGATCTTGGCAGAGTGTGTGAGGTTTGTCCACGAATTTTCCCCTTGACTGCAATTATTCCGAGACAGTTTTAGCGCTGATTTAGCGCTGATGGAGACCAGTGGAAATTTGTGGACGAACCTGGTTGGTGTGCTGCCTTGGGATGTTCCGAGAAGATTGTCGATGCGGTCTCATGCCGCCATGTTTTTCGTTTTCAAAGTTGCTTTTGGAGTGAATGTATCCATCGATCTCAGTCCGGCAGAAACCCATATGCTTCTCATGTGGGCTCGTCAGACACGTTCGTTACAGCACGATGTTTGCCGCCTCGGCCGTGTCAATGGTCCCTGTGATTACACTGGGAAGGTCTGACCGCGGCAGGGCTCCGTCGCGTCCAGTGCGCATGGCGTGGTCAGCAGCTGTTTCGCAGCTGCACTGTGAATAAACCTGGCTCAGCGCAAATGCATTGTCGAGTGTCCACGTAAAATTCAGCGTGAAAAGTGGCGGCTCTCAGCCAAATTCAGGTTGTAGAACGACAAGAAATAATGAAACAACACAGAATTAGTGAATTTGGTGTGAAATTCCCCTTTGTGGCAGCACTGCTGGTTTGAGTGGCAATCACCTCCTGCAAGTAAAACCGCATGTTCAACACTTTTGCAGAAGCTGCTTTGAATCACACAAAGGGTTTCGTCTTGATGCGTGCGCAAAGGAGAGTTTTTCTCGAGTTGGGATCTGAAGCGCGAGGCTCGGTGCAATACTCCATTTGAAGGGTTTCATCCTGTTGGAAACCGATCTTCACATCTTTGCACACCTGTTCCGAGGCACAAAAAGTTTCAATCCAGGTTTAAGCTTTCGCGCAAACAGCAAAGAAGCTCTTTTGATGCATACTCCGTGAAAATTGCATCCAGCACACCACTACCGTTTTCTGAAAGAACTTTTTGCTCACAAGATGAGATTAACTCGCATAGTTTCCACAAAAGCAGCTACTGGTGCTTGAAGGGCGCTTCAAAATCGTCAAGCAAATACAACAACCCCTCGCGTTTGTGGAACAGACAGGTCGTTTTTGTGCAATTCGGAATTGAAGAAAGAAAACAATTTTTTGGGCAAAAACACAGCAGTTCTGTCTCTGGCAGCGTACAAGACGCATCCTCGGTGAAGTTTGAAGTCTTTTATGCGTCGCGACAGTTGTCATCAAAGCCGCAATTGCAATTTTCTGCTGAAGTTCATCCACTTATTAGATGACACGGCATTTCAAGAAATATCTCAGTTGAGCCGCTCGGCGAATGCCTGCAAGAACACTGTGAGAAAGACCCTGTTGGAGTTCTTGACTTCCACAGCTGCCTCTCACTGAAACCAGCAGACTCCACACCCTCAACGAAACATCCTTGCCGGCACTGACAGCAGCTCGCTTTCAGAAAATTCTGCAGGCGAGGTGTATGAGAAAGAACTCTTCGTCAGAGCAATGCGAGCGTTTTGTGCGAAACTTCATGACTTTGCAGAGCTGGTGTCCGTTGCAACTGAATTTGATGACAAGAATGCGCAAACGTTCCAGATCTTTTTCACAACAAATGTTGGGTTTTGAGAGAGCAGATCACTTTTGAAGAGGGATGTCACAAGATTTACGTGATGAATTTCTTGCGCTTTCGAGCGAGGGTTTCAGGATGGCTCTTCCATGCAGCCTTCGGCGGGATTTACTGTTTTCAGCTTTCACATTTCTGTCTGAATGTGACGAGCGTTTCCTGAATCAGTTTTTCTCTGTGTGACTGGATTCTCGGCGTTCGGTGCTTGGTATGTTGGTGGAGCTGTTCTTTTCGCACGATCCGTGGTGCGAACACACACTCTCTGTCTCACACCGTCTCTCTCCCTTCTATCTCTCACACACGCACACACTCACTCTGTATATTTCCTCTCCCTGTTTCTTTCGGTCTCTCTTTTTCTCTCCTGCGGCATCATATTGTAACAGTACACATCCAAGCTTCATGTCAACTTTCGGTGGGGACATCCTTCAACTTATGAAACATCTTTGCTAAATCTGAGATCCAGAGGTGATCTGAGCCAAGGATAGTCATTGCGTTAATCAGCTGGAGGGTGGCCTTGATTAACCATTCAACGCATGGCAAGTAATTACTCCAAAGAGCAAAGAATTGGGGTCTCATTCTAGTCAGTCCAAGGTGAGCCTGGCCCAGTGTCTTTTTTTTCGTCGACCGACTGCGTTCAAATCACAACAACTAACAGAGAGCATTTGTAGAGCAGCTTCAGATGTGAACAGTGAGCAAATGAGACAAGGCCCGGACATCCCAGCGTACACACTCTGAGACAGCTCGGTCTTCAGGGAAGCTTCGATGGTTTTGATGCATAGAAAGGTTGCTGTTGTCCGTTGTTCAATAATCATTCTTGAAAACGTAATGAGGGACGTTGTGGGGAATGGTTTCCGCACGATCAGATCGCAACACAAGAAACAAACGGTTGAAATGCGTGCTTGAAGTGGAGGACTGTTGAGAGTGAACGGACTGTGCGCGGAGCCGGGACGATTAATCAGACTCGGCCGCTCTGCCTTCCAGTTTGGGTGTTGTTTCTTCAGTTCATCAATTTCACTGTCAAAATATCTGACCACTTCGGTCTCTTTTTTTCCTAATTTTCCACAGTTCTTTTCTTCAGGTTTGGTTCAATGTTCACAAACGAAAGTACGAGTAAGATTGTTGGGGTGCTCGTGCAGATCATCGCGTCTCGTATGAGCCTAAAGTTTGGAGACAGATTCGATTTCCTGTTCTGGCGTGGAGTGTGTTACTATTCTATGACACGTCGTTCTAAGAGTTCACATGAAGCTACCGTTCACTGTTTTCTCTCCTGTGCGTTGCAAAAACCATGTTCAAACGATGTTTCGAGACCAATTTGTCCAACACAGGAAAGAAACAAATGGCACATGCAGGGCGAGAAACAGACTTCGGCGTGAATGAAAAATTACTGGTTTGGCCCATATGCATATAGATAGAAGTGACAATTAGATGGCTGATGTAATTTTGGACGAGGTTGGCAGTTTTGATTGAGGGCGCAAGCTCAGCATGAGGGAGACAATGTGGCACTCTCCAAACTCGGCGCTCGTTCTGGGATTGTGTCAGCAGCAGCTGGGACACCGAGTTTCTTCGTCGACGTTCCTGCAGACATCTGAACCTGAACCAGGAACTGAAAGAAGCAGCAGATTGGAAGAACTATGTGGTTATCCAGCTTGACGAGCCTGCAGGACAGCCAACGTTGGTCAGGGCTAACGCCACGTCAATTGACGGAACAGTCTCTGGTCAGTTGCTGCCATACTCATATCAAACTCGAATAGAGAGGAGAGGACAGCCAGTGTGTTCGGGCTATCGGTCAGCATGGCGCATGGCCGAAGCACAGCAGATCTTTAACTGGCTTGAAACATTCCGAAAATATATAAGACTTTGCAAGAGACAACACTGTTCGCTTGCCCTCAGAGTGCTGTGGAGGGGAAGGGATGCTGGTTCCTCAGCGGGACATTGGGTCAGAGATAACGGTGTGTGATCTTGAAATCGTATTCGTATCAATCTGATTGTATTATGCTGATAGGCGTGCGAATTGACAGCCTCATTAATTTTACCCGGAGCCAGGTTCAAAACAACAACATGGGGATCCATAGATTAGACAGCAGCACGCAGCGTCCAGGCGCACGCAGACAGGAACCGCCGGAGCTGCCGCTGTTTGGGAAGGGTTGAAAGAATGACAATGGCCGTCAACACAACAAGGCTGTGTGATTTAAGACGCGTAAAGAGCATCAGAACAAGCCTGAAGCGCAGTCACACGAGTCCGCCCGGCTTGGATCTGATCAGGTTTGGAATCATACGTTCCGCAAGGCACTGGGTGGTTAAAGCAAAGCAGACGCGCTCCGCACCTGGTGACACGGCATCATCACCCTCCTCCACACTCAGGCCGAACACGAACATTTCGACACACTCAAACTCTCGAACTCTCTTTGTCAGTTTGAAAACAGTGAACAGCAACCACCAATTTGGCACCAACAAACAACACAGTTTCTTCTCCCATTTTCCGCTTCCGCAGAGTTTGATCAATATCAACATGTGTGAAACGCCCGCGAATCTTGGCAGGCGTCGGCACGGAAGATAATTTTCATCTCGGGGTGGCCCCGAGGGGTCTCCGACTCCCAGCAAGTAACTAATCAATGCGAACAAAGCGCCGCATTTCTCTCTTCATGCAGAATTATGGAGACACTGTAGAACTGATCCCTCCGTGCAAGAAAGTTCTGCGCAGTCACACTCCTGCAGTGCACGTGTGGATGCATTCGTGGTTCTGTTGTCTACACGTGCTGGAGAATGATGGTGCCCCCTGCGTTCTTGCACACGGAACAGAAGTTCTCATTCAATGAGCTGAAAAGAACATTTCAAATGGCTGCTCGTGTTCTTTTACTTCTTGGCCGAAATGGGGCAAAGAAGCCGAACTCGGAGATTTCAGAGTGCATGTTTGGAGGCAAAGCGCCGGCTGTCTGACTCTCCCGAAGGGATATATTTCTGTTGTTCTGGACGCGGATTCGTTTCCAGAATCAATTAACTGGCGCATTGTGCGAGACAAGTGGACTGTGTGAGTCTGGATAACATGATAGATCTACATGTTTGAGTGCTCATTGTCTGCAAGGAAGACAATGATCAAAGTACCTGCACACAAAAATTGTCAGGTGAGGACATTGAGATGTGCACGAGTTGATGTTAACAGTCGGGTTGAATCAGAAGTTTCCCTGGACATGCAAAATGTTTCCAAACAAACACAGGTCAAACACTTGTCTCCCAGCTCGAAGAACTGTTGTCAGTTTGTGATTTGCATTGTTTCTTCGCGATGAACACATTGGCTGCAAACAAGCCTTTTTGAACTGCAGGAAGCACTACTTTCCAAAATTCCAAATTTGGAAACTCATGTGCGTCAAAGCAACGAAGGCGTGCTGAAACCTGAAGTGAAGTTCTTTGGTGATTTTTTTTCTGCTGCTAAAACCTCGCAGAACTCTGAATGCCCTTCCCTGTGAAAAAGGTGAAGACAGGAAGCAATGACAAACATTTGATCTGTCGTGGAGTTGTGAACGTATGACGTTTTTAGCTCAAGTGGTTGTGTACGGAAAGGCTGCAGTAGGTGTTGGGAAGAAAGGAAGGAAAGCAAACGGCAATGACGCCATGATTTTGTTCAGTCATTCCAGCCAACAGGTGGTTTACGAAAGCGAGAGGTGTACAAATCTGACGCACTAATTCCCCAAGTCATTTCCCAGTGAACCAGAGGAGAGAAATAGATTTGTACAGAATGGAGTGGCTTCTTATTTTGTGCGTATCATGGTCATAAGCAACAGCAGACAGGAATGAACATCGAAATGGACATCCAGCCGCAGGGCTGCTGACAGATTGCTTGCACGCGCGTCTGTGACGCCACCCTCGCTTCGAGCGTCATCAGTGTGGATGCGTCCCGCGCCCAATGTGACAGGCCCACTCTGTCAAAACTGCCATTGTGTTTGCAAGAAGTTAAAGATTCACAGTGAGGCATCAGCGTGTTGAAATGTGAGAATGACTCCAGTGAGGTTTCACTTTTCCCTCGCACCGCAAGGGCAAGACAGGTTCACGAATCCAACACTTGTTCCGAGACATTCTTCGTACAATGTGCGTCACGTTTTGAGAGTTTCGAATGAAGGCACTCCAGCACCTGACGTGACGGGGTGGAACAGGCAACGGGAGCGGCTCTATTAGCGCGCGACAAATCAAGCGACTCAACCCGCCTGATCTATTTGTCAAACTGATTTGTTTGTGAGTCGCGAAGCAGCCCACAAACTGACAAATTGTGCGGTTCCCCGGAATCCATCCATCGATTGTCTTTTGATTATTCTCACCAAACGGTTCGACCGAAGCAGCTGCTTCGCAAGTGTTTTACGGAATTCAGAAGTTTACCTGACACCTTTTTTGACCAAACTCAAGACGAGCAATCTTGAACAGCAATGTTCTTGCAATGCCCGTGAACATAACAGCGAAAGATCACACGCCGTGGTTCATATTCATCAAAGAGACTTCAAAGCACCTGATGCCACAATCAGAGCTCTTCATTGAAGGGTCATTTTCTTTTCACTGTCATTTCGAGAGGAACAAACCCAGACTCGGACAACAAGAGCTGTCTGGCTCGACCCATCTGTAGCCGGAGCAGCCTCAGCTTCCGATCTGTGTCGTTCACGCAAGAGTCAGTGGACAACGCGGTGCTCACAAAGGTTCGATTTGAACTCCCTTACAAAACCAAAGCGAAGGTGAAATCAGTGGCATTGCACTGCGGATGTGACTCGGCATCCGCAAGGATAGCCGCGGGAGCTATTTTTCATGTCGGACTTATTTAGATTGGGAAACTGTGTGGCAGTAACACAACAAAAAACAACCGCTTGTACTTGTTGATGCTTGTGGAATAGGTTTGCGTTTTGACTGGCCATCTGAGGAGATTGACCTCAGCTCAGCACGAACTCCAAAAACAAATCCAGTTTTTGTAGAGTCAAACGGGAGAAATTGCGTCTTTAAATGCTCGTCCAAAAGCATCGAGGCAATAAATTGTGGGCCGTAGTGAGGCGGGTAGACAGCGCTCACTCAATATGTGAATGCCGATCTGGAGCCATGAAATGATCTGACATGTTGCCTGACAGATGCATCCATCAAACTGCGCCGGTCCTTTCCGGGATACGTCCTGGATGAGTCCGGGTGGTTCGTGGGGTTTAGATTTGGCTGCCTGACGACCTGAGGACACGGAATAATTGTGAAACGCTGACCATTGCAAATGAATGTTGGTCAGGCCTGTGCACCTGCTCCAAATGGCAACGCCACAGCCCCCTACCCTGCCAAATAAGGTAGAATCTTGAACCCCAGAACATGCTGAAACCTGGAGGAAGCCGCAGGCCACTGCATTCCAGTTGCAATTGACGCAATGATCCGGCGTGTATTGGAGGCAACGACAAACGAAGCAAAACGGCAGAGAAGCCTGTGAGACGACAACAGAGGAAACTGCGTAAATCCGAGATGTTGTGATGGGTTGCTTGTGATAGGAAGCTTTCAGCGCAGCTTGTTTGAAGACAATTACGGGCAACTCAATCCCCGCAGCTGGAGTTTTACTTGTGTATGAATTCTGACTTTTCAATCGCAATATGATTCCACACAAAGATTATCAAGTTTTGGTGGGGAAAAGTATTGTTGCTCATCCAACAAACTTTTTCGAGAAAGATCTGCCTTAGTCCCTTGAAAAACTATCAGATTGATTCATAATTTCTCCTCAATGCACAGGCACGACCAAGACTTTCAAGTTGATTGTGGTACAAGTTCAATGTTTACGTTTTGAGAAACCGCTTCAATGAATTTCTGCTTTCCGCTGGACCAAACCTCTGATAAAAATCTGCAAATGCCGTTTGTTTGTTTTCCTCCGTAAATTCCAGATGCACGCAATTTCTTCCAGCGGATCACAAATGCAATATTCGGCAATACATCAAGTCGCACACTTGATTTCCTGCTCTGACTGCTGATTTTGATTGATGTACGACAAATCCTACATGCTGACCGGGGTCATCAAGCTCCGCTGCTGGGACTCTCTTAACTGGTCAAAAATACGATAAGCTTTTCTGCTGAATTTCCTTCAAGAAGCCCTCTTAAGTCTTTTCGGTAGAGCGCGGCATAAGAGAAAAGAGAAAGTGTTCCGAGCAGCTTTGCGGTGGTCGTGGCATTGGACTGGTCTCTGTCTGCTCCCCGGAACTGAATTTGAACTGTGAGCAAAATTGGAAAGGAATGCTCCGCCGCTTCGCAGAGAGCGCGGTCGAGGGGGCTCCATTAGGCGCAGGTGAGAGAGCTCGAGAGGGCGCTCCGCTTCTGAGAAACGACCACTCGACGCCAACGCTCACCGCCTGTTGAGGTAAGAGCGCCACTGCCGCTTTGGATAAGAGCCCTTCCCTGGAGCTGGTTTGCTGATTCAAGTCTGTTTCCTCCAAGATGTTCTGTCGATGATCACTGAGACGCCACGTGTTGCAACCTCTTCGAGTGGAAAGATCACAAAAGTATATTGCTGTCGTGGTGTTTGCCACGGTTCTGTTTGAGCCTTTGCCAGGTAGAAAAATTTCAGCAGTCTTCACCTTATCCAGGATGGGGTGCATGCATCTGTTCTCATTTCTGCCTGCTGTGGAGGGTGAAGTTTTCAGGTTAGGACAGTCAAAGAACTTACAATGGTGCTCGTGTGCAGCAGCCTAGCAGCAGAGTGTGCATGAGGGCGAGTACTTGGGGCGAGTTCACGATTTGCTTCAAGTCAAGTATTTATGTGGTTGCGGGTAGCGGGATCATCCAGGTGAAGGAAAAGAAAGTATTTGATGAAGGATGTTTGTTGATTGGTTGGGTGTTGGACTGGTGTTACCTGTATTCAATTTTTCATTTTCAAAAATTTGTTCTCAGGGCTTTGGTAGGGTCAAGGTTTGGGTACAAATTTGGGATTTTCAGAAAGTGTTCAACGCGGATATTTGGCAACGATTTTGGGCAACTTTGGATGCATCCTGAAAGGAAATAGAATCAAATTTATTTGACATTGATCCTTTGTACATTCCAGTTGCTGTGCATTTCGGTCACTATGTGTTTCGGTCTCTCCTCAAATGACCACGAGCATCAATGAACTTTTTTTTTTGGCTGGCAAGGCATCAGCAAAAATCAACCTGTTTTTGCGCCAAACATTTTTTGCAGCGGTTTTCTCTACTTCATGAGGAGTCACGCTGAAAATACTAATTTTAAAATTGGAATAAAATGAGGGAAAAAAGGTAAGCTTGCGGGGAAAATACATGAGCGAAGGCGTTGAGTTTCTAAGCAAGCTTTGTATTTGCTGTGGCAATACCATTGTGTGTACAATCAATACAGAGAGAGACGTTACAGACCAAACATCAAACATGGATGATTTGATTTGCATTCACCAAATCATGAGCACTAAACAGCCAAATAATGTTTGTTGGAGCAATAGTTTTGGCTGTCAGCAACGCAAAAACTTCGGCCATTGTGCTGAAGAATCCATACCAACTGGCAGCGCTCACATGAGCTCGTTGCTTCCTTTCTTTTTTGTCCAAAGAAAACATTGTGCACAGCACAACGAGCGCACATCCCCGAGTTTTTCAAGTGTCGCTGCGCGGAAGATTATCAAACTTCCTTTGCATCGAAGCTTTTTACTCGTCCGAGCAATCTGAAAAGTACAGTGGCATCCTTATGTGAAAATGCAAGAGCCATGCTAAGACTTTCCAAGGAGCATATCCACTTCACGTTCCCCCCTCTCTCTCTCTCTCTCTCTCTCTCTCTCTGTCTCTCTCTCTCTCTCTCTCTCTCTCTCTCACG
>JAAUXT010029494.1_pt1 | contig 18874 bp, 13 predicted proteins | sample 7278171 | NCBI WGS metagenome assembly JAAUXT01 (sample SAMN14350112, study PRJNA611818) | marine sediment metagenome | isolation source: surface marine sediment (1.8m) | place: French Polynesia: Moorea | collected 2018-08 | reverse complement strand
GGGGGCTCAACACACAGGCAGGTCAGTACTGGGGGGGCTCAACACACAGGCAGGTCAGTATTGGGTGGGGGGCTCAACACACAGGCCGGTCAGTACTAAGGGGGGCTCAACACACAGGCAGGTCAGTACTTGGGGGCACTCAACATACAGGCCAGTCAGTACTGGGGGGCTCTACACACAGGTTGGTCAGTACTGGGTGGGGGGGGGCTCAACACACAGGCAGGTCAGTACTGGGGGGGGGCTCAACACACCTGTAGGCAGGTCAGTACTGGGGGGCCTCAACACACAGGCAGGTCAGTACTTGGGGGGGGGGACTCAACACACAGGCTGGTCAGTCTGAGGTAGAGGGGCCGGGGGCTCAACATGCAGGCCAGTCAGTGTCGGGGGGAGGGGGCTGGGGGCTCTCCACAGAATTCGGTCAGTGAAGGGGAGAGGGTATCAACACCCAGACTGGTAAGTTGACAAGGGATCACCACACGTGCTGAGTGTGAATGGGACTCAACACTCAGAAGGGAGCATCAAACACATGTTCACAGGTCGGGGTCGGGTTCAAGTCTCAGGCTGACAAACGAGTCTTGCTCATCCTGCCCCTTCCTTCAATCTCTGATCCAGGCTCGGGACACAGAGCGCACTCTTCGTGCAGGCTTTCTGGTTTTGGTGCCTGCCTTGTGGAACCACCATTCTGCCGAACACAAAAGAAGTTCCGACGTCCCAGATTCACAGATTCGCTGTTTTGATGAACCAAAAAGTTTGGCTGTTGCGCAAATGATTTGCTCATTTTCATGGGTGGCCTTTTGTTGGGGCAATTCCGTAATGTGTCATTGTATTTGCGTTTTGTCAGTATGTTCTCAGAAATTACCAAGTGGAATAATGGGATCTGTCACCCACTTCCGCTGCACTGACTGAAGGGTGGAAATTTACTCGCGATGCACGCAACCCAGTGACCTTCCGTCCACGATCACGTCCTCCCCCTCCCCAAAAAAATCGTCAGCTCCGGTTGGGTCAGAATGCAGGAGAAGAACTGGACAGCCTGGAGGTCGGGACCTGACTCCCACAAGAACCACACCCTGATAGGATACGAGCGCACTGCGGGCGTGCCTAAATCGTGATTGCGCCTGTTTTGAGGCTTTTGAATGGTACCAAGTCAGTTTACGAATTGGTGTGATGTTGAACAAGTTGAGGCCCCACTTGCTGCACTTCGAGAAATAAAGGCACGAGTTCGCCGAGCAGGGTGTCAGCCCGTGGGGAGCACAGCTTTGTTTCAAAAGTTTCTGAGTTTACGGGTGGGGTTGGGTCTCTTGAGGCTGTGTCCCTGTGGACAACATGTTGGATCAGCCCCAAGAACAACTCAGATTTGAAGCACAAACGGACCTTGTCAAATGTTCGTTGCGCTCACTTTTCCAGGCGTCTCTTTGTGCACGATCACCGACGCAGCCGTCGAGGCCCAGAAATCCATGGATAACGAGACGCGCTGCAAGACCCTGACCTTCATCACGACCATCATGCACCGCTTCCTCAAGGAGCTCAACCGGAAGTCGAGGATGCACGGGAACGTGCGCAAGGCCTTCTACGTGCTGCGTCACGGCTCCAGCCTCGTCATCATGTACCCGTTCGTCAAGCTGCTCTACATAGGAAACGTGCTGTTCCAGCTCTTCGCCATCAACTTTTTCCTGGGGACGTCCTACTCGTTGTATGGATTTGACGCCATTGCGGATATTGTTCGCGGGGAGAAGGTGATCAACTCAAAGCGGTTCCCCCGGGTCACGCTCTGTGACTTCAAAATCCGTATCCTTGGCAACACGCAGCGTTACACGGTCCAATGCGCCCTCCCCATCAACCTCTACAACGAGATCATCTTCATCTTCCTCTGGTTCTGGTTCGTCTTCGTTGCCATGGCGACCACCGGAAGCTTCTTCGTCTGGATCTGGAGGGCGTTCTATCTCAGGGGGAACTACACGTACGTGAAGACGCAGCTCATAGCGATGAACAAGCTCAAGCGTGCCCCCTCGTGGGTCGTGGAGAAGTTCGTGCGCGAGTACCTGCAGCGCGACGGCGTCTTCATACTGCGCATGGTCGCGAGGAACTCGTCCGACCTGATCGCAGCCGAGATCGTCACCGGCCTCTGGGACAAGTACAAACAAGACAAGTGAGTACATCTCAAGGACTCCAGGGCAAACAGTTGCGTTCCTTTCGAATTCAAACAGGATAGCTTGGTTCCTTTTTGCTGCCAACACAGCAAGTGGAATGAAACCTTTGGAAGTTCTAACATCACACCTGAAAATACACACTCTTAGAATTGACCGAAGAGAAAACATGAGGATAGCATAACAGATGTGTTCTTCCTGTCACGAACCCACGATCAGATTCCTGAGGTCAGGGTTCGCATATCAAGTTGGTCTGTCGTCACCTCTTGTGATCACCACTCGTTCACTTTTGCAGGAAAGTCCTGGAGGAGCCTGTGCAGAACGTGTACTCGATGGAGGACGGGGTGACCCTGGACGGGGACGGTCTGCGCAGGCGCAACACGAGCGGCTCGGGCTCCATCCCGCTGCACATCCTCCCGATGCCGACGGCGCCGCCCCCTGGTGGCGGGGACAAGGACGAGGCGCTGCTCCCGATCATGACGCAGATGATCCCCGAGGAGAAGGACGCGGGAGACGGGGAGAAGATGGATAACCGCAAGGTGGCGCGACTGCAGAGTCTGGACACGGTGGACTACTCCTGATCGCGCGGATTGGCCAGTTGGGGGCGAGGCTGCTGTCACGTGATGTAGTAGGAAGATGGACATGAGAGATTGGAAGCGTTGGAAGTTGACGAAAAATCTGTGCTTTTGAAACTGTGCACATGCTGTTGCTCCAACAAGGCGCAAGTGCTGTGGTCCATTATTTTGTAATTTTTGTTTCAATCGTGTTTGAAAATGTTTGTCACAACGTTTTCTTTGCAAAAGTACCTGAAATACTCAGTTTGCGTCTCTGTTCTGGTGGATCCGGGCAGCAGGGTGCGCCTCGCGGGTCTCACTCAAACTCCCGATTCTGCATTCGCCAGAGCGGTGTTGAAGATTTTGTGGAACTTTCCTTTCAGCACCACAGATGTGTACATGTACGCAAACTATTTGAAGTCGGACCCTTCGCTGCGTCGAATTTTCTCTGTTTCCACCGTTGTTAGGCGACGAATTCGTGGGTCTGACATCAAACAACAAGCTGTGTTGAAAGTAATAGCCATTGTACGCGTGTATGTGATGGGAAACTCAGAGGCAGATGAATCCACAGGTGACGCAGATGAGTCATTCATCCGATATTTGCAAGCTCAGCTGTTTCCCAAAATAGATTGGAAATTGACACTGTCTGGGTCTGTGGAATTGTCTGGAAGAAACGGATCATTGATGAGTAACTCGCCTTTACGCATGCGTTGCCCCAGAGACGTTGAGCAAAAGAACGTGAAATGATGCAATGGAGTCATTGCAGTGCCAGACAGGAAAGGAAAATCATCGAAAGGACAAACACATCGTGAGATCCACAAAGAAGCGAATTTTGCAGGTGACTCTCTGGCGGATGCAGGAGTCACGAGGCCGAACCTGGCCGACTCTTCCCGAAACTCACAAAACGGAACATTTTTGCACTTACCGCCGCAAAATTAGGGGAGATGAATTTGTGGAGAGTTGGGCTGGTCAGGACCCCGGGACCCTTGGATCCGCTTGAGTGATTCTTTTGTGCGACCTTTCATTTGTGACTTTGTGCTTGTTTGTCCGTCTGCTTTCGGAAGGAGATGTTTCTGTGTGTAATTTGCGACTTCGTTTGCCTTTTCTTTTTCGCGGTTTTATGTTTGTGCAGATCTACACATACGCAGCGCCTTGCCTTTGCGCAGTTTTTGGTAGAATCAATTGATCTGTTGCCAGAGAATATTTTTTTGTCAAATCGTGTCAAAATTGCCTGAGCAATGTTTGTTCAGCTCAAGTTTTTTGCGGGACGGGTGGGGGACTTTTCCTTGTGCGAAATCGATGAGTTCCCGCGCTGAAGCAGCATCTCCCGACGCATGCGCAGTGCGCACCCAGCCTCCTCCTCCTGCTCGAGCTCAGACGCCGTGCCGCAAGCACTCGCTCCCCACTCACTCAATGGCCGAATCGATGAGAAATTTATCGCGGATAGCACGCCACAGCGACAGCACCGAGTCCTGTCTCGGTCCGATTCATTCACAGTCGGCGATGGAGTTGTGGCTGGAATTAGTTGATGGACGCATGTTGTGATCACGAGGTAAGAGAGCTGTCCGTGCCATTGTTATGTATTGTTTCCCACCATCTCTCTCATCTTGGTGTGTAACTGCAGCACACAGAAGCTCTTCATACAGCTGATAGGGAGTTGATTGGCGTTACAAGCAGCGGTATTGTTGTGCATCTGTACGGCAGGAAATGGCTGAACACACGACCCAGCTTCAGGCTGATGTGATATGTGCAGATCTATGTACAGTCAAGACTGCTTGATTCGTACCTGGTTTGGTCGAATCTCCGGTCAGTTCGTTGTCCTGCTTGGTTCGCATGCACGTGTTGTGCGGGTTGCTGTAACCTCCCACAAGAAAAACAAACTTGGATTTCGGGTTTTCTCAACAGAATTAGCCGGACATGGAACAAACCGGACCCGGCTGTATGACGCAGATCTTGGAGCTTGCGAGGTGGAGACCTCCCCGTGTCCTCATTTGCACCTGCACACGCACGTGAAGCAGGCAGTTTCCTGATCAAACATGCTGGCCATTTACGACTGTGGCCCGGCGAGGCAAGGCGGGTTGAGGGAGGCAGGGAGACGATGCACGCAGGTGCAGTCTATCGAACACATGCAGTCTCAACACTGCGCATCTGCGCGTGATGTTCACAATGGAACCGTTTCCTCCGCTTTCCATCAGCGCTACTCCGCAGGCTGCGCTCACATTTCCAATACAACTGCGTTTCTTGATGCAACGCGTGAAAATTGATGGGTCTCGTCCCCCGGAGAAATGGTCCGATTGTGCAGAGGCCACAGACTGTTGTGTTGTGGACAAATAAATCAAAAAGTCCCAATTGCATTGCAGTGAGTTTGTTTTGTCAACTTGACCGTGCCCACATGCATGGGTAACTGACACGTGAAAGTGGCCATGTTTGACAGACGTCCTCGCACCTGGCACGGTTCAGCAGAGGATTGCGAGTGTTCTTGTTTTCTCTCACTGACGGTTCAGAAGATCTATCTTTCTGCAAGTATGCGCAGATGTAGGTGAATCAATGATCAGCGGTTTGCTCCACTGTGGCTGAGCCCCCAGTTCGATACGGCTTTTCTCCTCAGTCCGTTACAACACAACACGTCGTGTATTGGTGGCTCAAACTGTTGTGTATACACAGCTTGGTTCTACCTCGCAATACATGTGCAATTGAGTTGTCTGTCAGGATGTGCTTAATGGCAATTTTATCAATGTTCAAATATGGCTGGAAAACATGATGCGCATTTGGATGGACCTGACTGGTGTCTGGCACCAAGTGAGTCGCGTACAGAATGGTCCTCAGCACCAGCTGAAGTGTGGATGACAAACGCCGGCTCAGCCGGGCAAAGATCGATGCCGTCTGTCAATATGGTGCAAAATTATCATTTCAGAATTCTGCATGACATGCGTTGGGGTCAAGTAAGTGCTTCATCAAGGATTTTGTTCAAATCCTTTGCCTGTTTTCCTTGGCCGGATGTCTGGATTCTTTGGCACTGAAGTATGCATCCAATGATGCTTGAGTCAGTCTCACCGAGGAGAGATGCACCGCGTGAGATATTTCCACGTGATGCAGGTGGATGGTACCTGCGCGTCTACTGGATCACTCTTCCGGTGTGAGCGAGCGGTGTTCCAGCGGATCCAGGATCGGGGTCGAGGGGTCGAGCCAGTCCGAACCAGGGTCAGACCCTTGGGGGGCCTCACTCCCACGTTCTGCAAAGTCTCATTTGCCTCGAAATCGGTGGTGAGAGAGAGAGAGGTGGGGACAGACAGACAGACAGACAGACAGATCCCCTTCTCCCTGGCATTGTGGTAGTGGCACCCGGAAACATCGGGTTTGATCCACTTCCAGATGTCGGGTTCTCCGTTTTTCTGAAGACGTCAGCAAATCAGTTGGAAATAGCTTTGGGAGATTTTCCAGAGCAGAACCCGTGTTCCTATCACACAGACAGTGAGATTGTTGATTCAGATTGGTGTCGATCGTTTGAGATGAGCGGGCTGTAAGTGCCCGATAAAAATGCCCCAAGCCCCCTTCAGACGGTCTTATTCCGCCTCGAAATAGCGAACCGCGTTTCTTGGTATCAGGTCGTTTGGATGCGCCTGGGGTGTGGGCTGAACCTGAGAAACAAACCAACAAACAACAGGTCAGAGATATTGTGTTCACGAAAACACATGTAGAGGTTGAAAATGTAACAAAGAATCGTACTGAAATTTGCACTCAGCGGCTGACGCGTAACAAAGTGAAGAAGCAACTTTGTTCACTGGTCGGCAGCTTCACACCGTCCATTATTCACACGTTCCGTTTCCTTGGTGCGTAGTGTTGAAACGCGGCCTTCACCACGGCAACTTGGAGAGCCCAGGTCTCTAGGATGTGAGATACCCCCGTTCCGTATCCGCCCAGAGAACCACCATCTGTTGGATCGTTTGGGCGGTTGTGGTTCCTGTTTTAGAGAGACTTATTGAACTAATTCAAACAAACACGACAGGAAGCCGTCGGAACCCTGGAGGGTTGGGGTTCTGGGCTCATTGGAAGACCCCATCTTCAAGTTTTATTCGACATGTTTCTGCAGTTGAGGGTGAAGCAAACTCGTTTATGAGTTGAAGGTTCAAGGCTCACTAAACATGGCCGGCTGGGAGCAGTGTTTCAGTTGCCCATTTTGTTGGTATTTATGCGAGATAAAGTGCGCCTGAAGCACTCGCAGACATCTCGATCCTGGCACCGGGTGCTGGCGCAGACTCGTGGTACCTGCACGTCTCTCTATCTGTCTGTGTCTGGCGCCGACCCAGCCACAGACGGTTCACGTCAGTGCGTCACGTGTGCGTCTGTAACCTTGAACATGTCGCGCTTCCAGCGAGAGACATAGATCTAGATCTTGGAACGTGGACGATGGTCAGCTCTTCACAGCAGCCTTGACGAGGTCACCAACAGGGTGGAACGTCCAAAATCTTGACTTCTACAGTTGCGAATCAAAGTGTTTGGTCGGCATTTCACTCCCAAGGTTGAGAGGTCGTTTTTGAATTCGGATGTTTTCTGCTGAACTGCACAAAATTGGCGCCTGCAGATGTGACTTGGTTATGTGTGCGTGTGTGTGTGTTCTTCTGTCGGCGGCCAGCACGGCACCCCGTGGATCCGCCCCCGGGAGTGTAGTTCCATCGATCACATTCAGCCCTGCCAAACACGCAAAGGTCCCTTTGAAGAAAAGATCACTGACAACACTGCGTTGCATTGTTTGATATGAAAGCGTCGGGGGTGGGGGGTCGTGGATCTGGCTCCCCGTGCACAAATGTACAGCCAGTGACCCCTCACACACACACACACACACACACACACACACACACACACACACGTCTGTGCTGCACAGCTTGGTATAAAAGCGGCCGGAAGAGCATCTGTCAGGATACCACACACACACACACACACACACGCACACGCACGCACACACACCCACAGACAGACACACAAACAAGCAAACACACACATCACTCTCACACACACACACGCACGCACACGTTTTGAACCCGCATCGCTGTTCTGTTCCTGCAGAGGCTGACGTGATAGCGACAGATGGACCGGCTGTTCGTGTCGATCGCGGACTTCAGCGACCCGCGGGTCGGCGGCGGCGACAGCTTCTGCGACCGCCTCAACAACAGATACACCGTCTACGTGCTCGTGCTCTTCTCTGCGCTCATCACCACCAAGGTACGGACACACACACACACACACACACACACACACACGCACACACACACGTAAACGCACGCACGCACGCTCTCTCTCGCTCTCTCTTTCTCTCTGCATGTCTGTCGCTCTTTCACACACGCACACACTAACAGACCCGTCTTTTAAGAATTTATGCTTCATATGCGCACTTCACACAAACACACACTGACACCTTACCCCCCTCTCTCTGTCTCTGTTTCTGTCTCACTCTGTCTTCTTTGCTTCATTGCCCACTTCACACACACGCACACTCGCTCACACAAATAGATCTACACACTGACACAACCCTCGTCTCTGTCTCTCCGTCCAACTCCGCGTCTCTCTCTCACCTCTCTGTCTGTCGCACACACCCAAACACTCGCCTGTGTGTCTCGTATGCGTGCGCGCTCTGTGATCCAGTGTCTCATGTGCGTCGAATCAGGAAACGGTGCAAACCTGTAAAATTCAGTGGAACGCTTCCATCGGAAGATGAAAATCTCACTGTGTGTGTAAATATTTCATGCAACTGAGGCTCGTGCGTTGAGAGTTTCCTTTTCTGCTCTCAGCAACGTAAGTTGAGAACAAAGTGCTCTCGGAGGGTGGCTCGGTCGTAAAACGACGCGAGGGCCTGAAATTAACAAGTGCACCGCATCCGACACGAGCGTGTGTGTTTCAAGACAAACTTTGATCTTTCGCTGTGTACGAAACTGGATTCACTCTGGATGCGTCAGGCTTTGCGTCCCTGCCAACGGGCGCAGGGTCTCAAGCGACAACGCGTAACGCACCCAATCTGCAGTGCCCTTTTTTGTATTCAGGTTCTGACCTTCCATTGTTGCTTTCTCGTCTTTCATCTCAGCTGCACAGTTTGATTGGGAGTTTGCTGTCTGTTTCAGCTGTACGTCGGGGAGCCCATCAGCTGCTTCTGCCCCGCGCACTTTGAGAGCAGCCACGTGGACTTCGCGAACGCCGTGTGCTGGGTGCAGAACACCTACTACCTCCCGTACGATGAGCGCATCCCGAAGGAGAAGGAGCATCACGCGTACATAGGTGAGGTCTCAGGGGCAGATAGTCAAGGGGTGTCAACCCAGTTCCAACTGCGGTCTGACTCATGGGTGGGTGGGTGGGGGGTCAACATAGCTTCAGTTCAGGAGTTGGTCGAAATGGGTGTGACCTCTGGCCCAACCCATTTCAAAATTTGACAAAGTCTTTTGTGCAATCAGTGTCAAGGAGACCCAAAGTCTTTAGGCTCCTGGATCGTCTGGAGGTACCAGGGTTGTCACGTCTCAGTTGTGTAAGCATGTCACGGACGAGATGAAGCATGCTGGTTCGCACGTGTGCACCAAAGACACACCAACGACACACCAATCTGCCCACACAACACAGAGGAAGCTAATGAGAAGTCACCCTTCACGCCAGACGCTTTCCACCATTTCTGATCAAATATTTATTCTATCCCGTTGTCCCCTGTCGGTTTGACGGTTGTGCCAAGAATTGATGTCGGTTCATATCTGTCGCGCATCGCATTCGGTGTCGGTCCTTGCTTGTTTCACGAAAGAAATGCCAAGCGTTGCATCTCTAGGCGCTGCGGCGACGATGCACAGGGACGCAGCACAGGACCCATTTCGAGTGCATGACCTCACGCGTGGTCTTTTCTTTGCAGGGTATTACCAATGGGTTTCACTTCTCCTGTGCTGCCAATCGATCCTGTTCTACCTGCCCAGGGTCATCTGGCGCATGCTCAACAAGAAGTCAGGCATCGCCGTCACCACCATCACCGACGCCGCTATAGAGTGTCAGCGGAAGTCGGACTCGGAGGACAGGGACCGGACCCTGAAATACATGGTGAAGCACATGGGGCGCTTCCTCAATGAGCTGAACAGGAAAATCCTCGTGTCCAACAAACTGAAGCAGTTCTGGTTGGTGGTGTATGGGAACTACCTGCTCATCGCCTACATGTGCGTCAAGTTCATCTACATAGGGAACGTGGTTGGACAGCTGTTCCTCCTGAACAGGTTCCTCGGAACCAAGTATCATCTGTACGGGTTTGAGATCATTCAGAGACTGGTGGACGGGGAGGACCTGAGCAACTCAGAACGTTTCCCCAGAGTCACTATGTGCGACTTCTATGTGAGGGTCGTGGGGAACGTCCAGAGATACACTGTGCAATGCGCACTTCCTGTGAATCTCTTCAATGAGATCATCTTCATCTTCGTGTGGTTCTGGTTCGTGTTCGTGGCTTTCGCCACCGGAGCCAGTGCCTTGATATGGTTCATATCTAGTCTCTCCATCGCCCACCAAACCAAGTTTATCAAAGCGAGACTGATCGCTATGGACAAGCTGGGCCACGCCCCTGACCACATGGTCCGCTCCTTCGTCGGCTCCTACCTCCGTCGCGACGGGATCTTCATCATCCGCCTCGTCGCTAAGAACTCCTCGGACCTCATCGCAGCGGAGCTCATCGCGGGGCTCTTTGAACACTACAAGGAAACCAAGAAGACGGTGGAGAAGCTGACGAGTCGGGAGGAGGCCGCGCTGGAGGCGGACATGGAGGAGTCCCCCGGAGGTCTGCGCGCAGGGATCCGCAGACTCAGCACCAGCTTCATGGGGTCCCCCGTCAAACCGTCGGCGCCCCTCAGCTTCGAGGAGGACGGGGCGCATCCGTGAAGGGGGACACGAGGACTGGATAGAAAGTGCATTTGATGGGCAGGATCTCACACGGATGTGGATACCTCGTGCGGATCCAGGGGGACAAATCCATTTGCGCCCAGAAATTGAACTTGAAGTTGGGACGCTGGATGACACCAAGGTCAGGCCTTCTCGATCATGGATCCACTGGAGGAAGGATACAAGATTTCTGCGATACAGGATGTGGTTCACTTGTCAGTGCTGAGGCCCGAGTGAAGGGTCAGTCTTTCCGTAGTTTCTCAGAGGCCATCCAACGGTTGTGCGACTTAGATCATCTCTGGTACAATTGTGCCTTCGCTTTTCATGTTAGATGCTTCCAAACACAGTTTAATTGCAAAGTACACCCAGTGCCTGCAAGATTCAAACACTGTTGAAAATCCCCATATTCGTGGCGTCTGCTCTCGTCAATGTGCCGGTTGTTTGGTTTCCACGTCACGTTGTGTGTGTGAGGAATACAAACAGCCCAATTCAAATGGATTCAATTCAAAAATTATTTGGAAAAGTTAATGGTTTTCCCCATGAATGCTGCTGAACGAAATCTATCGGACAACAGGGTGAAATTGCTGACGACTGCTGACTTTGGTCGTCATGCAGAACAAAGCCTGGCGCCATTGTGTCTTTGGCTGAGTCGATCAGTGGCTTACATCATGGCTTCACCAGTGCACTGTGCGCAACGGAGTCGCAGTCATCTGCTGGACAGGATATTGATCTCTGAGACGCAGATGTGTCTGTGTTCCAGATGCGAAATTGAGCAGAAGTCACGTGGAGAAGCCATGATGGATTCCGCAGACCGAGACGCAGCAGCGACTGCAGTGCACCGGCGCTTCCGACCGTCTGATCGTAAACTTGTCTCGAAAAGGTCTGGGGTCAGAAGTTAAATGAAGGGAACGGTTGGTTCAGACCATTTCCAGCCGCAGAGCCTGGGCTCTCAGACTCAACATCATTTCGGACTCAGTAACACCGTGTTGTTGCCCAGAGGTGGACCCAGAGGGTGGGGGTACCACACCCGTTGATCCCTGAACAAATTTGCTCCGTAGCTTTACGCAAAATGTTTTCATTATACTGGTCATTTTTCCAAACTTGAAGACGCCCTTCATGACTGAAGCCTGGATCCGCTCCACTTGGCATTCTTTTGTCCGCAAAACAGAGAAAGTATTGCGTGCTGAACAATACGCTGTTTACCTGTTCTCCGCAACACGGACATCTGCTCTTTCAGCAATACAACAGCGAAGGGCGGGTGAAGCTGGTGAAATGATCAAATGTTTGACGCGTGAAACACTGAATCGTTCAGCACGTGCTTTTTCTGCAGGAATTGGAAGAATTTCCGGGGCGGGAACAGACAGATCTTTTTGGCAGATACCCGCCTGTGCAGGGAGGTTCAGCCTGCCCCCCCCCTGCGTGGATCTATTTTGCTTTGTGTGTGCGTTGTGACGTCACTTCAATCCAAAGATGTTCGCTCGAAAAAGCTTGGATCGGTTGGGTCACCATGCACGGTCCAGCTCCGTCGCGTGTGTGCAGTTCCCCCGTGTCAGTGCTCACTGCGAGTTCAAATGAAAGGGTTTCCTCTTGATGACCTTCACGTTGTGGAGGTTCCATCGGCTGTGCTCATCCGTCAAAACGCTCTCCTCCAGAGAGACTCAACTCTTCAGCAGCAAAAAATGACTCCGTAGTGCCTCGTACAACCTCAGTAATTGGCAGTTCAAGCCGTGGTGAATTGTGGCCGGTGGTCCGCAGCTGAGGTGCACTTGGCGCTTATGCCAAGACACGGACCACAGGACAATACATTCACTGAAGCTTGAAGCGCCTGTTTCTTACAAGGTCACGTCACCTTGAATCTCAACTGTGAATCACTCTGAGCTCAAGAACCTGTCATTTCAACCCACAAACTTGGACATCACAGCTGAAGTCCTGTAGAGACACATGAGACGAGCAGGATCCTCGTTGAAAACTTGCTGTTTCGCTTTGCACTTTCAAATTTGCATTCTAGTCATGGTTGTGTCGCTTTAGAACATTCCCCTGTTTCTTCAGCAGTGATGTGTGCACAGACACTGTTTGTTTTGTCTTCTCGTGGACTGCGGCTTTCTGAGGCGCGCTCGAAACAATAGGGACTTTTGGCACGTGTATTTTGGGTCATCGGTGCTGTAGATGCGTGACGTCACTGGGGCGCAACAACTCTCCATCAGCACCAGAAATTTTCTGTTGTTCTCAGCCGAACCGCCGTATGTTACTGACATGAATATGGCCGTTTCTACAGCTGTGGTGGTTGTGCTGGTGCGTGTGGCCCAGGCAAGAGGCCACCGCACCGATGACCAAATCGACGTGCGAGAAGTCCACTGGCGAAACTGTTGGCTTGTAGCGAACTCTGGAATAGAACGGTGATCTTCTTATATTTGTACGATAAAATGAATGAATAAAAACCTTTATGACAGAAATCATAATTTCATCGTTTGTGTCTCAATTGTCTTGAACAAAACGCGAAAATGTCCGATTCGCGTGTGAAGCTGAAGTTTCGCTGCGTGACGCCAGACACAAAGTCATCAACTCGGACCACAGGAAGAAACCCACGCGAAGTTCCAGACTCCAACACCAACAGACGTGAAATATTTACAGGCGAGATCAATGGGAAACGTACTGGAGAAACCGTGTTCGTTTTGCTGCAGCGAACCAATCGATATATCCAGCGGACCCAGAATTGGTGTGCGAGGGTGAGAGAGGGGGAGGGGCTGGTAGCAGTCTCATGACCAACGAGAGTTCGAGCATCTGGAGGTGCGAACAAGAGAAATCCACTTTGGGAGGGGCACGGGGTGCCCAATTTAACTTCACAAAAATCAAGAAAACCGTAAGCGAACTAACTGTGCCTGCTGAGGTGCAGAGGGACATAGCTTTGGGTGGAGGTGATCAGGAGCGGGGGTTTGTCCCCGTGCATCCGCTGGAGGACACGGATGAGGGATGAGGAAAGGCTCGTCCCCTTTCCGTTGGGCCGTGTTCGACCTCGCGCGCGGGCGCACTGTGACGCGGTACACTCTGACTTACGGGGACCAGAATCGAACACGACCCGTGTTTGCAGCCGCTGTTTGCCCGCGCGAAATGTGTTTGGTTTGCGCACTTGACAGACACTGATATGAGGTTTCATGGAGGGTCATTCTCCTCCATGGAAACCACGTGTTGTGTGCTTCAGGTGCAAAATGAGTCGATTGTTGTGGTTATGATCTTCAAAATCACCAAGAATGACAATAATAATTTTGTGGTTGCTGCAAGTTCCCCGATGTTCATTCCCTTTTGTGCGCTGTTTGAAAAGTTTTTTTCTGGATTGGACCCCCTCCGAAGATCGTACCCTTGACCACATCCCAGAGCCATGAGGATTTGTGGAGTGCATTTCTTCGTTTATGTGGGTGGAATACGCTGCTTCTTATTTGCTGTCAACAACGAACGCTTGAGACTTGAGGCGATTGCAACCGACTGGCGCTTCCAGAACCGCTGCCCGAGTGGAAGGTTGTTGTGGTTCCCCCGAGGCTGATAAAGTCGCATCAAGGCCTCTGGTCTTCATGGCAGTCTGGACAACCGGTAACTCACCAGACCAGCTCCCTGCAGATCAGCACAGAACGCTCTGAAGTGCTGAAAAACAAGGTCGTTACGTCAAACCTGTTTCTCTGGATTTTGAAAAGTTTTCTTTGTCCTTTGAGATGAGAAATCCAGGTTAACGGAACCAACTTTGAACTCAAGGTACTGCAAGAAAACATTCGGAGGTAGGTTCCTGGTTTTGTCTTTTGCCAGTCAAATACCTGACGAGAATTTTCAAAAAAAAAAAAACAAACAAAAAAACAGTGAAGTTGGATAGCGCCGATGTTGTTTGCAGCACGGGCCCTACAGGGCGCCTCGGAGCTGACCTCATTTCCGTGACCCCTTCACACCGGAAGTAGAATCGGCGGGGCCGGCCCGGGACACAGCATGGAGGAGCTGACGCAGTGCCTGCAGCTGCTGAAAGCAAAGCTGTGTGTCAGACTTTCCACTGTGTTGCAACAGATCGTGATGTTGGGCCCGGGAAGGATTGCGAAACTCTCACCCGAGGTCCAGTGGTGAGGGATGGTGACCTGTGACCAGGAGGGAAAAGTGAAGCACTGAGAGGTGGGTTCTTCTTGCGTTCACTGCTGAAGTTGGAGAGAATGAGCAAGGTTGTACCGCAGTACATTGTTGGTTGTTGTTGTGGGACGAGTATGACCTTTCCGTGTGTTGTTGTTCAGACCTTCCAAACTGTTCTTTGTTGGTTGCGTTGGGTGATCTGACATGAAGCTACTCATTCGTGTTGGTTTTTTCCGCAGGACTGGGCTTCATTTCTGAAGTGTGGAAACTTTTGAATGACTTGTCCCTGGAGGAACAATGGGTGTTGCACATAATCATCTGCTCCTGGTTGTGCTCTTGACCCTGAACCACTCTTGAGTGCAACACATACTTTTCACCCACCCATCAGCAATGTTTTCTGAGCATTGTGTCACCCATTTCATCGCGATGATGTTTTCAGGTCATCCAATCCAGGTTGACAAACGCTCCCGAGTATATTGCACGTTTCGCGCATTTGTACGGCTGATCCGATACCCATCTGTTCGTGATACGGAAAGTGCGCATCACATTCCATTATGTGCGTGGTGAAGGCATTTTCACACAAATGGAGCCTCCATTATTTTGCGTTGTGTGATTTATGCCCAGAATTGCGCTGTCGGAGTGAAAGGCTTTGAGCTCTTGTTCAGTTGTTCAGTTCATTAGTCACAGATAACAGAGCCTCGGCCGGAGTCTGCATTATCTCCGAGGTGATTGGCATTTTATTTACGGGCAGAACGAGGTCAGGCGGAAGCAGGAATGTCGGAACGCTGGGAGGGTCGGGGATGTTGCGCAGGCCTGGTGTACGTTGTGCACACAGATGAGCAGGTGGATCATACATATGAGCAGGGAAGTCCTCAGTTGGGGTGGCTCCACAGGCTCCAGACCCTGGACCACAAAACCCTTTTTCATTTGCACTGCAGGCACATGTTCGAGGTGCTGGTGCTGAATTGACTGCTGTCGCGTCCATCGGGTCACGTTTCAACCCACAGGAACACTTGAGCCCAATTGTCCCACCTTTTCACAGAAACATGTCAGTCAAATGAAAGCAAGCCAGGGAGATACTCAATCTGGACGGAGCCCCGAGTTTTGCCTGAAAATAGATAAATCCCACACGAAGTTAGTTTCACGCGCAGATTTCCCGCGATAGGTCAAAGTTCAGGGCAAACCACGCCAAAGAATCATATTTCGCTTCTCACTCAATAACTTCAATTTCAAGTCATTTGCTTTCAGCTGCACCAAAAGTTGGCCTGCAGTACTTGGCAAGGCTCAGCATTTCTTCAGGGACGTCACTGAAAAAAAGACCCTTCGCCTGCAGTATCTCCGCCCTTCCACATCGGTGACCCCATCATGACTCACCCTGTTTGATGAGGTTCACCGCCCGCTGTCGTTGAGCCCAGGTTCCTGTCGTCTGCAGGGTCTTCCCATCGGCAGCCCTTGAGCGTCCGCCCCGTGCCCGGCCTCGCCGGCAGTCATACACCGTCAGGCCCAGCACGCCGCACCGCGAGGCCAAACTCGCCCCGCCCCTGCCTCTCCCCGCCCCGACGGCAGTTTCACCCAACAGGCCCAGCCCGCCCGACCCCGGCCAGCAGCAGCAGCCCACCCTCCCCCTGCCCTCCCCCGTCGGTCAGGCCCAGCCCGCCCCACCGGCCGCAGCAGCCCCACCCCGCCGGATGAGGGTCGCCCCCCGCCGCCGGGATGGACCGCCTCTTCTCGTTCGTCGGGGACCTGGCGGACCCGGTGAAGGGCGGCGGCGACACGTTCGTGGACCGCCTCAACTGCCGCTACACGCCCTGCATCCTGCTCATCTTCGCGCTCATCATCACGACCAAACAGTACGTGGGCGAGCCGATCGCCTGCTGGTGTCCGGACCACTTCACGCACGCCCAGATCGACTACACCAACCAGGTACCGTGGTTCGTCCACGAATTTTTTCCGCTCATGTCGCAAAAGATTTGAGGCGCAGCGGATTTTCGTGGACAAACCACACACGTTGGTTTTTGGTAGCAGAAGAACCCCAGAGAACAAGAAGCGTGGTGTGTGTCGCGTGTGCGCGTGCGTGCGTGTGTGTGCATGGTCAAGGAATGTGGCTGGAGCACGCAAATTTGTTTGGATCCAGGGGTTTCGTGTGGCAAAAGGCTGCTGCCTACGGGCAAGAGGCAGGAGGTTCAATTCAGTCTTTCTTGCCTTAGTTCATTCAATAGCAGACGACATGTTTGTACTAGGACCGTCCTCAGAGAATATTCCCACCCACATCCCTTGTTTAATCTCACAAATGACTTGTCCGCACCAGATTGTGCCCGGCCCTGGGACCTCCCACGAGAGTTGACACGTGTGGTTCAGATAGACATCGCCCAGCGCATACAGATGAACCGTAGATTCAGGGAAAAGCTGATGGGATGAAAGCGTTTATCTGGATGGACCCAGGCCTTGACTGTTTCTGGTTTAGACAACACATTGTGGTGCGTTTACGTGAACAAACAGCGAGGTCCGGTCCCAATGGAAGACGTGAAACATTTATCCGCGACTGTCAGAAGAAGCTCAGGGTCGGATCGCTACATAATTCACATTTACGCATCGCACAAGTAACGAAATCCAGCTTTCCGCGCAGAAGCACACTTGCCCTTTGTTTACACCGCTGGTGTTACTTTATGCACTGGGGAACATCGCTGTACAGGTGAACCTGGCCAACTCAACCTCAGCTTATTCGATGCTCCGACAATTTCAAAAGAGTGGGGCCATGGACAACGTTGACCTCAACGTTAGACGTTACTTTGGCTCGCCTTATTCAATTCACCTCATGTACGCTGGGTCATCAAATCCAGGTTGAGGGACCAGTGACACAGTGCCGCCCCCTGAACGTGGCTCTGGTTGCAGGTGTGCTGGGTGTTCAACACGTACTATCTTCCTCACAACGAAAGCATTCCACATCGGGGTGAGCCCAGGAACACCATCGGCTACTACCAGTGGGTGTCGCTGCTGCTCTGCACCATGGTGAGTCCCTCACTTCCGGTTTTAAGTCAGGCACTTCCCGTTTGGAATCCGACATCGAGGAAAGGAGCAAAATTGCACTGGAAGGAGGGAACATGCCGCTGTCTTTGTGATCCGTGTTTGGTCGAGTGTGTTGAATTCGTCATCCTTCACCTGGTTTGCCGCAGAAATACGTAAAATGTCGGATTAAACAGGTGTTTGAAAAGGTGGATTATCGCGGATATCGGATAATCCGGTATGAACTGGGCTCCAGCTCATATCTCGGGGTCAGGTAAACACTCACCGCGCCGCGACGCAAAAAGATGATCATATTGCTTCTGTTTTCCCTCGTTAATCACACGCTCCCTGGTGTCGCGCCAACTACCTGCCATGAATATGGTAACTGCGTCGCCTCCGAGCTGTGAACCTGCTGCTCCGGGCAAAGTCTCTTTTGATGGGTCAGTGCGAAGAAATACGAGGCGCACTGATCTGGGTGCAGCACAAAAAGACTGGGAAATTGCGTCCCTTAAATCAAGAGGTGATTTGCCCGAGTCTGGTTGTCTGGTTTGTGGGTGGAGCAAACACGACGAAAGTATCCACCTGTTGATGAGCGATACCTGAGAAGTTGACGGTGATTCTCAGCGCCCTGGGCAAATCAAGAATCAGGGGCGGGACGGGACGGTCTGAGTCTCAGTGAAAGGGCAACTTCTTTTGATACTCGTACAATCAAAGAGCACTTGGCTCAGTTCTTACTGGTGGAACAGAAGAAATTCAAAGCCCAGGGATGCAGGGGTTGATAGATTTTTTCCATTTTTTCTCACACACGCACTCGGTGACGTTCTGCTTCTCTCGCCCACAGGCAGTGATGTTCTGTTTCTCTCGCCCACAGGCGGTCATGTTCTATTCTCTCGCTCACAGGCGGTGATGTTCTGTTTCTCTCGCCCACAGGCGGTCATGTTCTATTTCTCTCGCCTACAGGCGGTCATGTTCTACCTGCCGCGGATCCTGTGGACGGCGCTCAACACTAAGTCCGGCATCGCCGTCACCAGCATCACAGACGCCGCCATTGAGTATCAGCGCAACACGGACAACATGTCCAGGTCAGTACCAGCCTCTCCAGGTCAGTACCAGCCTCTCCAGGTCAGTACCAGCCTCTCCTGGTCAGTACCAGCCTCTCCAGGTCAGTACCAGCCTCTCCAGGTCAGT
>JAAUXT010115922.1_pt1 | contig 18875 bp, 12 predicted proteins | sample 7278171 | NCBI WGS metagenome assembly JAAUXT01 (sample SAMN14350112, study PRJNA611818) | marine sediment metagenome | isolation source: surface marine sediment (1.8m) | place: French Polynesia: Moorea | collected 2018-08 | reverse complement strand
CCACACCCGCCACACGCGCCACACACGCCACACACGCCACACCCACCACACCAACACACACAACACCCCCACCCCCCCCCCACACCCCACCCACCCCACCCCCACACCCCACCACACCCCATCCCTCCCCGCCCACACCCTACCCACACCCCACACCCCCGCCCACACCCCACCCACACCCCGCCCACACCCGCCCACACCCACCGATATCCACGAGTGCGAGCAGAGAGAGGTAGGCGCACGTCGACAGCTTCTTCAGGTTCCCGCGCCGCATCACAACGAACGACACGATGTTGCCTGGAAACAGAAACAATTGAAACCCGCACCACCCTCGCGTGTTTGATTTTCGTGTCGAATCTGCCCGGCCCTTTCTCCCAGTAAGGACTCCCTGACCCACAAAACGTGCAATCGCGCTCTATTCTGCGCCTTGGCTGAAAGAAAACGCGGTGGGACTCAACCTGCCCCCCTCAGATGATCCAGAGATTGGAAAAGGAACCGGGAGACATTCAAGCGTGGGTCTGGGATCTTCTGTTCGGGGTCCAAGTGAACCTCAGAAAATGAAACACGTGAAAAAAAAACTCGCATCTGGGGCGCAGAAGAATGAGGGTGAGCGACAAAGAATGGAGAGTCAGGGTCACGTGAAACTTTCTGAGAGGGTGTCAGCCACGCGTGTCCCTGGGTTCCTGCTGTCATCCGCACTTCTCCACTGTCTGCCCAGTCCACACAGAACGTGGACTTGTCGCAGGTCCAGTTCTGTGGAACCTGCTCAACTGGAGGCAACGGGTCTGGCCCTGAACTCTGAGCTTTGGGTCTGAGGTTACCAAGAAGGAGGTGGGAATTGGGTGTCCTGATGGTGTGTGACCTGTGTATGTAACCCTCATTGCAAATTCTCACGTTGCATTCGTTGGGCGTGGCCCCCCTCCCACAAGGGTCTGACTCCACCCTGAATCCGCCTTCGCAATGAATGGGTCCCAGACAACACCACAGAGCACCCTGCACCCTGGGCCGACTCGCGAGCTCATTGTGGGGAGGGACAATGAACCACGAGGTGCTGACTTTCCCTGAACAAAAACCCCGTTCACTCTCTGAGCCGCCCTCTTTTCTCTAACTCTGCGCTCTGCCTCATTTATTAATTAACAGAGTTTCTAAAGACACAGCGGTGGTAGAGACACAGTCATTCAAAGACTTAGCAAAGTTTGAGGTGAATGCGGGTGACATTTTCGCTCGCAGAATCGTTTGAATGCGTTCGTCAGCGTTTTTGAGAGTGCGACTTCAACGGCTGAGCGCAAGTGCTTCTTGTTTTCACTGAGTTTGAGTGTCTGTGTAAAATGTTTGCTGTGGGAGGGTGGGTGAACCAAAGGTTTTGCAAAAATGTCAAGAATATTGCAATTGTGTGACTTTTCTTTTGCGGAGTTGCCCGTTTACCACGAAAGTGTCGCTCATTCTCAAACTCACCTGCTTGTTGACACGTTTCCTTGAAGAAAGGAATAATTTGTTTCAAATACCCAATTTGTTTAAAAGCTGTTAAAACCACAGATCATCACATCTCTGCGCCAATTACCTCGACATGTTCCTCTTGAAAACTGACAGCCTCGTCACACACGCTCTCAAACGGGAAAGGGTTGTGACAAAGTGAGGCAAACAACACTGGGAATCTGGAAATGCTGGCCCTTGACTGCGACAGACGACAAGTTTGCGCACGCGGGATCCTATCTCCAGGAAACAGGACCCCATCTGCAAGAGCAAGACTCACACACACGTGGGGAACAGGGCCGTGGTGAAGGATTCTCAGTCGTGGCATCTCTGGGTGAGAGGCCCCCTGGCCTGGCCTCACCCGTTTGCACAGGGTCAGACCCCCATTGAAGACAGAGCCCCGCCCATGGGGGACAGGAACGTCAATCTGAGGGGGGCACCTGGGTGACCCCCCCCCCCGCTCTGCTCGCCTCACCTGCGGTTCCGAACAGGACGAGCAGCGGCCGCACGACGATGTTGATCATGTCGGCGTTACTCCGTGAGGCGGCGCCACCGGCGTCGGCGTCGGCGGTGTCACTTCCGTTTCCGCTCAGCGTCGCGTTCTGCGTCGCGTTCAGCGTCGCCAGCGTCGCGTTGATGACGTCATCCATCACGTCACGTGGGTGACGTCACGTCAGGTCGGCTTCACACTGGATGGGTCTCTGCAATGGCAGCTTCGTCACAACATAGCTTCATTCCAAATGCACAGGCAGGTGAGATGATTGATCAGTCTGTCAAGTAACAGTCCTTTGTGGAAGAAAGAAAATCCCAATAATCGTGGTTTGGCCTCGAGTTTTCACTGTCCAATCCTGATCCCAACGATGCAGGGGATGGGGATGAGGATATGGTCAAGGGGGTCGTGACCAGACAAAACAGGGGCACAAACGTTTGAAGTCATTGTCAAGGGAAAAGACACTTTCGCACAGGACGACACGGGTTTTGTCGGCACAGCGAAACAAGAATCAACTTGAGCTCGCAGCGTTTTCTTTTTTCTCTGAAATGCCAAAAGTCAAATGAAACCTGCTGAAACGATGATATTGCGCTGATTGTGCAAGTATTGAACTTGCGGACGCGCGTTTGTAATTTTGACAACTGCAAGAGCTTTGATGCGGCCGTATGGATTCTGATAATTGGCAGTTCTTCTGACCACTTCAAAGGCAAAAGAATTTGGCCTGTTGTCTGTTCTGTACTGGATGGTTAAAGTGGACTGACAACCCTTCGTTGCGATGACAACATGAAGCGCCTTCAGTTTGCACAAAAGATCTGCCTTGCAAATACATCTTGGAAATGAGCAAAACCTGGAATGGGTGGGTTTCTGTCACGTGTCAACATTTGCTTCTAATGAAGAGCCATTTTCCGGGTCACGCCACTGTATCCGCCCATAGACACCTGGTGTCTTACTCAAGAAGAGAAACTTTCTCTTCGGGGCAAAAAGATACAGGCGTGGGTCTGCTGGCTTGGAGTGCATCCAGAGGTGAACCCAGGGCTTGGGCTTTTGACTTCCAGTGGATCCAGGTGCCAGTGACTCAGGTAGTTTTGACGACGGCAACTCTTTTGATGACGTCATCAAAATACCCAGATTTTTTTGGCATTTTTGACCACTATTGTCACAAATTGCCTGGGTTTTTTTCACACCATCAAGAATTTTATTGTGTTCCAAACCAGTGGACAAAATGGATCTACATCGAATTTTAGAGATATTTGATTTCTCTGACAATGGTCGTCAAAAATCCCTTGTCGCCAAAAACTGCCTGTTACACCGGTGAAAGAAAAAGATTTGCCCCCCCCCCCCATCGAGCGCTCGATGCTTCACCCTGGGTTGTTTGTGGTGGTGGATCCCCAATTCATTTGTGCGTGTCGGTGGGTCAAATTTGGAAGGTGGCTGTCTTCAAGTACGACACCTGCCCACCCCAACTATCACACTCATCATGTGAAAAACATTTCAAGCTGGAGATTCCTATCATATTCTGACTTGTTTAAAAAAAAAATTATTGAAAGGACGTCTGGTCTCCTTTGGACCCTTGGTGTTTGTGTCTCCTTGTTTGATTTGAGGAGCCAGATCCACATGTCCACAAATCCACATCCACGGACCACGCGTCCACAGTTCTAATAGGCAGTTTTCGCAAATTGGAAACGTAGACGTGTACCTGAACGTGGACATACAATCTCCCTGTGGGGTGCAATCCTCCCCAGATACTTGTATTTCCCTTTCATTCTGAATCAAATTTTACTCTTGCTTTTTCAATTCTCTAAGAAAAGGGTGCATATAAAAAGACAGCAAATATTTCAAACAAAGAAAATAAAACATTCATTGCTTTAGAGTTTAAAATTGTATGGTGTAAAAGATCCCACAGGGTAAGGTTCTACGTATACGTTCACGTCTACGTCAACGTTTTCAATTTGCGGGCTCTCCCTGGTCGCGTGTCCCTGGGTGTCGTCACTCCAGATTGGTTCATTAGCCCCACGTGTCGCGATGATAGAGGAGCGAACGAGGGGACGTGTCAGGCAATTCTCCCATGCTTCATTCCCTGCAGGTGATAGTTGTTGAGAGTCTGACAGGAAGATGCGTGAGGGATTGGGTCACTCAAGAGACATCAGAGGCACATCCAGTGAGTAGGGGTCCACAGTCCAGAGTCTCATCTCCAAGCCCCCTCCCCCCCCCCCAATAGTTGGCCAACGAGGTTTGTGCTCTGGTTTAAGTTCCCCCATGTCCCCATCTCTCAGACGTCAATGGTGGGTGTACCCAGGGAGTCAGGGGGCCATAGACGCCCCCTGACCCCCATCCCACCCCTCACCCCACCCAACAATAATTCGCGTCTTGCTTTAGCTTTCCTCCTCAAAACTGTGCAAATTTTTTTTGGCTCCTCCCGACAGAGCTTTGTACCTGTCAACCCAATCCTGGATCAGCGTGTGGAAATGAGAAGTTTGAGTGACGCAGGTTCTCGACACCTTCAGCCAATCAGCATCTCCGATGAGCTGCTCAGAGCTGTGGGTTCCGTTTCTTTGTAATTTGGGAAAGTTTTGTGACAGAAAAAAAACCGAATCACCTCATCAAGAGTCTAGACTCTATTCATCTGTCAGAAACTTTAGAAACTTTTAGAAAGACCTTGGTTCGTGTTGCAGTTTCCTGAAGTGGGTTCGTTCTCAGAACCTTTTCAAAACTGTTTTCTTTCTCTTGAACTTGAGCGTCTTCTTCTGAATTTCACAACTTTGACGGTGAATTTTTACAATTCTTCGTCCACAAGCCCATGGATACACTTGCACATACATAAGCGTCTGTGATGGTAACATCTTTGTCACATGCATAAATTATTATTTGTGATCAAGATGTGAAACAAATAAATATGTCTGTGTCTGGGTTTTCACATTGGTGACGCGGCGACAAAAAGCTTGCCGCTCGCGTCAAATTATCGGTCCAGACTGATCACAAATTTTTGACGCGGGCGTCAATTTTTTGTCGCTGCGTCACCAATGTGAAAACCCTTATTCAGTTTTGACTTTCCACCCGATTGTCTTATCTCTGTTGTCGCTGCACAAAACGGACACCTGTTTCACGTGCGTCCAAACGCAGCGAGCCTCGTGTGATGCAGGTTTGATGGGTCAAGAAGAATCCAAGGCTGTGGTTTCAAAAGGAGTCTTGTGCAGAATCGCCGTAGCAACCAATTTGTTTGGCCTTTCTGCTGTGCATCAAGAACATTAGTCCCCGGTGACCCGGTTGATGCGAAAAGGCGGCACACTGTACACACATTGACAGTCTTGTCAACAGTCAGACATCGTGAAGGTTGATGTTTAGAAAGGATTGAACTGTTCTTCTTGCGCGCGTCATCTTGGGTTCCATCTCAAATTTGACAACAACATCAAAATTTTCCTGTTGCCACCCTTTTCCAGCGCCAATGACCAAGCAAGAGAGAATCAACAAAAACACTGGTCTTGAATCTGAATATTGTGCTGTGTTTTGAACCCGCCTGTGAAAAAATAAAACTTGTGGACTGACCTGGCAGTGGTTGCGGCAGCGGTGCCTCACATGGCGGCCTGGTCCCTCCGCACGTCCGCGCTCGAGTCCCCGCGGCGCCCGACTGCAGCAGCGCCGGGCGGAGGGACGGGAACCTCCCGCAGAAGCTGCTGGGGGAGCTGTGCTGCACCCGCTGCGTGTCGTGCAGGGGGTCGGTGCGCTGTGCTCCAGTTGTGTCTCTGACACGCAGGAACGTGTTGCGAGAGAAGCAAAACCTGGTGACTGCAGGTGCGGGTCAGAACGTTTGCCGCCGCACCATCCTGTGCCGCCAGCACCGTCAAGTGCGTCAGGTCGTCAGGCGTTTGCCAAATTTGGTCGGGTCTCTGCACGGGAGGTAAACCTTCAGCGCAACCAGGTAGTTTGAAGGCCCAAAAAATGAGAACTGGCTTTTGAGTGATGTGACACCCAATTCGAGGTTGAAATGAGGCCTGACCCCTGGGGGTTCCACCACGGTGAGGAGAAAACCACTCTCTGTCTGATCCGGACCCTGGATCTGCGGGGGGGGGACGAGTCGAATTCTTGATCCGCATCTGTGCAGTGCGCTTCTCATGTCTCATTCGCTCGTTCCATGTTGGGAACACGCAATGCTTTTCCACCGTATTCTTCCGCACCACCGATCCGGCACTATTACAAAGCTGCATGGAAGAAGTGTGCGGGTGCGTACGTGTGCGAGGTTGATTGTGATCAAACACAGACAGGAAAAAGACAACATTTGGCAAAACTGCGCTTGCTGCCACGAAGCGGGACGAAAGGGATCCAGGTTGTGCGAAGACTCTTTCTCTGCCCTGTCTCTGATTCAGATGCATTCAACTCGTCAGGGGTAATTTGTTCTGTATTTTTAGAATTTCTAACTGTTTCAGCGAGCAACAAGCAGACAGACAGACAGACACATACAAAACAACACGCAAACTCACAGGTATTTCACAAAACGAATGCGTCCCCTTATTGTGCGCAGGCGTGTCTTCTGCCCTGAGTTCCCATCTGCTTCAACTCTCACCACGCGATGAACTGACCTGAACTGCATGTCCAGACCAAACGGCACCTGCAAGTTGGTTCTCCAACACCTAATGTCAGATATCCATTCGTTTCAATTTTTTCAGCAAAACAAATTTGGGTTGGTCCGGACGAGCTTTCATACCACGTGGCTGAGGGAGAAATGGAAGACCCCTGGTGGGAACAAAGTGAGTCCAGACGTGGTGAGACCCTGTCCTGTCTCTCTTTCAAAAGTTTGTCTGGAGTGATTGAGCACTTCGCAACAACAAACTGGCAGAGAGCTCACAATTGGAGTGTAGGGCGGGGAGAGGGTGTCGGTTTGGGCCAGGCGCCACACCCCTGCATCCGCCTCTGCCTTTTGTTGTCGCCTCTGCCCTTCGAATTCAGGCGCACAGAAGAACCTGATTTGGAAGTCAAAGTCCTCAACCTCCCCAAAGATGCGCCGTAAGACGGATCAGCCTCGCAGCCTCAGTTCTGGATCAACAGGATCTTTCCTCAGGGACGCTGACTTTTTGAGTTGGGAGGAGGGAGGTGGATTCAAACACAGAGGACTGCAACCGTGTCATGGGACGGGGAGTCTGCATCTGCCAGGGAAGATTTTGATGTGGAAGTGAACAACCTCAGTTTCTGATGAAAGATTAGTGGTTTTTACATTGGTGACGCGCGGTCAAATTTTTGACGTCGGCGTCAAACTTTTGACATTGAACCCAATGGTGAAATTTTTGACGCCAGCCCCAAAAATGCGCGCGCGTCACCAATGTGAGAACCCTGATTCTGTGCGTCAGTACAGGACCCACAGGATTTTCCAGGGGAATCCATGGTTCTGATTGCAGCCACACCAGACTCCAAATAATGAAAAGCAAGGGGCCGTGGCATTGAGTTTTGCTGGGGTAGGGGCGCCCCCCCCCATTGAGCCGCCACTGTTCTTCAGTGGACACGAAAGTCTCTGAACGATCAAAGCCTGGGTTTCAGAAGTAAAACTTTCCCTTGACTCGAAGCAGCTCGTGACGCAGCGTAAGACGACGACGCTGCGTCTGTTCTGTGCTCTGCGTCCCGCTCAACACTCAACACTCAAGCGGATCTGTTTCTGCAAATGCGACAAAAGATGGAGAAAATAACCCTGCCTCAAAAAATAATATTGACTTTGGGTTCCCCAAAGATGGACAACTGAGAAGTAAGAACCACTGGTGACTTCACGCAACTCATCACGGAAAAGGGTCTTTTGGGGCAGAATCCTGCTGAAGTTAAGCGGCTGCGTCTGACCTGCGCAACTTACAGGAGGCTCAGCCAGGATTGAGAGGATGCGAAGTGTCACCTTCTTCCCAGGTCCACCATGAAGGGACGTGAAGGGAAGGGCAAATCCGGACTTGTTGCGACAGTAATCCGGAGATGAGGTCTCTGCAGGTGTTATTGTGAAGCTTCACGTGGCAGCAGATTTCCCAGGGGCTGAGCCTCGTTTTGCTCAGGGGGGTTTCCTCTCGGGGGTTTCCTGGGGGGGAACCCCAGGGGGGATCCTTGGGGGTAATCCTCGGGGAACTTGGACGGTGACCATAATAGCGTCTGTACTGAGAAAGGGTCAATGAATATTGTCGAGGACAGGGTCGGGCCTTTTGTCCTTTGGATTCACCATTGGTTGGTCTGTTAGATCTGCCACGTTCCAACTCAAACTTCTTCAATGTTCTTCAGTCATTTTCGTTTGGTTGCATCAGAGAGACATCCTGAGCAAGTTGTACTGTTTTGTCACACTGAAGAACACCCCCCCCCCTCCGCATCAGCAATGTTTTCCACCGAGGCCTGCTCAGCTGCACAGAACGCAAGAACGCGATTCCCCTGTCCTTGCCTTCTCCAGCGAAACCAAAGCCAAGGGAACAGGCTTGAGAGAAACAGCGGGCAGAGCAGACCCAGTTGACAGTCACTGGAGTCCGACTCTGTGAATCTAAGACACAAGGTCCGCAGGTAAGGAAGAAGAAACTCCCCTGCACTGGCAGGTCCGGTTTCCCTGGCGACGTGTCACTGCTCCTGCAGGTGGGTGCGTTTCCTCTTTGACTTCCGTTTTTCAACTGCATCTCCATGTAGACGGGTGGATTACGGGCGGTAATACTCGCAGTCTACTCTCTACTCCGAGTGTCCACATCAAAGGTGGAGCCCGGTTTGTCCTCGATAATGACATCATGAGGTCACCATCAGTGAGATTCAGCTCATCCAACTTACAGTTGATGAGGTCAAATCCGTGAGTTGATGGAGAAGACACACTCATTCCTGAGTTGAACTGATTACAAGTCTTATTTATAAAGAACAGAAGCTCATTCTCTCTCTCTCTCTCTCTCTCTCTCTCTATGGATCAGACAAAAATCAATAATTTGCACACCTGCAAAATCACACTTGAGTCATGCTCTCCATTTCCTGGTTGCTAAGTGAACATTCATCTCAACAACGAGGGTTCAGTACACAAACCCAACAAACTGATGGGTCGGAATCGAGTACCAAATTTCAATGAACATCGAGTACACGAACAGTCGGTACTCGACATGCGAAAATATCGGGTGGGACGTTTATATCCTGTTTCGGGAAGGGAGGGAACAAGGCACAGGATTCGTCGCAAAACTTGCCCTTACGCAGGGAGCCATGTTGAGTCCAGTGCGCCTTTGCTTCGGACCAAGTGAACTTTTCCGGTGCAGTGTGATGACGTTTCTCTGGTCAAAGCAAAAGGCGAGTCTCACCCACATACGTCAGGGAACCTGAAACTTTGGTCAGGCTGGAAAACACCAAACTTTGGAAATTTTGAGTTTGACTTGATTGAGGTAGATGTACACGGGACGTGGGCCTCAGACCCCCTTCCTCTGAAATGCGTTTTTGGTCATGACGGGTGTGAGCAATGCAAATTTTTACAACTCCAGAGAAAGGGGAGAAGATCTGAGTTGCAAGGAATTCATGAAGCTGTGCAAAACAAACATCACAGGAGGCAAAACCTGTTCAGGGCTCGACAGCTCTCCGCGTCTGCGCAGACGTGACGTCTTTTTTCCCGACGCGACGTTCTGGATGAACCAAGGAGGCAAAGTTCAGGATGGATTCTGGAGCTCCCAAAGATGTGCTCCCATCAGTTCTCATCTGGATGAGTATTAAAGGAAGCTGAAAGCACACGAGTTCAATACTGGTCCAGGAGGGGAGCAAGAGTCTCTCCTGGCCGTCAAACCCCATTGGGGGCAACTTCAACTTTCAGAAAACACAAAAAATGTGAAAAGACACACTTTGCCTGCATGGCAGCACAATCTTGACGGGCGAAAGCAACAAGATTGCCTCCCTGTGCTGTCGCCATTTGTAAGCACAACACGTGGAGACACCACGCTCTCGCTCTGTCTCGCACAATTTGGCAATTGTCCCAATTTTTCTGGGAAAGCCACACCTGTTGGCCCCCATGGGCGCTGTGAATTTTTCACGCCTTTGGTCACTTTTCACCCGAAATTAAGGGGCGACTTCACAGATGTCTGCAGATTACACCATTTTGATCGTATCACAATCGCGAGATACACGAATCAGGGGGGCGTGGCCCCGGGTGGATCAAAGTTGAGATCAAAGGGGGAAGGGGAACACAGGGGCGCAAACAACGTGAAATGGAACCCAGGAATTTGGCGTTGTCTGGTCAATTTCCACCTGAGATGACAGGGTCGTGATGCTGATCTGTGCAGATTGCGCCTCTCTCAGCACGCGAGATTCTTGGGACGCAAAAGTCACGGGGGTGGCGAATCCAGGCTTCAGTGGTGGGGGGGGGGGAACACTGGAGGCCAAAAGCCAACTTTGATCTGTTGAAAGCTAAAGTAAAACAAAGCAACACCAAAGTTCCCCACAGGACGCAATTTGGTGGTCAGAGGGGCAACGGGGCTCAACTGGTGTGTTCGACAACTCGGACACTTGCAAAAAATTGATTTTACCCCTTCGTTTTGCGTTTTCGCCAACAAAGCTGTGTTCGATTTGTGAAATTTTTCACCCAAAACTGAAACCAAAACCCTTCATTGCAGGTGCTGATTCGTCCTGGCTGAGTGCCAGAACTTTTCAACCAACCAGCGCACAAAAAATTCAGTTTTGGTTTGACAAGTTTCACAAATCGAACACTGCCTAAGAAAACACATTTTCTGATTTGGGTGAAGCCCCTGCTTGTCAGCGTTGGAATCCCTTCTTGACCAAATTTTGGATCCACACGGAGAGTCATTGAGTCGCTTTGAACCTGCAGAACTAAGGACTCGCACTCAAAGGAACACAAGTTGAGTTGGGATGCAGAAGTCGTGTGTTCTTCCTTCTCCTCACAAAGAACGGGTGTGGTGGTTCAGGGGGTGCGAGAGCTGCTGGGTTTGGATTCATGTTTTGTGGGATGAAAGATTTGGGAAAACAGCTTCGAAGAAAACATCCAGTGGATCCAGAGAAGGGGTGACAGGTCCCACCCTGGCTCTCACCGAGGTGAAGATGATTTTTAGGTGGTTTGAGGTGGGTCGCGCGATTTGGGCTCAAGTGAGCCAAATCGGTGTGAGCCAAATCAAAGCACCTACACCTACAGGCAGCCTCTTCCGAAAGTATGTGTACAGCAGTTTCATGGTCAAGACAAGGATTGATTTGGGATCTTTTGGGCTCTTTTGGTTCAGTTTGGGTTGGGGATAATGCGCAAGGAAGGAATTTGTCAATTTTGAATTTTTAGGTTTCTGAGGTCAAAAAGGTCTACATTCACACCCCATTTTTTCTGCACTTCCAAATTTGACCTTTTTGACCTCAGAAACCTAAAAATTCAAAATTGACAAATTCTTCCCTCACGCGAGTTTTGCCAGATGTGGCGAGGGGTGGGGTTCAAAGTTTTGTTTTTCTGGATGAGCGGTGAGATGCGGTTGCTGGCCCCTCCTGCTTGACCTCGAGTAATTAGCCCCTCTCCTGGCAATACCCGCGCATGAGGGAAGAACACAACACCAGAACACGTTCTCAGTCCTTCATTCAAGATCACGCGACAAACAAATCAAATTGACGGCGTCTTCACCGGAAAAGATTGATGAGGTTCAGTTGTCTCAGCGAAAACACGTGGCAATCTAATAAATTTTTTGCTTGACAACGGTCACCACAAAGCCGAAACAAGATTGTGATTGTGTGCAGAAGAAAGCGTCCGAGTGGGAAAACTTGTCTTGCAACTCAGTCATGCAAAAATGGGCCGACCGGCCTCCCCTGATTTGCGGTCAATACGAGTCGCAGTTCGATCAAGAGCAAATTAACAAGGTGCCAACTTTTTATCACTGCAGTCAGACAAAGACTCTTTCTAGTACGTATTCCTACACCCAAAATAAATCTACAGACCAAATGTGAACAAAGCTGAGTACCATTTTCATGGAGAAACTGCTGTACACATACTTTAGGAAGACAATGCCTGTTGTGCTTCGTGCTTGACCGGTAGGGGCACAAATCACCAAAAAGGGTGGAGCAAGAGGTGTCTAACGAGCGTCAAACTAGAATGCTTGTCACAATGAAACGTGCTGCACGATGCACTGTTTTCACTAAAACTTGAACAACGTGCAAATGAGCCGGGAGAAAGTTGCAATTACCACAAGCTCTGGGGTGTGATAATTTTGTCAAAAATATTGAAGTCTGGGTTTGTATTTCAAAAGTTGGACTTTGGAAGAACAACAGGCTTTTCCCAGCTGGTAGGGAATGACACCTTCCCCTCCCTCGGCCAAATCTGCGGACCTACATGTGGTGGACCACCCCCGGGGGAGAGGCGACGTCTGTGTACGGAGGGGGCGCGTCGGGGTAGGGCGTGGCTCCCGCGGGGGCGCCGTGGCTGTGCACCTGCGCCGTCGTGTAGACAGACGGAGGAGCAGGAGCAGCAGGAGGGGCTGCAGCTGCAGGGTTCGACGAGCCCTTGGCGTCAGGGGCAGCCGCGGTGAATGTTGGGGCCTGGAACGCTGGACCTGAGAATCCAGGCTGCGGGGCCTGGTATCCCGGATGTGGGGCCTGGAACTCAGGTTGAGAGGGCTGGAATGCGGGTTGTGGACCCTGGAACCCTGGTGGAGGACCCTGGACCCCAGGATGAGGACCCTGGGGACCCGCGAACCCTGGCTGTGGACCCTGCACCACCACCACCGGGGGCTGAGGGGCTGGTTGCTGGGGAGCTGTGTTCACGTTCAACACTATCTGTTGTTGTTGCTGACTTTGCTGCTGTTGTTGTTGCTGCTGCTCTTGCTGCTGTTGTTGTTGCTGTTGTTGCTGTTGCTGTTGTTGTTGCTGCTGCTGGGCGGCAGCAGGCACCACGATGGGCACCTCTACGGGTGTGACGGGGCGGACCAGGGTCGGGTCTGGGCTGACGCAGCAGCACGGGTTCAGCGCCGGGCAGCAGCATGGGTGCTCCCTGCAGGAACAAGGTACGCCGTGAAAAAGCAGTTGAACAGGGGGATACTGGAGTCGTGCCCAACGGGTGCAGGGTTGTGCCCAACGGTTGCAGGGTTGTGCCCAACGGTTGCAGGGTTGTGCCCAATGGGTGCAGGGTTGTGCCCAAAGGGTGCAGGGTTGTACCCAACGGGTGCAGGGTTGCACCCAGGAGGTGCAAGAGTTGTACCCAGGGACGCACAGTTGTACCCAGGGGACACAACACATGGGACTCACGACTTGTGTACAGGACACACCAGTCAAACTCTGGGAACAAGCGCCGTAGCCGTGCCCAGGCAAGAAGAGTCCTACCTCCAAAAGAAGAATAGCGCATGTGAGTGAGAGACAGAGACAGAGACAGAGACAGAGACAGAGACAGATACAGAGACAGACAGTGATGATTTTACAAAGAGAATATTGCTGTCGACAGCACAAGCTATAAACCAGTTTGTTTGCTACTCCTGGAGACGAGACTCCATGTATCTGGTCGTGATGTTCAGACTGCGCTACGTACGACTCGAGCTGCCAGCTGGTGGCCCCGGAGACCTTCTTGAGGACGTAGTAGATCCAGCAGGAGACGCCGCACACGCCCACCCAGTCCACGGCCCGGTCTGCAACACAGCGGGGCAATATTGTGCCGTATTCACTCGTGTAGCAAGGCAAGAAAAGACACAAACAATCTTCTGCCTCTGTTTTAGTGCCGCGGTTCCTTTGAGAGACAGACTCCAAATGTTTATACTAATTTTTGGGTCAAAAAGGTGTGTCCAATACAGGGATGAATACGGTAGCAATCGTCAAGTGTTGGTGCATTCCGTTGAAGTATGAGAACATAACAGCACCAGATTTTGTTGAGTGTGTGTTGTCCGCCAGTGAAGCCTGCCACTGAAAGTCACCCTTTGTTGTTCATGAACACAAAGCTTCAGCTGTGTTGCTGAAAACGTTCTGGCCCAGCTCCAGAGGACAGTGGGGAGGTTTGGTTGCAAAACGGAACGTCAAAACACGTGACATGTGACCTGGCATAGAAAATTTGTTCTGACTATTCTTCCATCTGCAGTGCTGATTCGTGTGTATTTCTAAACAACATTTTTCACGGCAATAGATTGGTTCTAGGCAAGAGAAACTTTGTATGAGTGGTTATCTCAAGCTGAGACAACAAATACCATTTTAAATTTCAAAAAGAGTGAAACTCATTTCCAGCCTACAGTCTCATATCACAGGTTGTAAACACGCAAAGCATCTCACGTGTTGCAGCTAAACCTCCCTCGTATCAATAACATCCGCGCATGCGTGTGAGAGACAGGTCCGGGGACTCACTCTGTTTCTTGGCCTTGTAGCACTGGACGCTGGCGTACACGATCGGGACGACAGTGGCGACGTAGGCGACGTAGAGCGCGAAGACGCTGCCGACGAGCAGCGCGATGCCGCCGACGACGAGCGCGGCGAGGCAGAGCCCGAGGCAGGCGACGAGGCAGGCGGCGCCGCCCTCACAGTCGTCCTCCTCCCTCACGAGGATGTGCGTGTAGCGCGTCATGGTGCGGGGTCACGGGGTCACAAGGTCACAAGGTCACAAGGTCACAAGGTCACAAGGTCACGGTGTCACGGCGTCACGGCGTCACGGGGTCACTGCGTCATGACGTCACGGGGTCACGGCGTCACGAGGTCACGGCGTCACGGGGTCACGGGGTCATGGCGTCACGGGGTCACGGCGTCACGGCGTCATGAGGTCACGGCGTCACAGCGTCACGGGGTCACGACGTCACGAGATCTGGAGTGAAAGACGCCCAAGATCTTTGTCAGTGTCCTTGGTGAGGAAAAAACACCAGAATCAGGAAAACTTTTGCCAGGGCCGAGGTGTGTTCTGCATCCACCCATCAAGGTAGGACGAACCTCTTGACGAGAAGTTGCTGGGGATCGCGTCCTGGAATGTGCTGCCAAATAAGAAGGCGTGTGTGGCCTGGGGGCGGATCCCCCCCCCCACACCCGCCTGAGGTGTCACATGACCCAAACAATGTTTTACTAGGGTGGGGTAGGATCCCACCTGGATGTGAGTCATGAAACAACGTGCGACGTCAGGGCTCCTGAGACCTGCGTCCTGGAGTGTATCTGTGTGGATCGGGATGGGGTGACTGCGGGTCTATCTCTCGAGATAGGATAGCCACACACTCAACCCGCAGTTTGACAACACACCTGAACACGCTTTCCTTTACCAATCTGAATGGTCAACTTGCAAAATCAAAGGCTGGAGTTTCAGCTGTGGTGCATGTTTTCTTGACCTCACCAACATTTTGGCGAGATTTTTGCAACCAGCATTCGGTGACAAGAAATGCTTTCTTTCGTACCAAAGTGCGTGTGTGCGCGTGCAAGTGTTGTGCGCGTGCGCGTGCGCATACATGTCTGCGTGCAGGCGAGTGGGCTGTGTTTTCGCGTGAGTACGTGTGTTTCATCGCATTGCTGGACATTTGCAAATGTACGTGTTCTTGTCTCCGGACAAAGAATATTGTCAAACAAATGTGAATATTTCTGACCATTACTCACCAGATTTCAGCGCATCACGCACCGCCGTTCTGCGCACTCGTCTCTTTTGTCTTAATTGCGTTGGTAAATAGATCTATTGAACCAACGGAGACTTGGTCAGGGACACGAGGAGTTTGGATCTCGTGAAGAGGTTTAGAGGATGCAGGGAGAGGCCGATTCCGAGAATTATTGTCATAGCAAACATAAAAGCACTTGTCGGAGATGAGAGCAAATCTACACGCATCCTCTTGATGATTTGGTTGCATGAGTCCAGGTTTGGTTTCCCGCCCTGTTCCAGACGGTCGAGGAAGATACCAACATTTCGCGTTGTGACGCGGGCGACGTCCCTGCGCGACGTCCCTGTGTGAGACGGAGATTCAGCGCGATGTGTAGTTACGCGGTTACAATGACATCATTTCACACACAAGCACATTTTTGGACAACATTTCAACGAATTCAAGTGAAAACCAGACAAAACAAATACCAGCTGGTGGTAAAACCTTGGAGCATGAGCAGCAGTTCCCAGGAGGCACTGTTGAACTGTCTCTGTGTGAGTATCTGTGTCTCAGTCTCACTCCATCTCTTTATCTCTCTCTCACTCTACCTTTCTCTCACTCACTAATTCACCCCTCCCCTCACTGGCATCTCTTTATGTTGCTCTCTCTCACCCTCTTTCACACACCCATGCCCACTCTATTAATGCTCACCTCCATCTCTCCCTCTCCCATAGGTTACTTGAGGGCCTGAGGCATCTGTCCTTCCCATTGCCTTCTCCACAGGTTTGATGTACATTGTCAGCAAAATGTCCATTGAAGATGTGTTGCAAACCTCATGCATGCCAGATAAATTGTGTGTTGTGAACTCCCAGGTCAACTTCCTTTCATTTTGTCTGCTTTGTCATGGAAAACAAAATCAACCACTTCATCACCTCAAAAGCCACTTGACACCTACTTGGCTCACAAGTTGCTACTTCAGGTCCACCTGACCTAATTGGCAAATCATTTGCCTTACTTCCATACCAGAAGCATTTTGTTCATCTGACATTTGTACATAATCACACAACAACTGAAATTTGGTGAATACCTCACCATCCAGAAGTCATAACATTCATTTCTCAACCTGAGCAACAAGAACATCTGGTACATGTTAAATAAAGATGCACAATATGACCAAAGTGGCCAAAAATAAAGTCTGGACCTGCTTCTTTGTTCTCTGAAGTAACACATGCAATGTCCAACCTGGCATTGCTGTCAATCAAAACTGCATCCATTCATTGCAAATGAGATGACAGAAATCATAAATTTTGACTTCAAATGCAAATGGAATCTCTCATCCGAGTTTCATGAAATGAAGTTTTTTATGCACATGACAAAACAAAAAAGATTGGCCCTGGTTCTACATAAATCAAGAGGATCCAGCAGAATGGTTCTTCCCTGTAAGCAGCTGCTTCAGGCATCTTGAGAAGGGGTTTCCTGGATTTGCTGCTTGGGATCATCTGGACCTATCACACACACTTTTATTTGAGAAACAGATTTATGGCAACTCTCTCCCATTCCAGCCTTGATGGCAAACTGCCAAATCTGAAGGTGTTGAGGCTGGAGAGTAACAGACTGGACAGCTGGTCTGTGGATGTGGAGGCTCTGGTGGTTGTCTGGGAGGATCACTGTACACAGAGAGGGGATCTCAGAATTATCTGTGAGGACATGGGTGACTGGCTCACTGGGTAGCGACTGGGGACTGATACCACAAGAGACTCAACATGACAATTCAGTAAGCTGCAGCAGGAGTACTGCCACTGAATATTGGGATAAGAGAAGTGAGACAAACATTGGCTCATTTTGTCAGCTGTAGCAGGTCCAGAGAAAGATGAAACACTTGTGTGTGATGTGAAAAGGCATGGAAACCCTATCTGGTGATGTTCCCAGAGATGAAATTCCACAACTGCTGTCAGATTGTTTGTGTGGTGATTTTAGTTTCCTTTTCATGGCTTCAACCTCTGCTGAAAAACTTGGCTCCAACTTTGGTACAAGTTCTTATTGACCATATCAAGTGTCAAACAACTTTCTGCATCATCTCAGAGATGAATGTTCAGCTTGTTGGCAGTAAGAGCTTCCTTTCCACCTGGTCCTCTACCAGTAAAAATTCTTTCTGTTCAGGCTTGTGGCCTTCCTTACTTCTGCTCAGATATTTGAAAAGCATTTCAGATGGATCAAATGACTGTGCTGAACACCATCCACAAAGTTTTGCTTTGTCATGTTGAGATTTGATATGAGGCCAGTGGCAGATTGAATGTCACAAAGATTTTCACTTTTGGGGGAGGTCTATCAGAGCCAAATGTTTTCACTTTAAGATTTATCAAAGTTCTTGTTTAATATTCAGCTCTCATACTTTGTCCTCAGCTAAATCCCAACTGTGCTTTGGTGCAAATATTGTTGACTCCCTCGCTGAAAGATACCATGTTTGGGTGAGCTGGACAATTGAATGGTGTTGTGTTTTTGAGCCACATAATGCCCTGACCACTGTAGCACAATGAAGAAATACTGCATTCTCAATGATCACCCTGAAAGTGGAAACACCAGACATTTTTACAAAGAATCTGAGCCAAGACCAAATCCAAGAACAAATTGAAGTTGGGGCAAGTTTCCTCCCATCAGCCACATTGGTGAGTGAACTGTTTCCTGTTCAGGGGACACAAATGACTTGCAGAAAAGATTTTCTTCATCTATGAAAAATCACAATTTCATATCACATGTTTTCTCATGTGGGTTTGTGCCATAGAACCTGTTGCTAAAGGACACACTGTGATATTGAGGGAGAAATAAATCACCTAGAATATGAAATTTGGTATTGCTTTTGATTTGTTGTTGCACCAGCATTTTGTCAGTGCAATTTTGGATGTGGAATATCTTCCTAGTCAAGCTGGTGTAATTTACACATTGGGCATACAAGATGAACAAAGAGAGAAAGAATGGCTTGTCTACCCACAGTATGTTTTGTTTAAATCAATTGGAGGGTCTATTCAACAAGGCATTTCATTCCTCCTTCAGAAAGTTGAGAGAAGATTTCAAACAACAACAAAACTTGTCAAAGAATGGTCAACATTCTGTAAATCTCAAGACCCAATTATTAGTTTTATAATTGGAAAGCTATGCTCCCCTCATGAGCTGCAAAATGAGCTCAGCCTTCAGCAGCAAAGGTATGCATTGTTTCAGTATCACTTGAAAAATAAACTTGAACTACCAACTCCACCGAATGTATCTCAGTCACATTTGTTTTTTGTTGCCAACACATGTTCTCCAAAGAACAAAGCTCATATTTTCACATCTTGCACATTTATGGAGCACACTTGTCACATAATTATGTGGAAGGAGTGGTGGGTATTCAACTTACATCCAGTGCTCAGGACCAACTTGTCATTTGCTATTCTCAACCTGAAATACACAAGAAATTG
>JAAUXT010077968.1_pt1 | contig 18875 bp, 14 predicted proteins | sample 7278171 | NCBI WGS metagenome assembly JAAUXT01 (sample SAMN14350112, study PRJNA611818) | marine sediment metagenome | isolation source: surface marine sediment (1.8m) | place: French Polynesia: Moorea | collected 2018-08 | reverse complement strand
TTTCCAACGAGAGAGTGCTGGTAAGTTCCCGATATCCCTGTTAAAGTCACTCAAAATCACCAGTGTTTCCTACCAGTGTTTTTCCATTTAGACCCGCCCCTGACCAGGTACAACTTTTGCTGGTAAGTCAGGTACTTACCTGTGGTGATATCACAAACACACAGGTTGGTATCTCAGGAGAGACTGTCCCCGAGGGTGGGAACCTCTGTATTTATTGACCTCATTCATTCCAATCACGCCATCTGGTGAGCAGTGGTTCTAACATTTCACAGCTGGTGTGTCACACCACACTCCTCCCCCACCAGGGGGCAGAGGGGTTCAACTACAATTTTTAATATTCTGAATATTTTTATAATAATTGATCAGATAGAAAATAGACACATAATAGCACAATATCACTATTTTGCTGGTTTTTAGCCTGCATTCTTCCCCCATCCCCCCATGGGGGTGTCACATGATCACATGTCCTGGGTTTTCCCTCTCTCTTTTGGCTGCACCATGGATGTGGTTGAACTGGAAACCTGGAGCTTTCTAAAACAGCAAATTCTCCAGAAAATTTGGTTTGTGAGTGCTCAAATGGGGTTGCAGCCCCTCTCTCGACAAGTGATAGACACTGTTGTTCAGTTTTACTGTGCTGGTTTGCCAACATGGAACTATTCGCTGCATACCATGGTTGTCCATCTGGCTCTGGGCATTCATTTGGCCCAGTTTCAACACCAGGTGAGTGGTTTTCTGGTTTCATGTCACCCCACAACCAGTATTTTTGCTAGTGACATCACTAACATTTTCACTGATGGCTGCCAGTGTTTTGAGATACCAGTGACAGAAACACTGATGGGTGCCAGTGTTTTTTGCTGGTAACTTTATCACTGACAGCCAAGATACCACCGTTTTGGAAAAACACCCCCCAGGTGTGCATTCGAAAACAACGAAGCTTGTCACAATTTTCCGTCTGCAGATATTCCTCAGTTGGAGGAAAATGATGTCAGCGACAACGATTCGGACTGGGAAGAGGAGCTGGACGAGGAAAATCAGGAGGCGCTCTGTCTCTTTTGCAAGCGAACATTTCAGGGAGCGACGGCCACTTTGAAACATTGCAGCGACAGCCATGCCTTCGATATTGTGAAGCTTCAACAACGCCTCAACCTGGATTGCTTCGGTTACATCAAAATGATCAATTACATCAGAAAACTGGTGAAAGTTTGTGACAAGTTGGCCAAATTGTGACAGTTTTGTGGCCTCATGCTTTCTTTGACTTCGACGTCAGTTCCGAGAACACTCCAATTGATTGCAGGAACCAGCCGTCGGGCTTTTCAAGCAGGTGGCATCACAACAACCCCACCCCTGGGAAGATGACAGTTACATGAAGCCAGAGGTTGAGGATGATCCCTTGCTTCAGTTTGGTACGATCAGCATGCTGCTACAGACAACCATTCACAACCATTTCCGGTTGTTTTGTGATGGTCTTCGCAAAAGTTTGCTTTTCGCAGATGTGGAAGACATGACACCTGACATGTTCGAAGCTGACTGCGTGGTGAACTGTGCTTCTGAAGGCGACGACCCTGGAGGCGACATGTCGATTCCTATGCAGAAATATTCCCTGTTGCTTCAGCGACTACAAAGAGCTGAAAACCGAGCTCGAGAAGCTGAAGAACATCTTCAACAAACCCTCTTGGACATGCAGCAGATGAGGTCAGAAACACGTTTCTGAGTAAAACTGTTCAGCCTCGAACATTTTTCATGAAGCTGGAGAGAAATATCTCGTACGGGGCACACCAAAGATGCGTGGGTTTGTTTTTGTTTCGTTTTGAACAGGAAAGCCGCACAGAACCTGGTGATGACAAGTCCAGCGGAACTTGCACCAACTCACAGAGCTATTCAATGTCTGCAGCCGGGCGAAGATGAAACTTACGTTGACTCTTATTCCCACTTCAGCATACACCAGGAGATGCTTCAAGTGAGCTTTTCGAGTATATCTCAAAATTTTCTTTCAACCGCACTCATGATTGCCGTGAAGCTGGAACTCGAACAAAAATCTAATTTCAGGACAAAATTCGGACTGAATCATACCGAGATGCTGTGTACCACAACAAGGAATTTTTCGAAGGAAAAGTTGTCTTGGATATTGGCTGTGGATCTGGTATTCTCAGTATGTTTGCTGCGAAAGCTGGAGCAAGCAAAGTTGTCGCCGTGGAAATGTCCGAAATTGCTTATCAGGCTATGGATATCGTCAGGTTGGTACACTATGGAGGGTGTATTGTTTGTCGTCGATGCAGGCTTCAGCAGAATTTGAATGTTTTTGAGCCCGCGGCCCGGCTATCGCCGTGGGCTTTGGGCAGTTACCCCATGTGTGTGTGCCTGTGGAGATCTTGCTGGTTGATCCTTCCTGCCCCCCCCCCCCCGAAAATAACTCGGACAGTGAGAATCAAAAAGCCTCATTTCGCTGCTTTACCTGGTTGAAGAAAAAACATTCACCAGCCGCGGGCTCGTTGATCTCTGATCGCTTGTTATTCTTGCTGGTTTCACTGGAGTTGATTTGGATTTTGCAGGGAGAACAAACTTGAGGATGTTATCACAGTTGTGAAGGGAAGACTAGAAGACGTTGAAATGCCTGTGGAAGAGGTAATGTTTGACAATCGGGCACCTGTGCCTTGCAGAGAGTTTGATGCGTTTTTTCTTCCCCTTCGAGGTATTTTTATCAGGTAAACGTCCATGTTCACCTGCATGTACTTTTCTCCAGATGCCCGTGTAACTACGGACTCCGCTGTAAAAATCTCTTCACCTTGCGTGCTTGTGTCCAATTGGGCATTGACACGAAACCAAGTTCCAGGCGTCTTTCAAATTTTTTCCGTGCTGACTGGTATTCATATTTTGTCGGTTTCCAGTTCGACGTCGTCATCTCGGAGTGGATGGGCTACTTCCTGCTGTTCGAGTCCATGCTGGACACGGTCCTGTACGCTCGCGATCGCTGGCTGAAACCGGGTGGAGTTCTTCTGCCTGATCGCTGCAGTCTCCATCTCGTCGCCTCCGCCGACCCGGCTCTGCACGAACGCAACGTGCAGTATTGGGAGGATGTTTACGGCTTCGGAATGAACTGTATGCGTGCAGCTGTGATCCAAGAAGCCAGCGTGATGCTGGTGAACCCCAAATTCATCGTGACTGACGCATGCATGATCAAGGTGCAACACACTTTTTTGTGTACAAAGATCGGACTCTTCACTTTGCATTGCATTCGGTGCCAGTGGCAGTTTTGACCTCTTCAGAAAGTGCTCATGCCAGTGTCACGTGCGTGGCTGCAGTGTCGCAAGCACACGTTGGCGAATTGCCCGAAAAGAGTTGGGTGTGAAACTTTGCAGCAGGAAGGGTCTGTGTTTTCTCTGTGACAGCAATCTCTCCGAGTATTTCTTCCTTTTACGTTGCAAAATTTCTGGGCAATTGTGACATCTGCAGCGTTTCATCTGTGGCGTTACAAAGAAACGAACCGGCTCAAGGGGTTGCCTTCTCCACACACTGCACGGTACTTTGGCGATTGCAATTATTGTTCACGCTATTCTTTGCAGGATGTAGATGTAAGCAAAGCGGTCACGAGTGACTTAGAATTTACCAGTCCGTTCAAGTTGACTGCCAAAGACAGCTGCACAGTGACTGCGCTCGTCGGATACTTCGACACGTCATTCGGTGCATTACATAACAAGGTACTTCCAACTTCTTGGTGTCGGGAGCCGTCCAGTGCCCCAAGAAACAAGACTTCAATGCAAACGAGACCCTTCACCGTAGGCATTCTCTCATTTTGTGTCCGTAGGTGCAGTTTTCGACGGGACCGTCCGCTCCTGCGACGCACTGGAAGCAAACTGTATTCCTTCTACACAAACCACTTGATCTGGCACAAGGTAAACCTGCTGTGCAAGGTGGTTGAGTCATGAATCGCAGGATATTGAGAGGATTTCTGATTTGGTCCTTTGCGGCTTTGTCTTCCTTTCATACGAATTCAAATGTTTCAGGTGCCAGCATTGAAGGACAGCTGATTTGCAGAAAGAACAGAAAGGATCCTAGATCCCTGAAAGTGTCGATTTCGATCGATTCAGAGACCTTCCAATACCTTGTTCAATGACTACTGCTAAGACATCCGGGAAATCTGGTCGGCTGTGGGTTGAAATAAATAAACGCGCAAATAATTGAAACAAAGTTGATGCTGCTCTGTTTTATTTCGATTCAAGTTTGCTTGTGGCGATTCAAACGTAGTATTCACAAATAAGAAACGCATAACGAGCCATATTCAGGCTGCGGAAAAGAAACAAAGAGACACCCTGTATTCCCTACTGAGCTGCTCAACATGTTCCAAAACTCTATTCTTTGACCTGAAGAATCATTTTGTTGCCGACCTGCCTAGCGCGTAGCTCTTGTGTACGTGTTGGGGTGGGGGCATCGTTTGCACCCAAACTTGAACCATCTCAACCGGTCGCCGACATACACATGCAACAAGAACGCTCACCAGGAAGAACAAGAGGTCCCTCGAGATTCAAATCGTACAACAAGAAACCCAACATGTACACGGACAAATTTCCAGGGTGTTCTCGTGCCAAATCACAGTCAAGCGTGGTGGCAGAATGCGGTTCAGTGGACAAGTACGAAGCCACATTTTCAGGACAGAACTATGGGAGTGAAAGCACCGTCAAAAGACCACCGGAACAGGAATGAGTGCCAGTGAATAAATTAACTTTGAGGAATGTACAGCGAAGAAAACCATACCGTCAATCGAACAAAGGTGCACGTGTTTTAATCACGGGAATCAGCACAATTTGCACAGAAAACCAACTCAATTGCAAACATTGCTTTGAAATTTGAACGTCATTTTTCTGGGGGTAAACATGTCATGGTGATCTCTGAAAAACATGGGTAAAATTTTTGTAGCACCATCTTGTCAGTTCATGCACAATGCTGCAATTCATGTTCTTTTGGCCATAGTGTGCCTCAGCATCAGGCTGGCTTCCGCCCACGAGTTGGGTCGCTCCAGCATGTTCTGCCACACTGCGATCTCTTCACCTCTTCCGTCCATCCAATCCACCTCTTTTCCTGCGCACAAACCTGAGAAAGCAAGCAAAGGCTGAACATTATCAATTTTGAAAGACAACAAAGCTTCAAGAGCAACTAGACTTTCAAGTAGAAATATCAGCCGCTTTCAGTGTACATCGGCTGTACGCAGCTTCATCTCATACAAACTTTCCTTCTTTTTACATGGAGGTGAATCCGGGAAAACTGTAAATTTAGAAATCAGGAATTTTCTGATTATCTAGCTTTCAAACATTTTGCGTAAGGAGGGGGTTCCAGAATTTTAGAAAATCAGAAATTCAGAACTCTGAATATTTCTGATTTTCTAACTTTGACCTTTGACCTAAGTTGCACATGGCCTGGGGGGGGGGGAATCCAGAAAATTGGAAATAAGAAACATATGGAAAATCAGAAATCTGGATCTGGAAATCCAGAAAATCATAAATTTAGAAATCCAGAAATTTCTGATTTTCGAGCTTTCTGACTTTTTGATTACAGGGGTGGGGCAATCCAGAAACCAGAAATTTGGAATTTAGAAATCTGGAAATTTCTGATGTTCCAACATTCGTACATTTTGCAGGGGAGGGGGCGAAATTCAGAATGTGCCAGTTCATCACCCACATAGAGGTAAACCACTCTGACAAACGGCTGATAAAAACTGTGACGTCAGACGATGCGGCTTTGGGGGGTGAGAAAATTCTGCCTGTGCAGGCATGACATGCGCTTCAATAGTTTGCCTCCACCGATTCCAGTTCTTGAAGCCTCAAGCATTTCACGCACCTGTGCCGAGGTTGAGGCGGACGCCACCGAGGAAGTCGTTGGACGTGAAGCGGTCGTGGTCCCAGACGGTGAGCTCGAGACCGCGCTCACGCAAGTCATCGAGGCTGATGTCGGGGAAGACGAACGTGTGGTTCCACTGCGGGTTCACGTTGCGCTTCACGACCGGCGTCTTCTGCTTCGTGCTCCGCGTCTTCTCCGGCAGCAGATACCTGGCGACCACAGATACAGTCTCTGTGATACCCCGACCTTTTCAGTTTGCCATGCCTGAATCAAATCTAACTTTCTGCATGCAGATGCTCGACGATCAGAGACACCTTTTCAGTTCTCGTCGAATTCCCAAACTGTTTCAACTCTCGGGTGAGCATTACCTACGCACTCCATTTGGAAAATATCTATTCAACAAGTGTGCAAAACAATCAATTGCTTTCAATACAAGCATTTTCCAAGACACGACAGCTCCTAACAGCACACCTCCTTCAAATCAGGCGTCCTCACCCTTTGCAGAAGGGGTCGGAAGAGCCGTTCGAGCGGACGGCCGTCAGGTTCTTCGCTTCTTGGACGAGCACGTGCAGCTCGCCCCTCGACTGGCTGCCCCCACCGCGAATCTTCTTGCCGCCCGCGTTGTCTGACGTGACGAACTTCAGCAAGACGACCAGGTCACCTTTGTACGTGATGAGCGCCATGGAACTGGCATTCTGCACGAACAAGAATTTAAATCAGCAACACATGCTAAGAAAATAGATCTTTACACAAGCGTTCGCACAATTGAGCCCACGCCAAACAAATTCCGACAATTTGTGTCAGGTACGCTATTTGTCAGAATGTGGCTCTTCCTCAGACACCTGTATACAACTGGGTGAGACAACAGTCGAATCGTGTCAGACTTCATGTGTGTGAAATACGATCCGCATTTTTCAAAGATCACAAGGCGAGCACAAAATTGCTCAAACTCTTTTTTTTTTTTTGGGGGGGGGGGGGAGGGGGAAACTGTGAGCATCATGTCTCTCGAAGTTCATTTCTCGAAATACCACAACCGTGCGTGGTTCCTTATTTTTTTTGATTTTCTGTTTCGTAAAACCACCACAACCAAGGTTTGCTTGGGTGACGACAACGGATCACACTGAACCTGTAGGGTACAGAAACAAAAGCATTCCTTTTGGGGAACCAAGAACAATCGGAACACCAGAGAGACTACGTGAACGCAGTCTTCGAAAGAAAATGCAACAAGAATGCTGAACAGTAGTTGGTGGCGTGCACATGCCAAGGGGGGAATCTGTGGTTGTACTGTTCCCGGAAACTGGGATGTGTCACGAATGGTAACACCGTTTTCTGTACCACAGAGACAGTTGTGTTCAGGTTGGAGATTGTGTCTACAATGACATCCTGTCCACAACCCGAAAGAGGTGATGCGCAGGCGAAACAAAAAACTGCTACGAAATCAATATAAAAGCGATTGCGTAAACATTCATTACCAAATGATGGTCAGTCTGCAAAGGCTAAAAATCGCAAGCAATTGAGTCACAAGAGATCTGACAAAGGGGAGTCGTTGATTCTCTTAGAACTAGCAAACTGAGTCGCAAGTTGAATTCGTTCTTATCTTCGCTGATTCTAAATTACGTATCTGTCAATCGACTTGATCTTCTGTCAGCAAGGGTCAGAGCCCTTATCCTCCAGCATTTTGCGTTTGGTTGCTGTTCTTTTTTGGCAAATGTTTATGTACATTCTTGTTTTCAAGAACATATCGAGTCAAGTTTTGAGCGAGTTCATGGCAGAACTGTACAAACAGCGTAAAATTTGTTATTCTGGCATTCATTAGTTCTGTCGCGGCGTTTTCAAAGACATCTACAAATCACCGACATGCCTGTGATCGCACCACTGTTTTTGCACCAGACCATACTTACTGCACAATCCGTACTTTCGTCTTTCGCACTCTCGCTGGTCGAAGAATATGGATCCTACCAGGCCGAAACCAAGGGTGGTGACTGACATTTCACATTGACAGTGACTTACAGGAGCTACCAATGGCTCGTTTTCCACGTTTTACATTGTTCGCGGAACATTAGTACTGACAACGCCACTTGTTAGTTTGTCAAACTTTCCAGTGTTCACCTGATTAGGAAGGGTTTCGTTCATTGAACGTGAACATCGAACTACATGTTAGTGCATCAAAATGACTCAGTGCACCTTTTTCTCCCGCTCTAAAAGCTAAGTGTCGATGCAGACTTCGTCGAGCACTGCGTGTTGCAACGCCTCTGCCAACTTACAGTGCTGCTTGACTCATGCTTTCCAGAAGGATGATTGCTTTGAAACAAGAGCCTGCTGCCTTTTGCTTTGGGGCTGTGCGCAGAGAAACCACCCGTCTGGGCATAAGGCGTTGCGAAAGACTCATTTTCGCTCTTTGGATGAGAAGCCTAACAAAGAACACGAAAATTCCCGTCAAACGACGTTACCAACAGTTCACCGAAAGTTCTCCTCACCGATCTTCTTGATTCATTTTTCCTCAATTTCTCATCTCTGACTGACACATATCTGGCATCCACTCACCCGGTCCTGCAGCTTGTACCACTGCGGGGAAGGGTCATCGAACGCGTAGTAATCAAGCGGGATGGACACTTCTCCCAGGAAATCGTTCCGGCCGAACGTGTCATTGTTCCACACACTCACCCACAGAGTGCGCGTCTCCAGCTCACTCTTCGTGATTTGGTACTGAAATATTCAAAGCCTTCTTTGTCACTTTGAAGCAAGGAATTTACAGTACCTACTTTGGTTCCACTTGTTCGAGACAGCGTTGTAGCTTCTGAGGAAGTGTCAACTGCAGAGTCTTTACCTTGAGAAGCTCATCGAAAGATGGATTCAGCGAGTGTTTCTTGGCTCTGGTTTTTCTCTTCCCACTTTTCGTTTTGTCTGGCAGGAGGTAAATCTTCACGTATCTGAAACAAGAGCTTTGTAAACAGAAAAGCTACGCTTAGAAAGCCCGCGGTTCTCAACTCGGCCAGTCTCAGGATCAGTCGAGTGGCTGAGATGAGTTGGCCAAGTTGAGTCAGTGGGGGGGGGGGGCAACTCAACTCAGCCAAGTTGAACAAGGCTGACTCAACTCATCAAACATCCTGTGTGCAACCATTATAGAGTTAGTGCCAAGTCAAGTTGCCCCCTGGGGAAACCCAACTTGGCCAAGTGAAGTCTGGGTGGGGGTACCTGAACTTTGGGAAAATGATCAGGAGGTGATACTGAACATTGTGGCATTAAACCCAAAGTTGAGTGACCCCCTTCCCTCTTGGAAACTCAACTGTGCACAGACAGACACTCTTACAGATGGTGATTGCACTTCGCCCGCCTGTATCGGACAGCAGGCGTACAAATTTTGAGCTTGAAGTTAAAAGCACCAACAACGCAAGAGGTCAGCAGAGACCCACAACAGAAATAGATTCAACTTTTTTTCAACTCAGTAACTTGCTCAAGTCCGTTCACGATTATGACCAAATAACAACAATTGGCCGCGGCTGCAAACTCGGAGCGCGTGTGTCAAACTTTCCACGTACGGATCTGTTCTGTTTTTCTTCTTGTCGACCGCTGCCAGATCCCGGCACTGTTTGATGGCCACTTCAAGTGTTCCAGTCTTGTAGTTGTAGTTGAGGCCGAACAGAATCTCTCCAGTGACGGCGACGTTGCCGTAGTGGCCCTCGCCTGCGTCACTGTAGAAACTCGTGATGCTTTCCTTACTTGCCTAAAATAAATTGAAACACATTTCAGGAAGATGAGATATTCACCCAAGCGTCAGCAAAGTTTGACAAAATCAGGATGTTTTACGCGGCCAAGTCATGCTGTTTGTCAACGGCGGGAATAACAGTTGTGCGAATCCAAAACATGTACAGATACAAGCACAGAATCCGCTGGCAGACACTTGGTTCACGCAATTCCACGTGCCAATATCCGGACATGGGGATTTGAAAGTTCGTGCAGCAGCAGTGACACTGAACAGAAGAAACACTCAATCTCAATCTTTTGGACAAATCCACGGGGCACATTGTTACTAACAGAGTAGGTGTTGAGCAGATTTCCTCCAGCTCGGTGTGTCGCCGCCGCTATCGGCGCCGCCGTGGGAGCTGCGTGCGTCGGCGTCGACAGAACTGATGCCACGATTTCGTCGATGTTCTCTTCATCCTGTTGCACCGGTTCTTCCGTCTCCTCGCCCTCGCCCGCCTCGTGCGCTCGTGCCGCTTTGCCTGCCTCCGCTCCCGCTTCGGCGAGGTCCTGGTACTCAGTCGGGGGAGGAATACCCTCCACTGTTGGCTCCGCGCTGCCAGTCATCGCCTCCTGAAATTCCCGCAGCAATGGACGATGTCACTTACAACAGAAACACAAAATATTTACTGATGACGACATCAGCATGCAACATTCTCGAAAGTGCCCTGCATGTCAGAACACATTCTTCATTTCGTTAGAACTTGGAGTCAAGAACACTGAGGTGTGAAAGACCTTAAGAACTCGTCGACATCCAAAGCGAAAGATAGCCAACTGGTTAAGGAGCATAAGCTGCGAGTTGAATTCTTTTTGGACTGGATTCATTCACCTCTCAAAATGTTTTGGAGAAAACGTCCGCAAATTGACGCGCAATAGAATGGTGAGGATAGAGAGAAAATTCGCACTGCTGCATGCGTGTTTGAATCACCCCTGCACGTCAAGGGGTCTGACCAATCTTGCGGCCACATGCACAGGTGTTTTGGGATGTCACAAATCACGAGCTCGCAGCTTGGCATCACTTCATGGTTAGCTTGTCTGGAAATTTTAGCTCTTGCTAATGGAAAGTTGGTGACTGAGATGTTCAGTTTTCATGAATGCCACTGATCACTATTCAAGCAAAGGAATAACTGCAGAGCTCCTTTGCGTTGTGTCTTTTGCTTGTTCGAGACTGGTCGGAATAAATTCCTGACTAGAAGCAGCCAGATGGTTCCGTTTGTTCATGAATTCCACTCAGTTCATTTTGATCTTTTCCGTTATCGATATCTTACGGCAACAAGAGTTGGAATACGGGGTGAGTTTGTCCAAATCAGGGTTGTTTTTCGGTCTTGGGAATCAAGATGATTCAGCCCCCGTGTTCTACGTGTTCTAAAGGTCTGGTCCTGCTCCTCAAGTTTTGGTACCCATCTCTCGCAGGTACGTGATGGTCAGCGGCCTTGTCCGGTGAAGCACAGTCAAACGTCTCACCTGATCGTGTTGTGGAGCGGATGTGTAGGAGGCGAAAGGCACGTTCGGTGTGTTGGCATCTTCGGCATGACGGACTTGTTCACCGGAAACGTCGTGGCGGTCTCCGGGCTGCTGCTCCACCCCAGACCTGTTGCTCAGCGCGAGCAGACGCTGCTGCTCCCCGGGCTGAGTCGCATCTCCACTTTTCCCCTGCACATCCCCCGCGCCCCCAGCCCCGTCACGTTTGTCTGCAAGCAGACCAAACAGCTCATAAAGACACTCAAACATCTCAGTCCATTCAGGTTTTAAGAACTACGTGCGCTCAATAGAAGAAACGATGCACACGAGAGTCAATGTGTATCAACCTGTAGACGACAGACAGAAAAACAGCAGCTTGTGAGAAAAAAAAAACGATGACGACACGACGACGCACAGTTATCGACTGTGATTTTCATGTTGAGTGCAGACCCATCAGGAAACAAACATCACAGGTCGCGCGACCGCTGTTGCCTCACATTTTTTGGGTGACGTTTGAAAATGTTTGACAAATTGCACTGGGCTCTACAAACACAAAACAAGAGAAGCAGTGCACAAGGCAACTGCAAGTGCGATGTCCCTGGTGTGTTTGCTTTGGTCGTCAAATTCAACTGTTCAACAAGATCAAATGCTGAGAAAATAGAGTTTGCAGCCAAGACATACATAGAAATTTGTATCTGGTTGTTACGGAGGCAACAGCGTACTGTTCTGACGTATAAAATCCTATTTTAGTTTGAATTACAAGCTAAAAATAGCTACTTCTATATTATTTTTTTACCTTTTTGTACTTTTGGTTGCTGGGAAAGACTTCCCCTCAAACCCAATTGGGAAATCCACGAAATGCTCTCAGAGACCTTTCACAGAAACCAAATATCAAGGCTTTACCTCAATTGCAAGCTGAGATACAGCCTGTTGTTTGGGTACCATATTCACCCTGTACAAGTCACACCAAACTTCAACCTTGACTTTCTGGTATGGGGTCAAAAAAATAATCTCACACCTCACTCCCATGTATAAGATGCACCCCTAGTTTTGGTGCTAAATTTGGGGACCAAAAGGTGCATCTTAAACATATGCAGTGTGGTAGGTTGTGGCGGCAAATTTGAAATAGGGTGGTTGCTACAAAGATAAAGTTGGGATTTTTCAACTTGCGAGACTTCAACATGGAATCCTGAAAATGAAATCCTTTTTGGTTCAAATTACAAGCTCAACACTGCCATTGCCAGATTTTCAACTTTTTTGCACTTTTGGTTGCTGGGGAAGACTTCCCCTTGGAACCATGTTGGTGAGTCCAAAAAGTGATCTGAAAGACCTTTCATATTTGTGTGTTCATACTGGTTCATGAACCAAACATCATCTCAATTAGAAGCTGAGATATGACCATTTTGCCAAGGGGAGGGGGATGGGACAGTGGGACATCCTTGCTGATACCATGTGTGTTCACATCAATGGGCCACAATGACTAATTGTTCCAGGCAAACACCAGGGACCGGCTCACCAATGCTGCTGCACAAGGGAAGGGGGGCAAAACAAAGTGGGACAAGCAGGACATCTTCGATGAGTTGGTTTTTCCCCGAAAAATAATTTGTCCCACACCACCAGGTGTTCTTCCCTGAAGGGACATCGCATAAGATGGGTTCCAAAAATTTGGGGCAGGTAGTTATCAGTAAACTGTGCCAATATTTTGGGATTGCGCCCCCACCTGTCCAAACGTCTGCGCGCGCACAGGCAGACACACACACACACACACACACACACACACACACACACACACACACACACACATACACAAACACGCATGCAGACACACAGAATAACAACATTTGCATGCATCAACTCTTGCGACCAATGCAAACGCGCACGGAAGTTGGTTCACTGCCTTCTTTGGAACGTGCAACAGCTTGGCGTCAAACGAATAGGACTGTGCAGCTGTGCCGTTTCATAATTTTAGTTTTGTGCGGGTGTCATTTGAGTGAAAGTCAACACGATGCATGCGTCACGTGTGCAGCTTGAAAAGCTGGTTTCACGGACTTCCTGTAAATTTGAAACTCTTGTTTTCAACTGGATAATGAATGACGCTTCGTGCGTACTGGCGCAAGCATCTCGAACAAATATCCAACCATGTTGGAACACAAACTTCACACCGCCGGATGCATGTTTCTCACAAAGCTACAAACAAATGAACACACACGTGTACACTTGTACTTAATTGCGTCAATCCTCTGGAAACGACACGTTGCAGCTGTGAACAGTGAACGATCTTCGCGGGCCTACAGGCATCCTCCTCTTCTTGCTGAATTTTAATTTAATTCAAATTTTGATGTGAGACTGACACTTAAGTGTTCATTTTACGTACTCGTACAACAAAATTTGAATTGTTGATGTGTTTAGTGTCTTTGGAATCAGGCAGACTTAGGTATTTGACTTCGTCCTTCATTTGGATGAAGGGATGCGCAAGTCTGGGCCGGTCAACATCACCATTCACCACAACGCCAGCTCTGCATGCCTTCAGGGAACTTGCGGCTTTGCGATGCTGGTGTAATTGCCTCCAGTTCACATAACAACATCCGTATTTTCACACATTTCGCTCGGGGAGGTGTCTCGCGTTGCTGAAGTCTCGCTCTTGGAATCCGACCATTTGTTCGGGTTCTATTTTGTGTGTGTGCCGATGTGGCGGACAACTCTGATCAAGCAAATGTTTCCACGCAGCGTCCGTTATTCCGCATCCGTGGCAAATGAACACATTTCAGATTCACAAAATTTTGATCTTAGAGAGGGAGAGGGGAATCAAACTTTTGTCTGACGATTCTCCCCAAAGGACGAGGTTCTGTCTGTGGATTCCCATGGCAATTACATCACGTGTGCCGAGACACCGCGTGTCGAAACCAAACTTACTGTACAATTTCACGGACTCCACCCGCTGATTACAACTCGCTCCGCAAAATCTTCACGGACAGAAGATCCAGCGGAAATATAAGCACAGAAGTTGCTTCTACCTGCACCGTGCTGATCTGCTGCGTCTGCACTCGGACTCGGCCGGAGCGGAACCGGGCAGGACTCGTTCTCCAGCTCCAAACCATCGTCATCCAGTACGTTCGCTTCCTTCTGCTCATCCAGCGACGAGTATCTCCTCGCCACCCCGGACTCGTTGTGAACTCGCAGCACTCGCGTGATCCTCACAGGAGACTCGCTGACCGGACTCTCCCGTTCTCTGACAACGTCTTCCTCCGCTCTACCTCCATGAATGCGATCATCTGGGCTCGGCTGACTTCTTGCTGCAGTCCGCTCGTCTCCACTGCTGCGTTCCTCTGAAGAGACTGGTGCAGAGAGCCCTTTATCAGTCTGAGGTCTCGCTGCTGAAACAGTGTGCAAGTCCAGAGCGCCTGATTCCCTGAATGCTTCAGTGTCATCATGTGTTGGAGATTCAACAACTTCCGAAAGCAAGAACAGTGGCAATTTTTCTTGTTCTTCGCCCACAGACCGACTCGACAGAGAAGCAGAAGATCCACCTTCGACATAATGATCCTCGTGTCCTGATACTTCGTCCTGTTCATGGCCGCTTGTTCGATCAGGCTCGTCCACATCAAGGACGTAGGATTCGCGATTCCTCGATCGGACTTTGCCCACAACAGTCGGCTCTCTCGCAGAAGGAACGTTGGCGCTCTCCCCGTGAGAGCTTCCTGTGGACGGGGCCTGTTTCTTGTTCGGTCGGGGGCTGCTTCCACGCATGAAGGACGGATCCTTGTCGAACAGCTGCGTCAGTTTGTGCAGAGACGCGAGCGGTGCGTTGTCTACCACGACGCCGTCCGACATCTTCCGTCTCTTCTCTGCCATCGGCTCCGCTTCGTCCCTCACAACGTGAGCGAGGTTCTTCCTCACGTCTTTGTACTCCTGCGCCAATTCGTCTGCTTCCACCGCAAATTGAGTCTTCGAGTTTTCAGCATGGTGTTGGGTTCTTGAGTGACCATCTTTTTGAGTCTTTTTCTTCTCTGCTTTTTTCTTCTTGGCTCCGGGCGCTCCGTCTTGGGCCACATCAGTCTCAGGCTTTTGCACAGATGAAATTCGTTTGGTGCCTGCGTCCGTCTGCTGAGAATTCATCCCCCTGGATTCATTGTTTGCAGCTTTTCTTCCTCGTTTTGCCGTCTGAGTCAGTGGCTCCTTAATTCGCACTTTCCCGTGCCCCTGGTCGTTTGCAGACAGGTTTGTGTCAACAAACGTCACCTCAACATCATTGTCGACGAAATCACTTTCCTCCATGTCCGCGTATGTTTTGTTTGCTTCATAAACATCAGCGAAATCCACGGCTGAGGAATCAGTGAGACTGCGTTCAGCCAACATGTCGAAAGAATCCCTTCTTGCATCCACCGGACGGACTTTGTCTGACGATCGAGTCAAATGATTTTCTGGTGAGGATTCTGTGCCCGAGCATTCAGATACATTTTGATCGCTGTCTGTCTGGGACGCGGCCCCGAAACATTCTTCCGCTCTGACGGGATCTGCAAGAAGCTGGTGGGCCATTTCGTTTTCAATTACTTCATATTCCTCATCCAGCACATCTATCGTGCTTGGCGTCGAAGCTCTGGACCCTTGAACAGGAGTGCTGGACTTGGAGCCCGACAGGCTGTCTGTTGGTGTGTTTGATTGAGACGAAAAATGAACACTGCCGTTGTCCGGCTCAGTGAGTTCTGTGATAATGCTCAGGCTGTCAGAACATTCATCATCCTGCAATGAAAACATCCTGGGGTAGCGTCCGAGGGAAGCGAAGGGATTGTCCGACGTGAAAGAATCGAATTCATTTGTGCTGATCCTCTGTGACTGATTCGAAGAAAACTCTCCAAATGTTGCGGGCGAGTCGGCCACGAATGGGCGAGATGGCGGGGGGCTGGCGCCGCCGGCACTGCTGCTGCTGCTGCTGTCGGACCCCTCCTTCACATCGAGGGTCGCGAGACTGGCTGCAACAGCTGCCCTCAGTTCACTCATCAGCATCGCGTTTTTCACCTCGCCACCGTCGTTTCCGGCGTCAAACGTGATGGAGTCATCGTCCCACGTGAGGTTTTCAAACGAGTCGTTGGCGTCACTGACGCCATCAGACATACTCTGCGGCTCCAGTGACGTCTCTGTCGACGTTTCTTCACACACGTCCGTCGCGTCGATCACCACATACTCGCCTTCGTCAAACACCACGGTTGGAAGTGCGTCTTCAACCCGCGAATTGCCCGTGTGTGTGGCGCCCTGCTGCTGCACGGCTCGAGCGGCTTCTCGGCTGTAGGACGCCGCCCCCACACCGTCCAGGCTCCCGTACTTCGCCAGCAGGCTGCCAACCTTGGCTCGGATCGGGTCATCGTCCTCCCAGCCGTCGGCGTTCACCGCCATGTCGCTTTCGTCATCGCTTGACAGCTCGTCTGGCGTTGGGACCAGGACCGTTCTCGCTGCGCCTGCCGCCGCTTGTCGTGACTGGGTGTGCGACGTCAATGCGCTTGCGCCTGAGCTGATTCCTGAGGCAGAGTCAATGGTCCTTGTGGCAGCGGCAGCAGCAACAACAGCAGCAGCAGCGCCAGCGCCGCCAGCCTCCACCGCCTTCTCGTCTGTTGTACACACAACACAACATCAATCATTCACTAAACACAACGCCACCCGCACAGCCCATGCATACTTTTCCTGTTCTGTTCCTGGGCAAATGTTTTCACAAATATAGGGGACAGGTGAAGGTTGCATTCTGGAAAAGCTGATGGAACACAGAACTGTCGCGTCCAAAAGCAAACAGAAATTTCAGAGGCAAAATACATCCAAGGTGGAGGTAGAAATGAGCATAGAATTGAGATAATTGCCTTGAACGCAGAACAACACAGAGGAAATGTGCATGGGCTAAGCAGGGAAATGATACTGCAAACTTATTTGAACTTCGCATGCAAATTTACTCAACATTACTTCGTCACTGACTTGTGTGAGAATGAAACTGGTAACACTGGAATCAGAGGTGAGTGCAGAAGTCCTATGGAGGTTTGGCTAAACTTTGCTACGAATAAAACACCACTGAATTTGAACTCAATGGAAACTAATCACATTTTCACCAATTCGGCACGACGACTTGAACATTCGAATCTCTCTGTCTGATTACATCAGGAAAATCTTCCGAGGATTAATTGTGGAAATCCGCTCATTTAATATAAGCCTGATTCCTTCTGTCAAAGAATCCTTCAGCAATGTAATGTCAACAACATTTCAAAGCTGTCTTCAAGACATTTCAAAGCTTTTCTTTCTGACTTCTTCAAAAGTCCGACCAGATTATTAAACTGAAAACACTCAGATGTCTTTTCTGCGTCTTATGAAGCTTGTGTTCATGTGGCATCAACTTCGACTTTGCTGGATTCCGTCCCTTGCCCTTGGAGAAGAACTCTGATGACACTTTTGATGCCACACCTGAACTTGTGACCATGTACGGTGATGTGTGGTTGTCTGCACACAGCACCAACGCCGTCCAGGGGCGACCTGACAAAGACTTCAGATATTTCACTAACCTTTGGAAGTGGATGTTTTGCTGGCTTCTTCCCGACGCGATTCCGGCGAAGGTGACCTCGACCTTTGGCCCTTCTTGGACACTCGTCTGAACTTGACCTTGGTGATTTGCTCTGTGGTGAAGTCGGAGTCGGAGTCGCTGGACCCGGCGTCCCCGCGGCGGTGGTTGATCATTTTGTGTAGCACCAGAGTTTCGGCCGGCTCGTACTCCGAGAGGACAGACGGGGAGGTCGGGAGGGGCGCGGTCGCAATGTCAGGGGAATTCGCTTTCTTCGCTGCAGGCTTGAGAGACTTACTGGTAGTTTTGGCTGTGGTTGTCTTGGCATTGGAAGCACCGGGCGACGTTAAGGCTGGCTTGTTGGCGTGAGGCACCATGATAGGCGTTTCCTGCGGAGGCTCAGTCGTCACACTGATCGTGTCAATGTCCGAAATGTAACTCTCGGTGACGATTGTCATTCTGCCTTCACTCGACACGGCGGAGGAACTTCTCATGGAACTGCGCACTGAGTCGCCGCCGCCGAACGAGTCCGGTCGGGCGGAGAAATGCGGAGAGCTCGGTTCGCTCCCCGAGCTGGAAGAGTCCGTGTCCGAATACTTTTTACTGGTCACTTTCTTCACGCGCAGCTGTGCTCGTTTGTTCACGTCATCGTTTGATTGGGGTCGGATCAAGTCCAACAGCTTCTGCTTGTCGGAGTCCTTGGGGTAGGTGACGTGGGCGAGGTGGCGCCCGTGTCGGGCGGAGGAGGAGGAGCCGCCGCCCGCGCTCTGCGTGTCGCTCGACTCTCCCAGCTCGTCCGTCGCGGCGTCGCCGCCACTCAGCGCCCTCTTGGCGAGTGCGCCTGACGCCGCTGCGGACGCCGTGTTGTTGTTGGCCAGCGCCTTTCTGATCTCGTCGCCCAGACTGCCACGCCCGCCGTCAGAACCACTGCCCGACGCAGCTGCAACGACACAAAGACACTGGGATACACTTTCTGTTTTCACCTGCCTGCGTGCCGATGAGAAATGAATGTGGACATTTCGACATAACTCAGAACACCAAGGAACAAAGGTTCTGTAGCAACCACCTTGCACACCAAGGCGTGACGTGACGAATGGTCCCCAGGACACTGCCGTCCACTGGGCGCTTTTCGTATGTTTAACAGGTGAATAATTCGTGCAATTCCACTCAAACAAGATCACCTGGCGGTGAAGACACACGAAGATACAGGTGATCTTGTTTGAGTGGAATTGCACGAATTATTCACCTGTTAAACATACGAAAAGCGCCCAGTGGACGGCAGTGTCCTGGGGACCATTCGTCACGTCACGCC
>JAAUXT010060387.1_pt1 | contig 18875 bp, 23 predicted proteins | sample 7278171 | NCBI WGS metagenome assembly JAAUXT01 (sample SAMN14350112, study PRJNA611818) | marine sediment metagenome | isolation source: surface marine sediment (1.8m) | place: French Polynesia: Moorea | collected 2018-08 | reverse complement strand
GAGTGAGCCAAATCAGAGCAAGCCAAATCAGAGCAAGCCAAATCAGAGCAAGCCAAATCAGTGCAACTGAAATTTCCTCAAATCACCGCGAGCTCCATGGAGCTATTTTTAAAACTAAACTTGGGTTTGAGAGCCCATTAAAAGTGGATATCTCAAAGAAAAAAAGAAAGATGGATTGTTTGGGGTTCTGACTTGAGATAGTCTTGTCAAGTCAACTGTGGACTTTTCCAGAATTGGGGAGTTGCATCTGCAAGCTACGTGTTACGTGTACGTTTTGCGGCTACGGAGCCTGCTGCTAAAACTCCCCATTCTGTTCAGGAACCATAGAGGACTTGGTTCCAATGGCTTGACGGATTTCAGGCAGTGAATGGTGCTGTTGGTCGTTCCGTTGAGACGTAGGTTCATCCTCGTTCACTTCGAGTGTGAAAGAAACATCACCGCCAAGACACCCGGTGTAACAGGCAATTTTGACGACCATGGGTTTTTGACGACCATAGTCAGAGGTTGTCAAAAATCCCTAAAATTCTCGGCATTTTTGACCAAAAAGTGGGTGATAATTGAGGATAATAATTGAGGATAGTCAATTGTACCTGGGCATTTTTACCACCATGTGGGTGAAAATTGAGGGTTGTCAAAATTGCATCGGGGATTTTTCACGACGTCGTCAAAAAGTTGCGATCGTCAAAAATACCTGAGAGTAAGGCCCTGTTGGAGCCGCGCTCTTTGATGATGACTGTCGATTTCGACGACGTAATTCTACGGTTTCTTGACTTTTTTGGACTCACCAAATGAACAAACTAGATGCACTGAATGACCATTTAATGACTCATGAAGAAATGAACAGGAAGAGAACACACAACACTGAACTGGACACACTCAAAGGTGAAAATGCAAGTGCAGGTTAACAGGCTGGTCGGAGTTGGATTCAGACTGCAGAGGTCGACTGTACGCCCTAACAAATGACACAATGGCACTGAGCAAATCACTGTCCAAGGATGAGACTGGTGAGCCAAGCGCCTGCCTGAGAGTGAGGTTGGCTGCATTTAACAGAGTTTCCATCCTTTGACCCTCAGGAGAGTCCCGAAGAGGAGTGTTTGAAGTGGGAGGAGGACAGTCGACAGCAGGAGTGTTTGACTGCCTGACAGGGGTTGGCATTGATTCAACCGCGGTCTGTGGAGGGTCAGGGGCACTTGACATTTGAGATAAGCCATACAACGTGTTGCAAACCTTCTTCTGAAGATTTGTACTTGTCCTTTTGTACCCTCGGACAGCACTTGAACGGTGACCAGTCCTCTCCTGGATCAATTGCTCATCGAGTTCAGCTTCGTATAGGCGGGTCGCCGAAGTTGCGTGCAAAGAGTGATTAGTTCTCTTGCCTTTGATACCAGCTTCCAAATACAAGTTTTTGATTGCTGACTCAATTTTGTGGATGCCTAATGGCTGGCAACTGTAACCAATACCCTCAGCATTAAATTTGGCAAGAGGCTGGAGATAGAAATCTTGACTGCATTTGACATTTTTGACAGGCCGAGCAGCAACATATTTCTTGAAAAGAGACACCAAGCAGCGGTTAAGGTTCACAAAAGGATAACACCTAAGAATCTTGCCGGTTGCTTTCATGGCATCAAGACCACCCTGGTTATTCTAGGCAGTGTACTCGACATACTGAAGGAATTCATCACCCGAGTCTGAGTCTGTCTCAAGAGACAACTGCTTGCCAAATTTGAGGCTCTTGTGCTCCTCCCCGGCACACAGAGCGAACTGGATACCCAGCAAGTACAACACGGTATACAGAAGTCTTTCCAGCATGTGATCGCCCAGGAGATGGTCATTCCACATTTTCTCCTCTTGACTGTAAGTGATCACTTTAGCCTTGGACTTGGGAGTGATGTACCCTTCCCTGGACAGACTCTTCATATGATTATCCAAAGTATTGCGCACCTTGATGAACTTTGTTGATTGCGGGTCCAAGAAGCGCACATGTCGACCTTTGGTTTCCAAGTACATTTGGATCATGATTACTAAGCTGTAAAGAGTCTCTCAAGGGTAGGGTCACCAGTCATTTTGTGCACTTCAAGAATAAATTTGCAAAGAGTTTCACACAGAGAGTCATCATCCATGTCTTCAAGAACCCCTCAAATTTGGTCCTCCCGACCAGCCAACTTGGTACGGAGATTTCGAGCCTTCTGCCAGTTGTCAAAGATGCGAAAGGCCCAACCAATCTTCTTTTCACTAGCTGCCAAAAACCTGAAATGACAGAAGTCGAACAGCCCATGTACACATGCCTGACAGAAAGCTCTCAGGTGTGGACAAAGAGCAACATTTGGACTTCTGCCAAACACCAAAAAGAACTCACGTTTTGCGCTGCATAGCTGAGAGGTCGTCATCAGTCACCGGGTCACTGAAGCGCTGTGTTTGTTGCTTGGACAGCTGAGAAGAAGTCTCTGCAGAGGACTGGAGACTCAGGATAGGGGGATGGCAAGGATCAAAATTGTCAATGAGTCCATTCTGAATCTGTTGCAGGCACACACGATCATTGTTGGACAAGTTCTGCCTGATGATCACTTCATTTCCAACTGGATCAATGTACTCCTCATCGTCATACACATACCACACGAAACCAGCAGTCTCCGGATCCCTACACTGAGCAATTTCATTCTGACTGTCTTGTGTCAGCCAAGACAAGTCCTCCTCCATATCCATGTTGCACCGTCCGCAGTCTGAACCCAACTGACGATGTACAGACTACAAGGGGACTGCACCAAAAGAAGGTCACAGGATGCACAAGCACATGTAGTCAGTCCAAACACTGTCAAAAATGAACTCAGTCAAACCGGAGATTATCAAGTAACTGCCGGGTCTCTCGGTCTCTGATCACAAACACAAAGAGCTTGGCTCAAAAAGGGCCTTACGTATGGTATTCAATGGCTGCGAGGAGGATATCTCCTCCGACATCACCGATCGTTCAGACGGCACATGCTCTCTCCTTTCATTGAACAATCCCTTTCAACTTTCGTGTGATTTTGTTGGGAGATTTCGGACCTATCGGACGCGCAGGTGTTTCACTTCAGACACCGCCCAAAACTCCGTTGAAGAAATCCAAATCGTTGACAAAGGATCTCAGGGGTCAAACTTTACAGAACTTCTTCACAGGGCCAAGAGCAGGCCTTTTTGATGGAATTTGTGGGCCAAACAGCGGGAAGCTTACCGCTGTTGTCAAACTCGTAATCGCCCATGTCCGCTTCACCACCTGATGGAGCTCGACCTGAAACAACGTTTCACTTTAGAACCTGTTTCCTCTTGCCTCGTCGGTTCGCCTGCATCATCGAAAGTTCCAATCGATTCGTCAATCCATGTTTACAATGTTCATTCTGTCGCAATTTCGCATTTCATTTGACTTTTGTCTTTCCACTTCACAACAAACAAATCCACACACCTTCTATGGGATCGAGCACTTTGCGGTTGTGCTTGGCTGCCTTCTCGAACATGTCCGAGTCGGGCCAGGTGCTCGAGAAGCCGGCGTCCCCGCGGCGTGGCGACCGACTCAGCTCCCGCCGACTCTGGAACGCTGCAGTCGACCAACATTTGATGAGCGTCAAACAGTTTAAACCATTTCACAAAACATGCACACGACGTGTTGAAGACGCGCAGTCTCCAAGCATCTGGGGCAAGTGGTTTTGCAAGAACTAAATTCAAATAGGGCGAAGCTGTGTCACCTTCAAACAACAAAAGACACGAAAAACATCAAATCATTAACTTGCCTGCAGGGTTCAGGAATTGGACAGTGGGTATTTTACCGAAAAAAAAAACTCCGCTGTAAGCCCCCTCAGACTCCCAAGGCTCAAGTGTGCTCGAACGTCCGCAATGCTCAGCCAAATTCTGTCTGCTGCTGGTGGGAGTGGGGGTGGACAAAATCTGCATCATATCACATGCATGGCGTGTCAGTGACAGCCAGATTTTGCAGGAAAACCATCCCCTCTGAAATGTTACCTGTGACTTTTCAGTGACACCCTGCTGGTCAGTTCACCACCTGGCAGAATTTTGCTGCACGGCACCAACGAGAATGTGCGTGTTTTGCTGGGGTTCTGGTGTTTTGTTCACACATTGAAGTGTGCCAAACAGAAAGGAAAAGTGTTTCTTGAATGAGAGGAACTCACTTCCAATGCCAACCCTGCAGATGCAAGTCAACAACAACACGGATTGGGTATTTCTTGGAAAGAAACAATTCATGTGTTTGCACATGTGTTGCTGGTGTGCACGCAAAAGCACCGTGCATCAACTTTGGCCAATTTCCTTTGGAGTGCGCAAAGGTGTAAAACTGTAAACAAGATCGAACGTGTGACCGCTCTGCAGTTCCTTGACAACAAGCCGCCGTCCAAAAACGACGAAGGAATTTGGCTTCCAATAAGATTTCAGTCAATTGCAGAACAACGCGTTGATGTGTATCCCTCCCAGGAACAACCTTGCGTGGGACCTGATGCGGGGTGCTGGGTGCGGCAAGCAGGTGGTTGACCTACCGTACTCATCGTCGAAGTACTGCGGCAGCGGGTTGGGTGCGACGGTGCTGGTGCCGGTGAGGGGGAACGCCGCCACTGGCGACACCACAATTGGCTCGGAGGCCTGGCGCGTGAGTTTCTTCAAAAACAGCCTCCTGTACGAGCCTGGTGACAACACATGCAGCACGTGTACACACAAATCACTACAGGACAACGTGCACACTACAGTGCAGGTTTTGTCTGATCAATACGTTGCGCCAAGATTTGCCATTCCACATCAAACTGTATTTTTGTATGTCTGGTCTCTTCTCTGGCACTGCACGAATCAATCAGACGAAACCACTGCAGGTCTTTGCCTGGTGAAAAAAACAAACAACAAAAACCTTGCAAAAGAATTCATGCAAAAGCGTTTTTGCTGTTTGTGATATTTGACACACAAACTGAATCGCAAAAGTACCCACAAACCATTGTATCAGTGAAGAAGCGAAAAATAACTGGCGTCCGCCTCGTCCGACATCGAGTATCCGAGAAAACACGAGTACGTCCGAAAGAGCGATTGGTCAGAGTTAGATGTTGGGCCGAACAGGCTCAGTGTGCATCTGGTTGGGCGTGTGCAGACCTCCACGAATTTAGTTCCGTTGCGTAACACCAAAAGGACAGCTTTCCTTGTGAAAGTCCGCACCTGTCATTCCCACAAGGTAATGGGAAATGCCATGCTCGGCAATCTCACACAAAACGCAATCCCTCTGGCTCAATCACTCAACATACGAGCACTTCAGCTCACAAACCAAAACTTAGACGACCATTTTGTCGGATCTACAGGTGGCAGGGGACATGCACCTGCAGTCTCTGTTTGTCACATCGCAGCGCAGGTCTCGGCTGGAAGCTGCTTCCTCCGACACGAGAACATTGGAAACCACGGCGAGATTCTCGTATCTCAGGCCGATTAATCACTGCCGCCCGAGTACGTTTCATGTTGCTTCTTTTGCGTGTCGATCCAGATTTTTTTGTAAAAATCAATGTGTGTCTCATCAATTTCCAGCCCAGCACTTCAAAGTTTTCGTCAAGCAATCTTACAATTTGAAGGCCAAACCACCTCCCACAAAAACAAGGAAACACGGATTTCGCTGTGTGCGTCGTTTTCAGGGCTGCGTCATGATTGCGTGGCATTCCTACCGATGGCGGCAGTTCCACCTGAAGAGTGTTGGAACTAACAATGACAGATTTAGATGTTCTTTGCATGGATTAGTGTGCGAAGTCCCTTCAGGGCGAAGCACCATGTGGTAGTGAAGTAGATGGCAAGGTGGATGAAATATCCCCTGCCCCCCGCCCCTCCCCCCTCACCGGAACCCCCCCCCCCCCTGTGGAGAAGACAAGGAGGACAAGGAAGAATCGACGACATTACCGGCCGGCAAGAGACTTCGCACTGCAGTTGCCTTGAGCACTGCTTCTTGTTGTACCTGCAGTTAAGGCCGTGCACTTTCAATATGCTGGCAATAAAATCAGTACTGCATGCGGTTGCACCAACAGCTTTCCGCACAAAAGAATTTTTGGCGAGGGCGTTCGATAATCTCCAGGTCGTATCGACTTGCTGCGGCTTTGCGAACGCTTTGCTTGCTACGTATCGTGGAGAATACTTTCGGTTTTGTGGGCCCACAATGAGGACAGCATTCAGCATTGGACCTTCGAAAAGTACATTCCCTCCCAAAACACCCGAAAGGGAGACGCCGTTGGATCGTCTGGACGGCACAAGAAAAGTTTCCCCTTCGACCAGGTCACGAAAACGAAACCAGATCCAGATCAAAAGTGAGAGCGGACACACAGCAGCTCAATCGGACAGCATTGCGTCCCTGGAGAGAAGTGCGACATCCCAAAAAACAAAACGTTGTTCCCCAGTTGGTCACAACACCATTTCATGCAAACTGTATGGTGGGACATCCGGATCACAGAACTACAGATGTTTTGCCCTGAGTATCTGCCCAAAAGAAACACCACACAATCAGACTAATCGCTTCATTTGACGCACTCCACGTTGGAAACAAAAATGAGGCAAAGCGGACTCGAAGTGCACAACTAAAAGTGGCTTCGGGGCGTCAACTGACAAGTGAAAGTTACCTCCGTCGGGACTGTCGTCGCGAGCGATCTCCAGTTGCTGTCCGACCGTCTTGCGGCGGGAGATGCGCTGTTTGTCGGCGGGGTCACCAGCGGCACCGCCGGCGCCCATCATGTCGTCTCCCGCCCATGTCGTACGCGACCGCAGCGGCGCGCGCCCCGCGTCCACAGCCCGCCCATTGCTGCCCACCTGCAAACCACAACCCATCACTCATTCAAGGGTTCTTCAGGCCATCGCGGAACTTGAATGTGGTGTCCCTGCATTCAGTGAAATCCAAAACTGTCCGTATGCAATCCAGGTGAAGCACCACTGCCTTCGTACACACAACTCGAGAATCATTTTCCAAGTCACTGATCGTTTGAGTGGTTTTTCCAATCAAGCGCTTGGTCTCAAGCGTCTTCCTTGACTGTGTCGAGATACATTCATTCAAATGGTACAAAACACGCTCGTGTGTTCGCTTTGACTCGTCAAAAGTCCCAGGTGTATCCAATATGGTCAGCATCAGTTATGCACAGATCAATGGAACAACTAGCTTTGAAATTTGCACGAAATTCCCAGAACAGAAACTCATCAGGCAGCACAGGATCGCAAACGACCATTCGCAGAACAGGTGAGTCGACATGCCACTTGCTCGCAACCGTCTAGCGACAGGTAGAATCCATCAAAGAGCCACATAGCTTGGTTCCAAAGTCTTGATGCAAATGCACCACAGCAGAATTTGTGTTTCCATCCTGACTGCGAGAGAAATGTGCGTAGGAAGGTCGAATCTCCTCAACGACACAGCAATACTTGTGGAGCAATCAATCTGCTCCCTTTAGAACATCTGCATCCACAGCAAGGAGAGAAACCACCCCGGTGTCTGTTGCTTGGTAAACACACAGGTGTCTTGTCCAATACCTTGCACCTGAACGGCGACACATGCAAGCGCAAACGCAGTGTATTCTGGAACAAAACTGTCTCAATTTTCTCCATCAGGCCACGCAAACCAGTGCACAAATATTCTTGCTTCAAATGCAGTGGTTTCAATCACGCCACAGTTCTGAGCCTTTTCGCAAGTGCTTGGCTCCGGTGGGCCTTTGAAGTCATTCAGTGGTGCAGGTTCGGCTTCCACACACCACGGGCGTTCAGAGTATCAGATGAGACGTTTACAGAACAGCATCAAGTCACACCAATTGTTTCATGAAAGGTAAGTGTTCAGTTCAGGTTTGAAGTTCCCTTTGCTTTCGTGAATGAGACTAAATTTGCGAGAAGCTGTTTGTCCACCGAAAACGAATTTTCTGTTTGTTCAGTCCGACCTTGTAGTACAAAGTCGAAGTCACTATTTTATTTGTTGGACTCTGTGGTGGCAGAAAAATGAAACATGAAAGATCTTCGGGTGTATTTTGAGGCATAATACTGGTACATCATTGCAGCTGCAAACTTGACAACACGCGCGTTACTCTGATAGATCGCCGATCTGTCATTCTACTCGTATCAGCGAGAAATATACGAGGCAGATCAGCAACCATTGTGCTCAATCCAGTGTTTACACATGAATCAAGTCACCTAACAAGGAAGTTCCCATGAAGCTGTCCCGTGTACATGTACAACGAGCGACACATCTCAACATGCGTGACGTCAGAGCATGATAATACTCCAGGTAGGGTGGATTCAATAGCCGTCACCTGAATGCTAAATAATTCATCACCAGCACAGAACATCTCATCGATAAATCTTCTGGTATACTCAGGCATGACAGAATTTTTCGCCCACAACACCCGACAGAACGATCGCGTCCTTTACATAAAACCTATGGCGCTGCCAAGTACCTGCATCTGCCAAGTACCTGCATCCAAATGCACTTGTTTCGATAGAAGCTGTTTGGACAATTTTGGACACACAAAGATCACCGATGTTGTTTGCTGCCGAAATTGACACTCTTTGTGCCTCCTTGATCTGAGGGAGGGTAACTTGCGCGGTCGATTTCTTGAAAAAAAAAGGCTCGTTCTCTTCGTTGCACCTGCGCACATCACACGCCAACGCCCATCTCGTCAGACGTTTTCCAACAGCGAAAAATCTCAAACCTGCGACGAAAGATGTGAAAACACGAACACACAGTGTGAACACGTGCCGAGCCGCGGCCCTCGTGAACACAGCCCAACTCTCTCACGTCCACGTCCAAGCAAAACCTTCTTGCCACAGGGTGGGGGTGGATGGCGCATACCAAATTTTGCTTAGTCCATTTGCAGCAGTCTGAGTTTGTACGTTGCCAACAAAATATTGTCTTCGATTGGACAGGACCAACACTGCCACAGTATTGAACTCGTGAAATGATCGTTAATGATCAGCACAAGTGATCAAACACACGTGATGATACTCTCCAAATACTCGTATTTGACGTAGAAATGAAGTGAGGAACTCGTGCATGAGACACAGTTTGCTGCTCAATTCCGAACCAAATTTGTACTCAAACAAGCAGATGGAGTGACTCAGGCCTGAAGTGCTGAACACGGCCTTCTTGTTCACACACACACACACACACACACACACACACACACACACACATACATACATACATACATACATACATACATACACACACACACACACACACACATACCGGTAGTTCACTCAAAATGGCTGGCATCATCACGTGTATATTCGTACTCGAACAAGAATTCTCGCGGTGTTTCCCAATCGTCAAAGGGATAACGCCACAGCACACTTTGAAGTCAGAGAACTTCACACAACCAGGTTGTGGAGCTGTTTGTGCCATGCCATGCCGAGTCCTCTAAAGTTGTCCCTTTTGTCAGCACATCCTGGCACTTTGACTCATTTTTTTCTGGAAATCACATCCCCGGAAGAGTGAGAACCACTTTGCCGGCTCGTAACGATGTGGGCTTCTCAAATTGTCTGTGTCCACGTTTGAAAAGGGCATGTCAAATGCATGGCAGCTTCAGCCGACAACAAGAAGTCACACAGAGGGCTCAGACATACCGCGCACAGACTGCAGCGGATTTCTGCAAATCATCGCTTTCTCAATGAACCTCTGCAAATCCAAAACAGATCCTGCATTTCTTCCGTCACTCCCTCAAGTCCTGGGTCTTTGGTTCATCACCTGCAGTTTACATGCTGTCACGTGACCCTGCCATATTGGTCAGACACATCTCAGAGACAACGGAAAGAAGACTTGAAAGATTCAATGAGAGTCAAGAATTTCTCAGTGACCAAAAACGCAAGTTTCGACCTCTGTTGGTCAGCTGGAATCCCATCTTTGGACAGAAGGGGTGCTTGTTGCCTCAGGCTTCAAACACTACTAGCGGGGGGTGAACCCTTTTGTCTCGGGTTCCTTTTGAACAGAGAGACACTTGGAGAGGCCATGGAAGAGAGAGAGAGAGAGAGAGAGAGAGAGAGAGCCACCGAGTAACCATTCCCCTTTGAAAAGCATCAAACAGGGTCGCTGCGTGGTGCAGGCATTGCGTACGAGCCAGACACCTTTCCGTCATTGGAAAGAACTCGCACAACCGAAACTTGAACGGAACTTGCGCAAAGCGTCACGGGCAGACTGAGACGAAACACACATCAGAAAACCAGGTGAGACCCCAGATGGAACTCTGCAGGCAGAATGCGTCACATCCTAACGACATCAGACATTCTGTCCAAGTTTACCGAGTGAAGTAACTTGCTGAACAGAACTTGCACGGTCAACCAAAACAAGACCAGCGCCTTGTACTCGCACGTAAGTTCGCGTCTCGCAAACTGAGGCCGGACACGCCGAGGTTTCAAATTCAGGAACCTCAGAAAAAATAGAGAAGAAAACACTGGCGTGGAAATCGAGATGTCAGCAGAGCGCAATGTCGGTTCCGTGCAACGAAGGCAAGGCTATACCCAACCCTGATGAGATCCCTCAGGACAGACAGAACTCAGAAAGGAAGTCGAACACCTGTCTGTACACACGCCGAATTCACTTCAGAAGGCCTCTGGTTGTTGCCGCATGATGTCCGATCAGGTTGAGGATTACAGGAAGCATTTGATCTGCTTTTGATCATAACTTTGGGCAGATCTTGTTCCGACAATGAAATGCGGGTGAACACCATTTGCTGATGCATCTGGCTGTTGCGCACAACCAAGTGAATCTCTGAACGTTCAAACTTGCAACCCTTCAACCAGCTCTGAACTTGGCCAACAAGTGACGAAGTCATTTGAGTAAACGAGTTGTTTGGCAAACAGAGGTGCCACGTAGAACAGACCAAGTATGTGCTTCAACTTTATTTACACCTTCACAAGTGGTGTGTGATTTGAAAGTCCTTGGGATCTGATGAGGTAAATCTTCTGCTGACCATCAGCAAAAGAGCCTTTTTATCTTCCCTCCTGCTTACAATGCCAATCAGTCAGACATTAAATATTGATAAAGTCTAATAAACGTACTTCACTCAAAATCCTGAAGTTAGGTGGGACAAAAGTATGCAGCCATCGATGTGGCGTCAATAGCCCAACATGTAAAGACGAGTCGATCCAAGATGGAATCAATATTACATGTTTCATGGCCACAGTCACTTTCAAACACCCAACAATGCAAACAAGAACTGGCAACAAATGGTGCAAAGTTTCAAAGTGCGTGAGTTTTTGGTAAGGTGTGACCGACAAGCGACATGAAAAAACGGTTCTGTTTTGATCACCTGAAAGAGAAAAGACTTTGAGTTCCAATCACAATAAACCAAAGGATCGTATTGATACGAGGTACCGCTGTTGTTCGATCGGTATCGGTGTGTGTGCTGCGCTTTTTGTCTGCAGAATCTTGTTCACCACTGCAGAAATAATCATGTTTCAGAGCTTTCCTGATCAAAAAGTTCTGAAGCCGGCCTCTTCCAACGACACACAGTAAACCTTGCCAAGGCATGAAACGGGGTTCAATTCGAGGCAAAAGTATCGATCCCACGTAAGTACACATAGAACCCAACGGAAGACAACAATGGCATTACCATACGCAAAAACGCATCAAATGCAGCGCTGTGGCTTGCAAGATAATTGACATGACAACGTGGAATCAATAGGGAAAAGTACACTTCATTTTTTGAGACACAGCACTGGCTGAAATGATTGCGCGAGTATTCATGATCTGCAAACGGTGTTCAAGAATCGTCCGCAACCCTTGAAGTCATCGATTTTGCGTCAGGGATCGCTTTAAACTTCCCTTTGGGCGTCACGCAAACACTATTTCTGGACACAGGTTTCATATGATGTGTGCCAAAGATTACGATCAGCTGAAATCGACGCAGCGAGAGAGGAAAGGCTCATCTGGGGCCTTTCTGCACAGGTTATGGAACAAGGACGTGACTTTTCGGTGTCTGTACAAGCTCGTACAACTCAAAAGGGTGACGGGTTTTTTGGTGTCGCGAGTTCTGAACTGCATATTTTCGGACTTGGAACCAATGTTCAAACGTGTGGCTCTCAACGGGAATACCACTGTGGCTTTCTGTTTCAGACACCCGGTGCTCAAATGCAGGTTGCTGTGGAAGACCCAGTTTCCATGATCATCCGGTTGAAGTGCTCACAGCTCGTGATGCACATCGCACCATTGAACATTGATCGTGTTGCGATCCGGCGTGCCCTTCTGCACGCAAACATTTCATCACCGAGTGAATACTCACATGATTGTTTACTGGGAATCCGTTCGGCGCGGAACTGCTGCTCGTCACGTCCGTGTCTTCATCCCAGGGCAGCCTCGAATGCCTGCCTGCACTTCTCGGTTTTCTGGGGCTGGGTCCGATGTCTTGGATGAGTTGCGCCGGCGTCGACCGCGCCGAGGACGTGACCGACTCGAGTTCCATCATGTCAGAGCGGGTGGACCGCGCCGAGCTTCCGGCGCCGCCCGACGCGGCGAGGATCCAGTCCGTGTCGGCGCCCTGTGGCAACACCGAGCTGCCCCGCGACGACGCCGTCGTCGGGATGGCCGCCGCGTAGTCCACCAAACCATCTCTGTTCAGCTTGGGCAATTGTCTGCGCGCTAACTTCGCTTGCACCGCCGCCATCGCACCATCTCCGTCGTAGTGAAGTTCAACGTCATCAACAGCTTGCGCCAAAGGCTGTAGCTTTCCTGCACCCATTGCCTGTGCCAACACAGCAAAACACTCCAAAGATGCTTGGCGCACTTGTCTCTTGGGATCGACCAACGTTGGACCGATGATCTTGCACAGGGCGGCCAAGTCGAAATCCACACTTGGAAACGTCAGCAGTGATGCAATAATAATGTTTGTGGTTTCTTGTCGCACCCGTGAGTTTCGATGATCGAGGTTTTCTGATATCACAGATATGACTGGTGATGGTGTTAGAATTTGCATGAGTTGCATGACGACTTTCATGATTGCCTGTCTGATGACTATTTTGTTGTCGCCCATGCGCTTCGTCAGCGCCAGCACGATGGGCTTGACGTGGGGTTTCACTTGCATTCCCAACAGCTGAACAAGGGAACCAAGAATTTCTAAGGTCACTGTCGAGATTTTGAAGTTTGAGTCATCCAGCAGATTGTTCAAGAAACTGATGAACTGCAGCAAATGCGGCGCCAAGGGTTCCGGATTCTCCAAATCATTCACTATGCCCTTCAACTCTTCAACTGCCTGCGCCCGAAGCCTGAAGTCTCCTTCCCCGAGGCGATTCATTATGTGACTAGGAACAATGCCAAACTCCAATCCGTCGGGCCTGCCCTGACGCGCTCTTGGAACGTGAATAATTGGTTGATTGCCAACCTGAACCCACGAAGTTCCAACTTCACTTTCGCCCGAGTGCCCATAGCCAGGTCTCCTGTTTTTCCCAGGGCCTCCCTCTGAATTGTCAGGAAGGAGTTCGTCTGGACTTGTGGCGGCATTCCTCAGTTTGCTGTACTGGTTTTTCACATCAGGTGGCATCTTCTGCAGGTACACATTGAAATTGCTCTCGCCTGCCAGTTCCCTTATTCTCTCCAGCACGGTGAAAGAGGTGATGGCCAGTTCATCTGCTCCTGCGCTGTGATTCTCCGAGAGGGCTCGAGCCAACGTGCTCGTGACACCCGAGAAATCCTCCTGTGAAAACTCGGGCGTGATGATCACAGGAAGTGCGTTCGTCATTTCTCTTCTCACGCGAAGATCTCTGTTTTCCAAACCGAATCTGGAGATTGCGCGAAATATCGCTGGGACATCGAAGCTGAACTTCATGTAAGTGTGAAGAGTTTGCATCACAGCTCGTCTCACAGTGATTTTGCTGTCTCCAATTCCAGGAATCAACACCGGCAGAACTTCGTACATGCACTCGTCCAACTGCTCCCCAAATTTAGGAATTGCTTCGCACACAAACAACGTGCATTTGTGCCGAACATCCCAGTTGGAGTCCTGCAAAGTGTCTGTCAGTGCACGAAAGATGGTCATCTTGCTGCCGTTGGGGAAGGGGAACACTCCTCCATTTCTCCTCAATGCCAACCGAAGATCTTCCAAGATCTCAGCTCTCCTGTGGAACTGTCGTTCGGCCAGACAGTGCAACACCCGATTCTCGTCCATGCTCATCATGATGGCCTCGCGATTCATGGATACCCTGAGATCACCATTTTCTGTGAAACTTCTTTTCCAAGCATCACACAACTTGCTACGAACTTTCTCTTCCCCTGTTTCAGCTGATCATGTCGCTACAGGTATTCCAACAGATCTCTTATTTCCTCAAAATGGTTGTCTTCATTCATGGTGAATTCGCAGTCAGTTTCATGGCATTTTGAAAGCTTAATCCTGACCAGAAATTCTAACAAATGGCGACGAATGGCGCATCCAACGTAAATACTTTCAGGTTGTCAGGAACTTGCCCGGTTTTGCTGCAGCAGGTGCTCCCGGAAGATTCCATGAACAACGTTTTTCGAAAGAATTGTGGTACATTGTCAATCATTTACAACCAATTATATTTTATTGTTGAATAACAATATTTTATGAGTTGTATTTTATTATATTCTGTGAGTAGGTTCTGCAAATACTTGCTACGGGCGTGAGGGAGGAATGGAAGTCCGGTTGATCGGACAACTGACGGTACAACAGCAGACAGCTGCTTCCTGTTTGGTCTGTTGTTTTGCAGACAGGACTGAACTTCGTCAATATTTTGCCGGCCTGGTGGACCTCTGAATGTCAAGGTGGGTGTTAAAATACCAATAGAATTTTTGCAACGCAAAATTGCTGTTGCACATTGCGAAAAGTCCTCGTGGAGAATCCAGATCGAGACATCCATTTTGGTGGACAATGCTTTGTTTTCACTGCTGACATTGGTTGAGCTTTCCTGAGTTTGACAAATGCCCATGTCAGGGAGCAATGTGTGGACTTGTTTCATGTTCATCAAGCGTTCTTTGAGAGGCCTTGATGTGTCTTTGTGACTGCCCAGAGTCGTCGAGGAACATTGCTGAGTGGTCGTCTTTGTCCGGCGAACAAACACAAAACGTCATTTTCCTTTGCAGCTCGAGAAACATGACAAACTTTCATCTCAACAACATCATGAGTGGATTGAACGAACTGCGGGAGCACGAAGTTCTGTGCGATGTGGTGTTGCAAGTCGAAAAAGTTGGCATCCCTGCGCACAGGGCAGTGCTGGCGAGCTTCAGCCCGTACTTCCGCATGATGTTCACAAGTGGTTTACAAGAGTGTCAGCAGAGGGAAGTGCAAATACGAGGAGTTGACGGAGAAGCATTACAAGAGCTGGTCAGCTATGCGTACACCGCCTCGCTCAACATCAACGACGACAACGTGGAGAATTTGTTGTCGGCAGCAAATCTGTTGGAACTTCCAGCCGTGCGCCAGTTTTGCAGTGATTACCTCGTGAAGCACCTTCACCCGTCGAACTGTGTTGGATTTGCTGTGATAGCTGCAAGCTACAGATGCGACGACCTTCTGAAAAGCAGCAAGAAGTTCATTTGTGATCACTTTGATGCCGTGTTTGTGGAAGAAGAATTCCGTTCCTTGTCGCAAGAGAACCTCGTAAAATTTCTCAGTGACGATGACCTGGGAGTGGTCAATCGTGAGGACACTGTGGTTGATGCCGTACAAGTCTGGATCAGCGAAGATCCTGTGGACAGAAAATATCTGCTAGACGAGATACTCCTCGAGTGTTGTCGTTTCAAATTTGCTTCAATGCACCTTTTGCAGGAATTGCAAGCAAATGTTGATCTCATCAAATGCGCAAACTTGATCAAGAAAGTAGTTGCTTTCAAGGAAACGGAGGACATAAAGCAGGGCCTCGAGCTGAGTGAAATCTTCCATCCGAGACAGGCAGCCGATGCACTGTGTGTCGTCGGGGGGCAGAACAGTCGCTTTCCAAGTTTGGACTTGTGAGTTTCTTGAGAGAAATACGAGAACCTGTTTGAGATGTGAAAATTTGCAAATACTTCACTCCTGTTCTGTTCTGTTCTGTTCAGAATACCTGTGGTGATGCACGTACTGGATGACTGAGAAATGTTCCAAATCATACATTTTTGCACATTGCAGTGTCGAAGAATTGAGCAATGAAAACCAGTGGAGTTTCGTCACACCCCTTCCAGAGTGTCGTCATAAGACGTCTGCCATTTGCCTCAACCAAGAGTTGTACGTGCTGGGAGGAAGAGTCAGTCACGTTCAAATTAGCGGCTTGGTAAATCACGACGACAGCAGTGAGGTGCTCAAGCTCGACCTCACAAAACGAACCAGCACCGGAAACAACTGGGTTTCCGTGGCGCCAATGCAAGAGAACCGGAGTTCGTTTGGAGTTGTTGTGTACAACGGATTCATCTATGCCGTCGGTGGCTTCAATGGAGAAGACTATCTCAGGTACATTCGTGCAACAAACAATTCGAAACAAGGGTCATGGACTTTCCACTGAAATCCACATTCATTGGACATTCTTGCAGAAAGTAATGTTGGATCACTTTCTGTTTAAGCTTTTTAAAACACTGAAACAGGAGATAACAGCTGCTTAGCACCACGAACCATGAACACTTGTTCTCGATTCAGCTGTACGGAACGGTACTGCCCGCTGACGGACTCGTGGGAGTTGCTGCCGGCGTGCATGTCCGTCAGTCGCAGCTGCTTCGGTTGTTGCTTCCTGGACGGTGCCGTATACGCCGTGGGAGGCTACGGGCCTCCCTGCTTGAACAGGTGGGCGCGATCGCCCGCCTCACTTGAGCACATTGGCTACGACAGGTTGTACCAAAAGAAATCATCACTGCAAGAGTTTGGCTTCAGATTAGTTTTTTCATCTCTTCGTAGTTCCAGGGCAAATGTGATGTTGTTTGGTTGGCTTTTTCTTCCAAGTCTTGTCATTCGAAATTGCAAACAATCTTGATTGATGTGAATTCGCTTGCCACGCGTTTCTGCTTGAAGATAAACTCCAGCATCAATTCTTCTGTTTCCACACATTTTTGTTCCTTCCCGTTGTGGTCTTGCTTCTGCACTCAGTGTGTGTTCATTTTTTCTTGAAGAGTTTCTGCGTGACGTGTTCGAGAGACCTTTGTAAGTTCTGTTCAGTTTGTTTTGTCAGCTAATTTCTTTCTTTGGTTCAAAATGGTGATCAATGTGATTTGGACTGAAAAAAAATGACGTCAAGGTCCAAGTTTCCGTCTTTGTTAGACACCCCTCCTCACCCTCCATAAGCATCTCCCGAGTTTCCTCGGGTTGTCGGACAGGCACATGTAATGAAAGGTCAGAAGGTGGTGAGATTGTGGTGGTTGAACATTGCACTGTGGAAGGAGCTCAGTGAAAAAGGTTGGAGAAAGATTGAGGTGGGTGCCTTGGTACCTTACACAAAAGCGAACCCTCTGACTGTCTCAGGTGCACGCCGCGGGAACCAATTTACTTTTGTTGTGTTGCAGCGCTGAAAGGTACGAGTTCGAGCTTGGAAAATGGGAGGCAATCGCGGCGATGTGTGAAAAACGGATCAACCCGGGCGCTGCCGCCGCGCACGGACGGCTGTACGTGGCTGGGGGTCACAACGGTGTCGCATATTTGCGGAGCGTCGAATGCTTCAGCCCGCGCCAGAACCAGTGGACCAAAGTCAGCAGTATGCTTCACCCAAGAACCGGTGTGTTGCAAACTTCACTGACTTGAAAAAGAGAAAAGAAAAAAACAGAGGAGATTCTGCACTCTGTAAAATACCTCTTTGGAGGTCAAGGTCTGATGCAGTTTTGCGCACGTCAACTGCATCGATTGGTGCGTGTGAAGAAATCACAGTTCCGTGCGGAACCTGTACCTCAAGGGCCCCCGTGGGAGTGGTGGCTCGTCGAAGAGTCTTTCTTGGCACACATATACGCACACCGCGCGAGAGAAATGTGAGATCAGCTGGTTGATATTCTTTGCAAAGTTTGGTTCCGCGAGGGAACCCTTCCCATTGTTGAAATTCAAAACCCGCAGCGGACCTTGCACCCTACCCCACTGAGGCATCACCTCCCTGTCTGTAACACCATTCTTTACTCGCGCTCTTGTGCGCGTTCTTGTGCCAAAAGTGTAAATTTCCTGAAAAAAATGTTTTGCTTGTTGGCTGTCATTGCCAGGGCAGTTGGGCGCGGCGTGTGTTTGCATCGGCCGTGCTTCCTCATTGTTGCATTTTCATTTTCAGGTTTGAAGCTGGCCAATGTGAGGGAAGAAATCTATGCAGTCGGTGGTTATTCTGGGATCGACTACCTGAAAACTGTGGAGAAGTACGATCCGATCCAGGACTCCTGGTCTCACGCGCACAACATGATTACTGAGAAATCTAGCTTCGCTCTGGCGACCTTGCCAAAAGGCTCAGACCGTGTTTTGAGAGCTTCCCAATTTGAGGTCCTTTTTCATGGGGAAATATGATGTGCTGGTTTTTGTCATGGACTCTGTGTCTGTGTTGGGAGAAAACATTCCGTCGAATTGAAAGGCAGAAGGCTGAAATAAAATTTTGTCTCTGAGAAGTGAAAGAACTTTTGTCTGTGCAGTGCTGTCACAAAGGTGCCGTTCGTGTTTATGCCACAAGCGACTTGTCGCTCTCCTTTTCGCACTGAACCCAATTGATGGGAAACAGAGTCGAGCTCTGGCCGGGCTATTCTTTACTCGTACGCTCTGCATCGCGATTCTGCATTGCTCTGCATAAAAATCTTTTGACCGTTTCCCGGTTCGGAATAAGACTGAGAAACGCGGAGAAGAAACTCAACAAAAAGGTACGAAAGTCACTGTCCTGTGTTGTTCCGAGCGAAGTATGAGTTTCGTATCATTGATGGTGGCGTAGGTGCCACTGACCGCTTAAAACCAGTAGCATTCATGTGTGCGTCTGTCCACACTTTAGAATGT
>JAAUXT010087210.1_pt1 | contig 18877 bp, 14 predicted proteins | sample 7278171 | NCBI WGS metagenome assembly JAAUXT01 (sample SAMN14350112, study PRJNA611818) | marine sediment metagenome | isolation source: surface marine sediment (1.8m) | place: French Polynesia: Moorea | collected 2018-08 | reverse complement strand
TGGGGCACTTGGCCTCTGGACCAATCAGAAGGCTGGATTTTGAATTCTAGACCAATCAGAGGCCTTCCCGCCCTCATTATCTCTGCCCCATAGTGGGGGGCTCTTCTCTGCCCACCAGCAGCTTGACCCAACAGGTGTCCACCCTCCCCTCATCCCGGACTTCACTCAGAGCACCAGGCTGCCCGGCCTCCCTCCACCACGAGTCGACCTTCATCACTGCGGGGTTGATTGATGAACTCGGCGGAACTGGGGCAGGTCCGCTGCTGAATGTGGAATAGCCAGGAGTTCGCTCCTCAGAGATATACGAGATACAGATGGTCAAGTTTGGCATCTGGTGGATCTGGAGGGGCTCAGACGTCCCAGACTACCCAAACTACACCCCCATCACACACACACACACACACACACACACACACACACACACACACACACACACACACACAACCAACGTCCTTGTTTTATTCTGCCAGTGGACTATCGGCCCAGATTGAAGTTCGCACCTGTTCCTGGTTTCACTGGAGTTGGATCAAGGTTGGTGGCCTCTGCTGACGGGGCACGAAAAAAAGTCCGTTGCTCAGTCCTGATCTCACCACCTATACACGAACCAGAAAACGGATTGGTGTTCGCGGAACTGGGGCAGGTCCACTGAAGAATCCCGAATGAGACGATTGGACCCTCGGGGTTATAGGGGCCTGCCTCCAGGTGGTAACTTCCGGGTGGCTATTGAGCGACTTCGTCTCAGGGGACGAATCACGCAAATGGAGACCAGTGACCCGGGTTCACATCGGATGCGTCATGCACTTCGTCTTGGAGTTGCAGAGACCCATCCGCTCTGAATGGTGGCAAGCACAGGGTGGATCCTAGATCTTGTGAGGGGCCTTGTCCAACTTTTTGAACAGGTTTGCACGGTCAGTCTTCTGCACACCACGCGCAAAAGTGTTTCTGGCCTTTCTTTCGATGTTGTGTGTGTGTGTGTGTGTGTGTGTGTGTGTGTGTGTGTGTGTGTGTGTGTGTGAGGTGTTTCTCACTCTTGAATGTCATTTCTTGGTAACTGATCTTGCAACTGAACCAAACCAGTTCTGAGTTCATTGAAAACCTTCCGTGTGTTCCTGTCTCTTCAGATGGGTGATCTTCAGTTGTGTACAACCAAGAGTCATGCAGTGTCACACTGAGAGCCACGAGCGCACCCGAACTGAGCTCAGACTTAGAATGAGAAACACGCCAAGGTGACACGTCTCCAGGCTCCAGCATCAGGGCTGCAGAAGTGGTTTGATTTCTGGGCGTCCTTGAATGAAGTCTCTTGCACATTTGTGCGCGTTGTTCCAAAGTCAAACAGCTAAGTCCCAAGACTTATGGCGCAGTTTGTCGCGACGAAACAATATGGCCGCTTCCTCCCGTAGAGAAATTGGTGGCTCTTGATGTATGGAGTGAGTGCACCTTTCTGCCACTTGAGTTTGTACCGAATCAACTCGAAGCAGAAGATGCGGAGGAGTAGGGATGAAGGGCGCTGGATTCCTACTGCAGACGGATCAGCTTCAGGCAGGAGCAGTGAAAAAACAGCACCGACACCCTGACTGTGAGTGGGGGGCAGGGGGGCGCAGTGCAAAAACAGCACCGACACCCTGACTGTGAGTGGGGGCAGGGGGCGCAGTGCAAAAACAGCACCGACACCCTGACTGTGAGTGGTAAGTGTTAGCTCCTCCTCTCACTACATGAGCATGCAAGGGTCTCTTCGTGCGTCTCTTTTCTTGGAAAGAAACAAACCTGGCTCTCTTCCAACCAGACCAAACGGGGTCTGACCTACACTCTTCAAGCCAGTTTGAAGAGCAAATGCCTGCAAGTACAAGGCAGACTGTTGATGTCGTGGGTTGCTCGTGTATTGGAGGCTGTCAAAAGCAATGCAGTTTCAATGCATTGCAACGGGGGAATGGGTTTCGATGCGACTGTGCGACTCCTGATTGCCCTGCTGAAGCACCGTGCCTCTGTCGTTTCACCAAGCCCGTCGAAACTCAACCCCTTTTCTTTTATCCCACAGACAGACGTCGCCATCTCTAACGAGGCCTGGCGTGCACTCAGCCAGTGTCACCGGTGCGACAGTGAACCCAGGAAATCCGCCGGTGATGTTACCAAAGTGTGACGTCAGCAAACAAGCCGCGTGACGTCACAAAACCAGCCGCGCGACGTCACGCCATGCAAAGCAGCCTCCGATGTGATTTGTCAGAAACCTCTCAAGAAACAATCAATTTCAATATTTTTCTGCTGATGTTAAAACAATGCCAACTTTTCCCATGCAATTGTTTGATTTGTTTGTTTTACAGCACATTTATTCACAAAAAATGGCTGGTGGGCTGGGTCCACCTTCTGGTGTGCCTGGGAGAACAGGTGTGTGGGGATCAAACAGGACTGGGTGTGTGACAAGAACATCGGGGTTTTGTGTGTACATATGTGTGTGTGTGTGTGTGTGTGTGTGTGTGTGTGTGGGTGGGTGGGTGGGTGAGGGGTGCTAATGTTGGGCATGGGGCACAGGAATGGCCAGGTCCTTCTGCTCCCACTTTGATATCGGGCTTGCGAAAAACAACAGCATGTTCTTCCTGTCTTGTTGGACAGGAGTTTGTATTTGTATTTTGACTGTACTTGTGATTTTGGGTGTGAGTATTCACAGGTTTGGAAAGCAAAAAAGCTCGAAGGATGAAGACACTTCGGTTCGTATGTTTCAGGAGTCTGAGTCTGCATGTAGCAAACACCAACATTTTCACTGTAGTCTGGATTTTGGCTCTGAGCAATTCCCAAGATCTATGTAACTGTAGTTTGGGCAGAGAATGCAGGACCAGACATGGTTGAAGTATCTGAACTGTAGAAATTAAACAGGTTTCAGCATAAACTTCAAGAAAACAGCCAACCTATCACCAACCACCCAGAAGAAATCAAGGCCAACCAACAAAAGAGACCAAAAGTGTTGACAAACCACCCAAAATACACTTTTTTCTTGAATGGCATCAATTCACTGAAATGTTCAAAGTTGCAATTTTTCCACGATTGTGCTGCTGTATTTGAGTTGTGCTTTCTTGTCAGGTTTGGAGCTTCTGATTGCTGCTATTAACATAATGAGTGGATTCACCAGGGAATTTATTGTATTGATGAAACAGGCATTCCACACCAACAAAAATGTTGGAAACTTCACCATGACAACAGACACTGTGTAAATGCAGCCAGATGTCATCCAAGACAAGGAGTTAGTTGCCACAATGAGGATTAGTCTTTTGATAGTTGAACTGTGTTGATTTCTGTGAATAAAGCTGGAAGTTTTTAGCTGATTGAAAATCAGGCAGAAGACAATGAAAGACAGTGAGGTACTACAGATCATCAGAATTAAAACCAAGATAGTAAACAACCTGACACTTACAGATTCTGTGGTTTCTCCAATCAGCTGACATATTGAAGAAGGCAAAGTGGAATTTCCCTCAACAGTTGTGTGTGCAAAGAAGAAAACAAGAATTATCCCAAGGTTAAAGATTGAGCCTGAAATGATAAGCTTTGTCAAGAGTATTTTGCTCTTGATGTTCTGACTAAATGGGTATTTTACAGCAATGAATCTGCTGACTGTTGTCAAATTGATCAAATAAAGCGAGCTCAGAACATTGATAGCAGAAAGGAGAGAAAGAATCTTGCAGAACCAACTTCTCAGCCATCTGTCAGCATGAATGATGTACTCAGAACCATAAAATCGATCCACACAAAACAAACACAGAATATTGATACCAAAGAGAAGATCGTTCACATTGATTGCGAAAACATTGAGATCAAATGCTGAAAAATGATTCTTTCGTTTTAACTTTTTCATGGCATGATTGAGCAGCATGAGACAATTTAGAACTAAAATCAAGATCCACTCAAGAGCAACAAATCCAGAAGTGAAGAGGTTGTTGAACATCACATTGCAACTTTGTGGCCAAACTGGTTTTGGACCCTTGCATACTGTAGTATCTTGAAGCAAGCAGCAAAATCTGTAGTCACTCACATCCAAACTTCTGACACCAAACCTGTTTGATATTTGTGGATCAATTGAATCAAAGTCATTTTCTTTCACATTCAACAAATTCAGAGACAAATTGACAAAAGCAATGACTCTAAATTGTGTCAATTTGTTTCTGCTCAAGTCAAGTAATTTCAGATGGAAGAGACCCACAAATGTGAAATCATGAATGAGTGAAATTTCATTTTCACTCAAAGACAGTGTTTGTAAAGAGTCCAATCCTGTAAAGCATTCAGATCCCAAAAATGACACTCTGTTTTTGCTGAGATCAAGCAGACAGAGCCTTGACAAGTTCTGAAATACTTGATTGTCACAATACAACTGATCTAATGAACACCCTATGAAATAAACTTTATTTATGCCATTGTCTAAATTTGAAACAACTTGCTGGATTTGGTCAGCGATTTGAACATTGGTAAAATTCAAGTAGAAAGCTGCAATTTTCAGTGCAACATATTCTGTGTCAATGCACTTTACTGCAAATAGGATGCATTCGCAAAGTTGTGGGCAGTTCTCCACTGCATCACATGCAAGCTCATCTTCACCTTCTGGACAGTCAATGACAGTGTCACAAACATGCACTGGATGTATGCAGACCTTTTCACTTGATACTGTACACTTAAGCAAAGTAGAGCAAGTATAATTTTCACATGAAAATTCATCATTTCTGTTTGGACAGTTGATGATTCCATCACAAATATGCCTGGAAATTTTACAATTGTTTAAAATAGTGGCAGGAGCATATTTCACAAAAGTTATCCCAGCTGAGATGTCTTAACTCCTGTCCTTGGTCAAGACAACTCAGGAGTTGTCCCAAAAGCTTTGCCCTGACATTTCGGACTTTGGGCAAAAATTTGGGGATGAAAGTCGGTGAAGGACAAAACTCATGAAATTTGAGGTATGGTAATTTTTTATCCTCTACAGGATTCTTTCCTCCCAAACCCTTTTGAGAAAATGTCCCAATTCTTTATGACTTGAATAATTTTTTTGAGAAATACTCATCAGTTTACACAGAATAACTCAACAAAATATGTTTGGTGTTCTCACCTGAAAGGGACGCAATAAGCATCTTGACACTTGAACATATTTGCGCATTCCGTGTCAAAACAATTCTTGAGATGACTCCCACTTGGACAGCTCAGCAGCCCTCCATGCTTGTCAGTTTCATACACACACAACTTTGAAAGAGAAAAGCAAAGGGAGCAGCCATGAGTACAAGGGATCTCATCATGATTTCCACATTGAGTTTTTGGAGGATTTGCCCCCAAACTGTTGAATGCTGCTATTTCATCTTGATTGCAATCTGTGTAAGGAAAAGCTAGTTTTGACTCATTCAATGCTTCTTCATAATGTTTGACCGCTGTTGTCGTCTCTGTGGCCATATGTTTGACCGCTGTTGTCGTCTCTGTGGCCATATGTTTGACCGCTGTTGTCGTCTCTGTGGCCATTGATTTGTAAGTTTCACACCCTCCACCCGGTGCTTGATGATACAAATCAGCACAATGGCAATCAGGCAAGCTGCAAAGTCTCAAGCAATAATTTGTGTCATCAATGAGAGCTCCATCTCTACGACATATGGTGCCGAACTCATCTTCCCCATCAAGACAGTGGTCAACATTGTCATGATAAAAATACATTGGAATCAGCTCAGCAGAGATTGTACAGTTCCATACATGGTTGTTGCTGTTCCCAAGAGAGTAGAAGCTCTTCAGAAAATTACTTTCAATGCAAACAAACATGCATTCTGGAGGTGGGTTTAATTTTGTACTCAGGTGTAAATCTTTGCTGATTCTGTTGTAAATGTAGGTGGCTGTCTTTCTTGTTTGTGTTTTACTTAGAAAACAAAAATACAAAGTTTCCTCATTGACCTGACTGATGTAGCCAATAATAGTTTTCAGACCAAAATATTTGTTTTCAAAAACATCATGAGAAACAGTCTCCTTGGTGACATTTTTTGAAAATTTGATACAAAGGGTCTTCCACAACATGGTTCTTCTGTCACATCCAATGTAGTTTGATAGTTTGTGTCTTTCAGCTGGTGTGTTTCTCATATGTTCCCTTTTCAAACAGATGGCCAAAACGGGCAGTTCCACATGACATGGAGCGAGGTACCATTTTGTCTCTGCCAAGTTTGCAAGTCCCAGAAAAGCACAAACCTGTTCTGACACTGGGTTTGCAAAGTGCAGCTCACTGGAAGCTGAAATTTTAAACAGTGGCATCGAAGTACTTCCGGTAAACAAACGAAAGGATGACAGAACAGACAAAAACAAGTGTTTGTTCACCATTCTCATTGCTTTGATATGTTCACACACAACAGATGCTGTGGAAGGCCAACAATATCTTTTTCTGAGTTACAATTCTTCCAAGAAAACAAGAAACGCATTGTGGTTTTATGTTGTGGGCTGCTGGACTCCACAGTGGTCAATATACGAGGCCTGTCAATTATGATGCCGCTTTTTCGCCAATAAGTCTCCGCTCCTTGCGCAAATTTGGTCGGCCTTTTGGAACCTTGCAGGTGGAAGCCTTGTCCTTCCTCTGCTGTGATGGCATCTCTGTCACACAACCAGGGATCGATCCTCGAGGTCACAAAATTGGGTCAGACAGAGATCGGTCGGCAAAACAGCAGTGCCTGTTCTGTTCTGTGTGCGATTTCGGGTGAGCAAAACATGGGCGTGTTTCTGCCTTGTCTCTTGCTTTTCTTGGCAAATGTTCCCAAGCCTGAGAGGCATCATGAGCAGCGTGTCAATCTGAAGTTTCTTTGCAAAGCTGGGTTCAAGCCGATTGAATGTTGGAGGCGTCTGCGACAAGTGTTTGGAGATGAGACAATGAGCCAAACACAAGTCAGAGTGTGGTCCAAGCGCTTCAAAGCAGGACAGGAAATGACCAAAGACAACCCAAAAAGTGGCAGACCACGATCTCAGAGAACCAGAGGCAACGCCCAAGTGATCCAGAATTTGGTGTCAGCCGACAACAGAAGGAGCATCTGCGGATTGGCCACGACATCAGGGTTATCCAGGGGCACTGTGTGGACAATTGTCAAAAAGGACTTGCGCCTGAGAAGAAGTGCAAGGATGGTGCCACACCTCCTGACCGATGAACAGAAGGATTTCCGTCGACAGATCTGCGAGACCAACCTGGCCTTGATGAGACAGGATCCAGCAGAATTCCTCAGCAAAGTGGTCACAACAGATGAGACATGGATTGCCACTTTTGAGCCCGAAACCAAACACCAGTCTGCTGCGTGGATCCTGCCAAATGAAGGAGTTCCTCAGAAGGCCCGGAGACAAAGGGGACAAAGGAAAACAATGATGACCGTGTTCTTCGACTTCCAGGGTGTCATCTACGTCAAGTTCATGCCCCAAGGAGGCACAATTCACTGGGAGGACTACTGTGAAACATTGGCAAGGTTCAAGGAATCAGTCAGGAGGAAGAGACCTCATCTCTGGATCCGCAAAGCTGATGGAAACTGCTCCTTCCTCCTTCATCAGGACAATGCTCCGTGCCATGTGGCAGTGCCAACAATTGCCAAATTCAGAGAGTGGGGAATAGAACTGTTGGCACACCCACCGTACTCTCTGGATTTGGCTCTGTGTGATTTTGCTCTTTTCCCGAAGCTCAAGGAAGACCTCAGGGGACATCGCTTTGCCAACCTTGAACTGCTGAAGGATGAGGCCAAAAGATTGCTCAGATCTTACCCAGATGAGTTTTATGAGCAAGTCTTTGCAGACATGGTCACAAGGTGGAAGAAGTGCATTGCGATGGGAGGTGGCTACTTCGAAGGGACACATGTTGCAGTACCCCCTGAGGACTTGGGAGACTCATCGGACAGTTCACAAGAGGAATGAACAGGCACTTGTTCCATTTGCGCAAAATCACTCCCAAACCATTCGCCAAATGTCTCTGTGATGGCCCATTTCATGTTGGTTTTATTGCAATTTTGAATTCAATTGTTGGCATGTTATTTGATTTTTATGATGGCATGTTGTTATTCTGTTGACATTAAAGTTGGCATTTTCATCTTGCAAAAAATCGCAAAGTTATTGGCAAAAAAGCGGCATCATAATTGACAGGCCTCAGTGTACATCAGTGTCAGGTGTAGCAGGTTGAAATGGGGTCAAGTTATGCTGAGGGAGTAGGGAGGTCAGGGGTCAAAATCTGGAATGCTGGAAATGTTCTGAAACATGCTCACCTGCACAAATGTTTGAGATCTGATGTTCAAAATTTGTTTGGACACCTTTGGGTTGAACCTTCTTAACATTTGACCCAAAGTTCTTTTGAGATTTTTTGGCCTTGATAAGTTCTGCAAGAACCTACTGAAGCCCAGGGACTGGTTGGAGGCAAGTGGCAGGAGACAGAATGATGCACTGAGGCATTGACACACACACACACACATCAACTGATAGGTTCCAGAGACATGCTTGGCAAAGCAAGAGTGTCTGAAAAATACACAAATATGCACTCAATACCAACACTGCCCAGTCTTGCAGAAAATAAAGATACACGTTGGATTATGGTCAATCTGTGTGAAAATTAGCAAATGGCATTCTACTTACAAGGCTTGTGTCCAGAAATGAACTCCTCTATGTCCTGAAGGAAAGGATCCTTGCCACGAAGTTTCACAGACTTTATCTGTAATGATCCACAGCCTCCTAAATGGGGTGGTGAGTAAGGGTATGCCCACATCTGCAGACCTACTGCACTGCCATCTGCCCATGTGGAAATATATTTCTGAAAAATTAAAAAAAAAAACTTATTTCTGGCTTTGCCCTTGTGAACACAAGTGTTTATGTACATGTTTGCCATTTTTTTATTTTTCAACTCTACTCAAAGTCAGGTGAAGATAATACGAAGTTTTCAACTGTGAAAACTTCTTTGCACAAAACCAGATTTTTAGTCTTCAGCAGATTTGGGTGGCTTGTCAAGAATCTGCAGAAATCAGGTCGAAGGTACCTTCCTGTGGAACCCAATGTAAACACGATAATGTTGTCCAGACCAAGAGATGTTTCTCATGTAATCAATTATTTCAAGGACATCACTGTAAGAAGTAATGCTTGGAAGAGTTCCACCAGATTCAATACAAGTTTTGTTTGCTTCAAACCAAGAGGTGAGAACCAACTCCTGTGGTGTTCTATTCAACAAATTTCCAGATTTGTAAAGAAATTTGTGCTGGAATGTGAGAAACCCTTTTCTCAATGCTGGTACAAATCCTTCCCAGTAATGTCGCTTCAATATGTATTGGTACTTGGGAATGTAACTTCCGTCGAAAAATCTGCCTTTGATGTTTGGATTTCTGGCTTTCATTGGGGTGATCCACCCAAATGACATTGTTCCAACAGCACGATCTGCAAACTCCTTGTTGTGAAAGCCTTTGAAGACAGCCATGAATGGTTTCCCTGGGTGGGAAACAAACAGAGGTTTTGTGTGAAGAACCCAGAAGGAGGAAATTAGATCTGATTTCCAAAAGACAAAGACATTTGTGCTCTTGTCCTTGCAGGCATCTAATTGTTGCCCAATTCTATCAAGGGGATGAGAAGTTTGGAAGTTTTTAGTTTCACCACGGATTTTGTTTTCATGTTTGTATCTGTTGAGCCAATCACTTCCCGCACACAAAATGTTCAACACATAGAGCCAGCCTATGTGTTCATTTCTCACAGTTGTAGCAGGTGAAAATGAGATTTCCAACACACTTCCATAAAGCAGAACATCTTCCGCACTGAGACACACTCTTGTTGTGATTGGAATACTTTGCGTGATAATCAGTTGTTTTGTGGTTTGTATACAGGTCATTTTTATTGCAATGATAGATGATGAAAAGGCTTTCAGTTTCAGAGTCAACCTTTCTCTGCCTGCTTTGGTATCATAACTCTTTGTCATTCTGAAACTGAACTGATAGAATGCTTCTCCTGACATGATGTCTGATGATGACCATCTTTCTGCTGAATTTTGCAATACAACCATACCCCTGTCAAATTCTGACAGGAAATGACTTTTATCAGCATCTACTGAGTCAGACAAGTAGAATGTTGCATATCTAATATTTTCCGCACAACGATATGAAGGTGTGTATTGGTTATCTGATGCATTAGCGTATTGACAGTCAGAGAGCTGCTCACTTTTCTTGTAAATTTTAGTGTACTTTGACAGGTGGATGAAGAACTCATCATGTGGAACCCAAAGTCCTGTTGTCCTTTTCTTTGTGTGCATGTATCTCATGGCATCAACAGTGACATTGATGTCAATGTCAACAGAATCAATGTCTAGCCTTTCAGTTTCTTGCGATGATGGCAAAAAGGAATACAGTGAAGCACACTCTGATTTGATAAAGCTGAAATCAGCCATTTCTGAAATTTTTGTTTCAAAAAGTAGATCAAACCCAAACTGTATGACTGTGCATTGGTCTGATGCTGAGCAGCCCTGGTGCAAGTGTGGAGTTCTGTGATTCAAATGTTTGTGTGAAAACTGGTCAGGGCGACTGATTTCAAAGCAAGGGTTGACAAAGATGCCTTCACATTTGGATGGGTTCAGTCTGATGTTTACTTCCCCACTGTCATTCAAACTTGCTTCTGTGTGGAAAACAAACAAAATTGAATTTTGAGAGCTGGTGTAGGATTTCTGCAAGCAAGTTGTGTTCATTGATTCTCTGTTATCAGTAATATTTTCCTGTCTGTACCCTGTGTTGGTTGTTGGCAGATCATCACGGTTCTTATGGTTATAAGTGTCAGAGGATTTACAAAATGTCAAAATTTCCTCCAGACTGAATGTATTATGCCTTCTCTCAAAGTAGCTTAAGCCTCCATACATGCAAGAGAAAGTCTGCCAGCCACTGTACATGAAATGTGAAACTTCAAAATGTATTGCTGGATGATGTTGTGTTCTCACCTCCAACACACACTGAGTGTGAGGAGTTGCCAAACCTTTGCTTGTCCTGGACTCACAAATATGGGCTGGCATTTGAAAGACTTGAGCATCATGCTTGAGGTGCAGTCTGTGTATTGTAGCATTCACAAACTTGTATCTAAAACTATAATCATAGAAGATAAAGAACCTTTTATCATCAAGTTTTGAGAGAAACACAATGCACGCAAATGATTCTTGCAAAAATGTCTCAGATTTCGTCAAGAACTTTGTGACCTGGGGTTTTTGAAGCTGTGATATCAAGAAGATAGTCATGCTTGATGCATAAATTTCAATATTTTCGTATTTTTGTGCCAAAAGAAAATAGGTGAGAAAATGCAGCTTTTCACGCTTAACAGCCAGACCAGAGGAAGAAAATCTTGGCTGTGTTGTGTAAAATCCTGACGTTTCCTTGTAGGTCATCAATGTGTTTTTCAAAAGCTGGAAACTGAAACTTATTTCTGATTTTATGTTGTAACACATGGAACACAATGAATAAGTCATTTGCAGTTCAGAAGAAGTGACAATATACCAAGATGGTCTTTTGAAGCAATACACAATCACAGAATCCCTCCTGCGTTCATTTGCAAAAGCTTTGAATTTCACAGACATGTATTCAAGCCCCAGTGTGGGGTGGCTTATACGTTTGCATCCAACATGGTCAGAATCTAAAAGCTGTAACACAATCCCCATTTTGCACAGGTCTGACAATTTGAATTTGTGAACATTTATGAGCAACCCAAAAACTGAATTCAACTTGAAGTATTGAGTTATTTGTGTTGTGGAAACAGGTGGATGATACAAATCAAACTCTGGCCCAGTGATTGCTATCTTGGCATGCAATGCACCCTGAAGATAAATGAAGATCCAATTTTCTTCACCAAAAGGTTTCAGCTCTGTGTAGTTATGCTGGAGTAGAGAAAATGGATACTCAACCCTGATGTGCAACTTTGACATGTAACTCATCTGACATTGTTTTGATGTGAAGGGCAGAGAATTTTTTCTGTTTTTGCTCATGCCACATCCAATAGCTTGGCAGTGTCTTTTTTCCTGACAGCAGACAAGTTCTTTTGTTGCTTTCACAAGTGAATTACATTGAGTATAACCAGGGTTGTCATTTGTGTGCCTCTTGCAGAGTGAAACACACCCAGATACAAACTGTTCAAGGTGAGGAAACCAAACATCCCTGTGAGCATGCAATGTTGCCCTCCATTGTGGAGCAATTCTCTTGTCATCAAGATAACTCATTCCATTTGCCAGGTTGTGACAGACAACAATGCATGCCAGGTTTGAAAAGACAGTTTCTGGAAATGAGACTGGTTGCATTTGTTCCAGAGCTAAAATCCAAGACTTTCAAGCTTGAGGTTGTGAAGAGTTAAATTTCATTCTCGACTCTTTCACGCGCAGGTTTGTACAAAAAGTTTCATTTGAAACGAAATGATGTTGTGAATTTCGCAAAATTTAATTCACAACTTTGAGGGGAAATCCAGGTTCATACAAAGCCGAAATTGTCTCAGCCAATGAAAACTTGTTTCCAATTTCTTTACACGTTTGTTCCTCAATTTCAGTTGAAGGTTTTGCCAAGGAAAAGAAAAGAGATCGAACAGAAAAGGATGCGGAGGGTGCCGTGGCGGCCACAGATTTGTGTGTAAATCATCCATTGGAGATAACATTTTTCTCTCACAAATGTCAATTTTATGAAACAGTTTTTGCTTTACAAGTAGCGCATTCTCCCACTGGTTTGTGTCTGTGCATTCGTCTGTCCGTCCATCCATCCATCCATCCATCTATCCATCCGTCCCCATGTCCCGCTCCCAGGATTGCTTTAGATTCTGATGGAACTCTACACATCATGTGTGCAACATGAAACTCAGCGGAACATGGGGCTAAAACTCATGGTTGTCTTCAAAGGCTTTCAGGAGAATGAGGTTGTAGGTCAAGTCTTTGGGACAATGTAATTCAGGTGGGTCACTCCAATAAAAGCCAGAAATCCAAATATAAAAGGCAAATTTTTCATGGAAGGTACATTTCCAAATACCAATACTTGCTGAAGAGACTGGGAAGGATTTGTACCAGCATTGAGAAAAAAGTTTCTCACATTCCAGCACAAATTTCTGTTCAAATCCCGAAATGTGTCCAATAGAGCACCTCATGAATTGGTTTTGACATCTTGGATTCAAGGAAAAAATAAAACTTGTGTTGAATCTGCTGGAACTCTTCCAAGCATGACTTCTTACGGTCATGTCCTTGAAATAATTGATTACATGAGAAACATCTCGTGGTCTAGGCAACACAAATGGGTCTACATTGGGTTCCAAATGAAGGTATTTACCAGATGTCCATTTTCTGCAAAAATGAATCAGATCCAAATTCATTTGCTGATTTCTGGACATGACAAGAATAAACAGTTTTTGTCAAACTCTAGAGTGTACAAACATGTCTGGATTGGTTTTTGTAGGACAGAAAGTTTACAGTCAGTTGACCAAACCAAGCAATTGTAGAAGACTCAGAACTGTTTCTGAGATCGGTCACAGAAAGAAGTCAGTCGTTTTTTGGGTTCTGTGAGGATCATGTGGTTGTGTTTTGTGGAGGGTGTGGTGGTCCTGTGAGCGGGGTGTGGTGGTCCTGTGCGTTTGGTGGTCTTGTCAGGATGGTGTGATGGTCCTGTAAGGAGGTGCATACTTTTGTTCGCACACTGCGCCCTCGCCCCTTGGATCCGCGTCGGATGTTTGCATCAACTTTGAGTGAAGAATTGATTGATCCATGTTCCTACCCAGCTGTGTGTTTCAGCGTCAATATATTGGGGACAAGATGGTTCTGGAAATTGATTTTAAGTTTGAAGTTCTGAAGCGAAAATCAAAGCCCAGAGTGTCGCCAATGGATTTTTTGAGACTGCGAGTTGCTTGTTCAAGACTTATTAGGTGAGGAAAGTAGGTTGTTTCACACAAGAGAAAAGCCAGAAAGAACACCACATTCAATTTTGACTTTGAAAGTTTGCAAGGAAGTCCACGGCGCAAGAACAGACGGGGGTAAACGGGCAAAACATCCTGGAACACACGGACACTGGATCTGTCACTCTCCAGCAGCTGTTCTCAAAAAGAGAATCCGACCCCCTCGGGTCCCGACTTTGACTTGTAAAGAGGCAATGACAGGCAAAATGTCATTGTACCTGTGACGGAAACAAAACATGAAGGCTGGGCCATTTTTCCTGAGCTAAGGGAGGCAGGGACCCTGGATTCGCTGCTACCACAACCGATTTATGGCAATGGAGACTCTGGATCCATCCGGAGAAAGTTTGGGCCACTTTGCTGATGTTCAGCTCTGACCTCGCAAACTGTCCAGCTGGTTCGTGAGGCTGGGAACACACTCGCAGCGACGCAGCAACCAGCGTCGTGCTGCCCTGTCATGCTGTCGTGTCACCCCATTGGGTTTGTATGGAGGCTGCTGTTCCATCGCCCTAACTGCTCTGGGAGCAGTTCGGGGGACGCAAAAGCAGCCCAGTGCTGACCCAATGGGGCGATGCAATAGCACAACGCGACAGGTATCAACCTGAGGAAAAACAATTTGTATCCCCAGATGCAACGCTCGTACAGCTCCTGGTGACATCTGCTGTCAGGAAGACTGCCCTTTCTGGAAAACAAGCCAAGCACAGGGGTGAAGCCGGGGATCAGAGATGACGTCATCAAATGATGTCACAATGGAGAGAAAAGGCCCAGAACACCTGGGATTTTCCACCTGCGCAGAATCGTAAAAAGACTGTTCTTACAGTCAAATTGGGCAGAAGTGCATTTGAACCCTGGACTGACAGCTCTGTATGCCTTTCAGCAGAAGCTGAAGCCCATGTCTGTTTGTTTGGAGATTGCTTGTTCTGTTATCTGAATAAAACTGCTCTTTAAAGTAAAGAACCACAAATTGTGTTTGTGTGAAAGGAAACACCAGAATCAAAATTGTTGGCATCGTTTGGCTCGCGCCATGGAAGGAACGACCAGGAATAGAGGTCATCGGCCCTTTTCCTTCTTGTCAGTTTGAGTCTTGTTTTCCCCACACGCACTGTGTTCCAATTCGTGTCTGACGCAGGAACCTCACTTGTCCCGCCAATGTGGAGACCGAGGTCTGCCTTGCAATGACCGCATTTGGAAGTTGATGCAAATGAGACCTGTTCGTCCCGTGTGTTTCAAGTTTCCCGCAGATCAAATGTGCTGGTGCTGAACTTTTTCAAAAGCAGCGACTACCGGGCTTGACTTTGTACTCTTGCAGCTTGGTTTGATCAATTCACTCGCAAAATTGCAAACGCAGCAAATTTTGTGTTGTTCTGCCTCATGGGAAGGATCGTTCGTGTTTCTGTGCATGCGTGTGTGTGTGTGTGTGTGTGTGTGTGTGTTCCGGCGTGTTGCAGTTGTCAGACCTGTGTCTCAGTTCCCGACGTTGGGATCAGGTCCAATATGAGCCCAGGGTATTTTCCCGACCACCTGGGTGATCGGTAGCTGGTCCAGGATCTGCTGCGAACTTCACCCATCTGTTCGCACGGTTGCTGTTTCGCGGGTTGGTCCCGTGCAGTGCCTGGAGTACAGCGGAGGTGCCTCAGCTCTGCGTCTTGGGTACTCAAGGCTTCGGCTTTGACTCTCAGCCATCCAAGCACCTGTCGCTGGTTCGTTCAGAAACAGTATACAGTGGGGAAGGCCCTGGTGTTCCCCCATTGGACATCCGCTAAAACTCGCTGCACATGAAGCAGAACTGTGGAAAGCCTACAGGGAAACATTGAGCGCGTTCCATTTACGCGTGCGGCTGGGCTGCCCCGAAGTGGCACCACTGGCTTGGAGATGGGACGAAGTCAGCCATTTGGGCTCACTCGGCCATGCCATTGGAAAGAACACAGGAAAACACCAGGATACACCGAGCAATGCGTAAAAAATTCCTCTCTCCACGCATGGCCTGTTGGGTATTTTCATTGACAATGACGCACGGAAAGTGTGACTCATTGACGCGGGCACAAACACAATCGAGTGAGCGCCTCTCGGGACCAATTCCAAAGAAATCCACGTACTTTCGTTCGTAGTAAGAGAATTAGAGCGTGATACTACGAAATTATACGCACGCTGGACAGTCATTGAGAGATACAACATCACTAGCTGCTGCTCAATGCGTCGGTATATGTATACCACGGCGGGGGTACTCATGCGTACCCTCTTGGCTTGCTTGCTATTCATAAACATGAGATCGTGTGCCATGGACCGTGCCCACTGTTGTGACACAAACTTTCCATTCAGCACTTCTGCGAAAGAGTCCCATTGAAATGAAAACGCAACCCGGATATAAATAAACCTACCTCCTTTTTCTGACCGCACAAGCGAAAATTTGCTGAACTTGGAAAGAAACTTGAGTCAGAAAATTTGCATCGGCCCGATCAGAGGTAGTTTTGGCAGAAGGTGGATATCAGTCAGTTTGTCAAGTCCTCCCTCCTGCGTGCAGCACAGTATGGACTTCGTGGTAACTTCAGGTTTGGGTGAGTATCTGTTATTGAGCTTGACTCGAATTCAGCCAATTCGGTGCACGAACTTTGCGAAACGTGGAGGGTTCACGACAGCTGATTTGAAATCATGTTTCAGTTGCCACAGGAGATGTGACATTTTCCGTCAAAAAACGTGTGTTTGGTTGTGGATAGCAATCAAAGAATCAGGCCGTACACCGGAGCACATGTTGTGTGACAGGCGTGGATACGAAAAACACACGTAATACTGTGAATTCGTTCCTTGTTTTTCAGGGCTTTTATTGTACATCACGAGTATTGCGGGTCAGCCTGTCCTGACAACCAGCCCAACACCACTGCCCACACCAAAGATCACAACGTGGAACACACCATGGCCAATACCAAGGATCACTGCAACAGCCTGGAGACCATCAACAAAACCAACGCCAGCGATGCGACCGACCTCGCCAGCCCCAACAAGGAGCCCGCAGAGAGTGTCCACAGGTGAGAATTTCTGTCAAACAACAGAACAAAGTGTCTCACCAAAAGTGTTTTCCTTCCACGTGTGACAGAAACAAATGTGACAAAGTAGAAGAAACGGAGCAACGTTTTGACAACACAACTACAGCGACTCACGCCCTACCCAACTCAACAAGTTTCACTGAGCCCACTTTATGAGTACCTGGACTCCCCCAAGAAAAACTTGACGAGTGCTCATGTAATAGGGACTGCCCTTGCTCCCCTGACTCCACAAGAAAAATATGCTGTTGATCTGCGCAGCATGCAGGCGCAACGTGTCTTCCGTTCTCGCAAAAGGAAAATCCATGAAACGTTCTTTAACTGCTTTCGAAACGTTTTCCTGCTGGTTTATTTTTCTTACACCCAAGTAGTGTTTTGATTCGCCTGCATTTCTTGAACCAAAGTACAGTGTAGTGTTTGATTCGCCTGCGATACCAAATTTGGAATTTATCTTCTGTTGATCATAGTCACCATGGACCCAATGGAACCGCCCACTTCCCGTTTTGGAGTCGCTGCTTCACCGGACCATTGTCTTTTTGTTTGCAGACTTGGCGTATGTGTTGGGCGCAGCAGTGATTGTACTCGTGATGCTGTTCGTTGTGTCCTTCTGGCAAAGGTGAGATCTTCGCATGCTTCAAATTCGCGCTGTCGCAATGAAAAGGAGGGCTTCAAAAATAGCAGAAAAAAAATCAACAAACACAACCAAATTTAGCTCAAGCAGGAAACCGGGAGGGGAGTAATTTTTTGCGGGGAGGGGCGGTGCTTTCATTGAGCTCACCAACCCAAGTCCCACTTCTGCACAACAACAGTGCACTCGATGGTTACACGGCATTCGTCATTGTAGATGCTGCTGCTTCAGAACGTGCTTCGACGAGGATGAAGAAATCCTCGTCCCACCCCTCAAAGAAGAGCTGCCAGACGCTGCCCTCAGTGTGTGGGACTCACCCCCGGCATATGAAGACAGCGTGTTTTATCCTCCTCCAAAATCCTTGAACACTGATTCCAACGCCTGAACTGAAAGTCTGGGCGAGCTGCAGGACACACAATTGCACTGGATCCAGGGGGCTTGCACCACCAAAGTAGGTGACCCCCCACCGTTTCAATTTTGAATGGGTGCCAGGGTCCTCCAGCCGCGCAGGAAGCTTGCGCCGCAGGTGATGCGGAAAACACTGGGGTTTATTCCCGCCCACATATCGTCGGTCGTTCGGCAGTGGTGAGACTGCAGGTACACTCGTACACTCAGGGTTGCAGAACGCACTGTGGGTCCACATAATTTCTGGTTTTCCGTCGTGTTTCATACTTTGTCAGGAAGTTTTCGTTGTGTGTGTTTACTCACGAATAAAACGTCAACGACGCTTTACAATAACTTGCGTTTTGTGTTTGACGAAGCAGCAAATTTTATGCGGTATTTTTCGATTCATGACTCCTTTTGTCTCATGATTTGGAATAAATCTCCAAACGATCAACTTGCCTTCTTCATTGTCGCACGTGGACATCTCGGCTGCAGAAGCAAAGATTCAACTCCACGCTCTTCATTCGTCACAAAGTGTTCAATAACATCCAAGGAATACAGCAGGTCATGTGGGCTCGGGTGCCGGGAAAAAAGTTTCCGGAGGGGGGAGGGAAACGTTGGACTTTTTAGGTGATTTGAGGAGCTTGGTCCGATTTGTGAGTTTTTGGAAAAAGTGAGCAAAATCAAAGTAAGCGAAATCAAATCAAATCACCTGTAGGCAGCATCTTCCAAAAGTATGTCTAGTCAAGATGAGGATTGATTTAGGACCTTTTGGGCTCTTTTGGTTCATTTTGGGTTGGGGATAATGCGTGAGGAAGGAATTTGTCAAATTTGAATTTTTAGGAATCTGAGGACAAAAAGGTCAAATTTGGAAGTGTAGGAAAAATGGGGTGTGGATGTAGAAATGTCTCCATATCTCAGAAGGCACAAATATTTGGTGAAACAAGTATAT